>JACCDN010016440.1_pt1 | contig 13884 bp, 10 predicted proteins | sample 7441691 | NCBI WGS metagenome assembly JACCDN01 (sample SAMN15323439, study PRJNA562643) | freshwater metagenome | isolation source: river surface water | place: USA:Blue River Watershed | collected 2017-08-16
AAGAATTTTTTATAGATATAATAGAGCTAAAGCTTAAATAATAAATATAACACAAATCATGATTTATATTTTTTAACCAAACTATAAGCATCTTGGCAATTAATAAAATAAAAATTGCTCAGTAGGTGTTGTTAAGTTTCACTTGAGTATATAATATAATTATGGTACAATGATTTGCTTATTTTTTTTGAGTATCAAATGCAATTAAATTTTAAAAAAATATTACAATATTTAGTTTTCCTAAACTGTTTAGCACTATTTGTACTTCCTGAATTAAATAATGTCCATTATTACCCTTCTCCATCATTTTGGGCAGAAATTAATTTTGCTTGGGCTAGTGTAATTATTTTCTTACTAGTTTGCTATAGTTCGCCAAATTTATATTTTCCTAGGGTAATTATACCTATCATTGGTTTTATTATTTTTCTTTTAATTCAACCATTTTTTATACCTATTGATTTTATAGGTTTATCTTATATTTCCGAAATTGAATTAGCAATTTGTATCTTATTAGCTATCAGTTTTAATACCCTTATTCATGAATACACGCTAAAAAGAATTGTTACATATATTGCTATATCTTTTGTAATTGGGGGGATTTTTCAATCTTTTATCGGAGTAATACAATATAGTGGGTTTTATAAAAATTTTGGTAGCCTTATATTTTATGATAACCGTCACCCCACAACTAATATTTTTGGGCATTTAGGGCAAAGAAATCATTATTGCCATTATTTAACTTGGGCTATCTTTAGTTTAATTTATTTATTTTTAATTAATACACTAAAAAAACTTCCCTTTATTTTATTATTATGCCTTTTCTTATTTAGCATAACTATTGCCGCATCAAGAAGTGTATTTATTTATTTTGCTCTAGGAGTTATTATTTCATTTTTTTTCTTTTTAACTCAAAAAAAGCAAGAACAAAAAAAACTTGCTTTAACCCTTTTCCTTCTAGTATCTACGTCAACTTTATTATTAGTTTTATTTGAATATTTTTACCCACTAATAAATATTTTCCCTCATCATAAGCAAATTGATTCTGGTCTAACACGACTTGCTATTGCCAGTAATACTGATGGTATAGCAGGAAGGCGTGCAATTGAATGGGCTAAGTCTTTTATGACCTTTAAACAATATCCTATATTTGGCTTTGGCTGGTTGCAATTTGCAAGCCAAAGTGTAAATTTAGCATCACTATTTCCTCATGAACACCTGAATGATGGACTATTTACCAATCCTCATAGCCTAATTTTTCAATTATTAGCTGAAACTGGATTAATTGGCACCTTCATTTTTCTTTTAGGATTTATCTACACAATTTATCATATTATAAAAAATAACTCTATAGAAACTACAATAATTCTCTGTGTGATTGCAACAACAATAGCACATAGTCTTCTTGAATATCCATTGTTTTATTTTTTTTTCCTTGGGTCCTTTATAGTTTTTCTATCAATTGATAAATCAATAATCGTTTTATCAAAGAAACTTTTTGTAATAATAATGACTATTCCATTAGTTATTTTAATAAGTCTGCTAATTAAAAGTAGTATTATGTTTGATAAATTAGTTAAATATGGAGATGTTCCTACTGAACAAGAAAAATTTATTCAACAAGGAAAAACGCTAGAATCAATTGCTTTAAATGATAAATTATTTAGTTATTATGCATTATATACTTTGGATGATTACATTATTATTAATGATCCTAATACTAATGCACTTTTTGAGCCAGAATTACAATTAAAACTTATAGATAAACTAAGCAATTTTCATCCTTGGCCTAGCACTATAATAAAGCAAGCAATTCTTAATTGGAACTTACATGATGAAGAGAAAGCAAAAAGATTAACCAAGACAGCAATTATTGCTTATCCTAATTATAAAAAAAGTATTTTAAAACAACTTAAGGGAAAAAAATATTATCAACTACAAGAAATTGTTAAATCTAATAAGTAAGCCCTAAAGATAACAACCCACCAAAAGTATTAGTTGGCGTATACATTACCCCTGCTATATTAGACTGCACTTGGTAATTATTCCAATATCCATTAATACCAATTTGCAAGTTTTTTATAATATTAAACTTAGCTCCAATTGTGCTTGTAATCGTATAATTAGTAGCAGCAAAACTCTTTCCATAATTTTCTGAAGAAGATTGTACACCCTTTATAGATCCGGAATTATCCCAATTATAAGTATATAGCTCATCAAAATATAACAATATTGAATTATTAATACGATAAGAAATTCTACCACCTATCCCACCTGTATAAAAATAAACATTAGTTAAAGTGTTACTATCATTAGAAATAATAGTAGATGTTGACCAATTAGCAGTTCTTCCAAGCATTGCATAAGGTATTAATTGTAGTGATTCTCCGACTACTTGAAAAGCATATCCAACTTTTACAGTTATTGCATTCATAAAAGGATATTGCCCAACTGGCTGAGGGCTACCATCCCCTCCATTTAAACGACCTAAATTTGGTTGAGAATAATTAGTAACCATACTAAAATTGCCATCTAACCAAATACCCATATTAAATAAATGCTCAACTTCTAAATTAAGATATTGCGTACCATAGGAAACTGTATTATGCGCCCCATTAATTAATGTTCCTTGAGTAATACCATAACCTATATTATATTGATTTTGAAATTCCTTAAATGCATTATTATTATTATTTGTAATTGCAAATAATGAATTATAAATAAATAATAATAAAATTAATAATATTCTAAACATAATTAAAACTCTTTATAATTTTTAAAATATATTTTTAGTAAGTTAAGCCAACAGTAAATATTCCACCAATATTGTATTGTGGTTGATAAATACTTTTGCCCGTTGAATCAATAGTTGGTGCTGATGCCTTATATTGATAATTATTATAAAAACTATTTAACCCAAGTTGTAAATTTTTACAAGCATTATATTTAATGCCTATCGATGAAGTATATATTATATTATTTTGGGGTTGTATTCCATTAATTGGTCCTGATTGGTCCCAATTATAGTTCCCAACTTGATCAGCAAAAAGAAAGAGCTCATTACTTATGCGATATTCTAAACGTAACCCAATACCTAGTGTGTAAAAGAAATCATGTGTAATATTTTGTTGATTATTATTTACAACAGTAGACATTGCTAAATTAGTATTTAATCCAATTTGACCATATGGAATAAGTTGTAAATGTTCATTTACTACTTCAAAGGCATAACCAACCTTAGAATTAATACCCCCTAAATTAAAATCTTGACTAAGGATACCGCGTTCTTGCCCAGTTCCTGCTGCCATATTGCCTAAAGAATTAGAGGCAGTAACTATACTTCCCTTTACATCTAACCAAACTCCAACATCAAATAATCGCTCTATCTCTAACTGCGCTACTTGATTTTGTTGTAATGTTTGATTATGTGCACCATTGGATAAAGTTGTTTGATATATTCCATAACCTAGATTAAATTCATTATCAAAATTTTGAAATTTAGAAATAGCAAATACCGATGAAATATTTAATATTAATAAAACCGCTAAATACTTAAACATAAGAAACCTCAAAATTAAATCTACCCACAAATCATATTTTCTCATAAAGTTATATAAAATGTGTAAAAAAATAAAATTAAAAAATTTAGTCTAAAAATATATTTTAGTAAATAGATTGAAAATTCAAGAGGTTAGCTATTTTTTAAGATTTTTGACTTTTTTAAAAAACCTTATTAAAAAAAAGATTAAAATAATTGTTCCTAATACACCTATGATTAAATATTCGCTTCCACGAACCCAATGTAGTATTTTATCTAAATCATATGCAAAAAAGTATCCAAAGTACACCCATAACGGAACACTAAAAACTGCTGCACTACCATCCATTAATAAAAATTTCCAATAAGGGACTCTATGACTGACGCCAGCAGTTACAAAAATTGGTGCACGAAGGCCGGGTAAAAATCTAGCTATAAATAATACTTTATTCCCATACTTGCGCGCTTTTTCTTGAATTTTTGCATATATGTCAATTGTTATAATATGTTTTAATCCAGGAAGCCTAGTAACTTTTACCCCTAATATTCTTCCTAAAAAAAACATTACTCCATCCCCTAGAAGAACTCCACATAATGATACCAAAACCATAATATGGGGGTCTAATTTATGAGGGGTACTTTCTGATAAAGCACATATGACTCCACCAGCAACTAAAGCAATATCTTCAGGAATTGGCAAACCAAACCCACAGGCAATTAAAACAAAAAATACGGCAAAATAACCGTAATTAGTAAAAAAATCTATTAAATATTGTAATACTTCCACATTATTTTGCTTATTAAATATTAAATTTTAAAACTGTAAATTAAACAATATTATTTATACTTTTAATTTTAGTCACTATTTCATCAACCCATTTATTAGCTAACTCATAAGTTTCTGCTTCAACCATAACACGAATTAATTGCTCTGTTCCACTTTTTCGAACTACAACTCTACCCTTGTTACCCAAATTACTTTCAGCTAAATTTATAGTACTTTGAATTTCATTAAGTAATTTATCTGGCTCATTATTTAGCTTAATATTTTGTAAAACTTGAGGATAATCTTGCCAATCTATAAACTCACTTAATGATTTGCCCATTTTAACTATTGATGCTAAAACTTGTAATACAGAAATAATACCATCACCAGTTGAATGCTTATCTAAACATAAAATATGACCGGAAGCTTCTGCACCTAAAATCCAATCATGTTTTATTAATTCTTCTAATACATACCTATCACCAACTTTTGCTCTTATAAAGTTTATGTTTAGGCGTTTTAGAGCATGCTCTAAACCTAAATTTGACATTACCGTGCCAACTACTCCTTCAATTTTTTTATTTGATTCCAAATACGATTTTAAAATTATATAAATTAGTTTATCACCATTATATTCTAAACCATTTTTATCTACCATAAGCACACGATCACCATCCCCATCAAAAGCAATTCCCAAATCTGCTTTATGTTCAATAACTGTTTTAATTAAATTTTTCGGATAGCTAGAACCACAATTATTATTTATATTAATACCATCTGGCTCACAGCCAATTTTAATTACTTGAGCCCCTAATTCACGAAATATACTAGGCGCTACTTGGTACGTAGCTCCATTGGCACAATCGAGTACTATTTTAAAATTATTTAGGTTTAATTCGTTAGGAAAAGTACTTTTACAAAACTCAATATATCGCCCACGTGCATCATCTAATCTAATTACTTTGCTTAATCTAGACCCCATTATCATTTCTTTTTGTAATTCTTCTTCAATTTTGATTTCAATTTCATCAGGTAATTTATTACCCGAATTTGAAAAAAATTTAATACCATTATCATAATATGGGTTATGTGATGCACTAATTACTATACCTGCTGATAACCTTAATGCTCGAGTTAAATAAGCTACTGCAGGTGTTGGAATTGGCCCTGCCATAAAAACATCTACTCCAGCATAAGACAATCCAGCCTCTAAACTAGACTCAAACAGGTAACCTGACGCTCTAGTATCTTTACCAATTATTACCGCTGGATTATCACTTAAACCAGCTAAAACTTTACCAGCAGCATAACCTAATTTTAGGGCAAAATCCGGAGTAATAGGAAACTCTCCTACTTTTCCTCTTATCCCATCAGTACCAAAAAATTTACGCATTTTTTTCTGGCTTTTCAATTGTTTCAGTTTTCATAATTTTATCTATATCATTAGCATCAATAGTTTCTTTATCAAGAAGCATTTGTGCCATCATTTCAACTTTTGCCGCATTTTTTTTGAGCAAAGATTTTGCTATATTATATTGCATATCTAAAATTTTACGAATAGTATCATCTATTTTTTGCAAGGTTGCTTCAGAAATAGTTTTATGTGTTGTAACACTTCTACCTAAAAACACTTCAGTATCATTTTCCCCATAAATAATGGGGCCCATTTCTTCTGTCATGCCAAAACGTGTTACTATTTTTCGCGCAATATCTGTAGCCCGCTCAAAATCATTACTAGCACCTGTTGTCATTTGTTTCATAAATAACTCTTCAGCTAAACGACCACCAAATAAAATCGCAATTTGGTTCATTAAATAATCTTTAGTATAAGAATATCTATCATCTTCAGGAAGTTGCATTGTTGCACCAAGAGCTCTACCACGAGGAATAATCGTTACTTTATGAACTGGGTCTGTCCCTGGTAATAATTTTGCAATAATCGCATGCCCTGATTCATGATAAGCGGTATTGCGTCTTTCCTCTTCTTTCATTACCATTGATTTTCTCTCAACACCCATAACAATTTTATCTTTTGCGGCTTCAAAATCGTGCATATCAACTAAACTTTTATTTTCTCGAGCAGCAAAAAGTGCAGCTTCATTTACTAAATTAGCTAAATCAGCCCCTGAAAACCCTGGAGTTCCTCGAGCAACTATATTTGGATCAGTATCAGCTGCTAAAGGTACTTTTCTCATATGAACCCTTAAAATTTGCTCTCTACCTTTAATATCTGGTAGTGGCACTACTACCTGACGATCAAAACGACCTGGACGCATTAATGCAGGATCTAATACATCTGGTCTATTAGTTGCTGCAATAATTATAACTGTACTGTTAGTATCAAAACCATCCATCTCTACAAGTATTTGATTTAATGTTTGTTCCCGCTCATCATTACCGCCACCTAAACCAGCACCACGTTGACGGCCAACAGCATCAATCTCATCAATAAATACAATAGAGGGTGACATTTTTTTTGCTTGATCAAATAAATCCCTAACTCTAGAAGCTCCTACCCCTACAAACATTTCAACAAAATCTGATCCAGAAATACTAAAAAAAGGAACATTAGCCTCGCCAGCAATTGCTTTCGCCAATAAAGTTTTACCAGTTCCTGGCGCGCCACTTAATAATACTCCTTTAGGAATCCTACCCCCTAAATTTTGGTATTTTCTTGGATCTTTCAAATAATCAACAATTTCTTTTACTTCCTGCTTAGATTCTTCACACCCAGCTACATCCGAAAACCTAATTTCATTTTCAGATGGATTTATCATCTTAGCTCTACTTTTTCCAAAACTAAATATCCCACCAATGCCTCCTCGATTTCCTCCACCTGCAGCACCACGCATAAAATATATCCATACTGCTATTAAAAGTAACATGGGAAACCAAGAAACAAAAATATTCATTAAAAGAGATTCTTCTTGAGGTTTAGCACTAAAATTCACTTTATTTTTTATTAAATCATTTACTAATTCAGGGTCTAGTGGTGCATAAGTTACAAATTTACTGCCATCTTTGCGCTCACCTCTAACCCATTGATTTTGTTTTTGCCCATTCTCAATTACTACACTTTTAACCTGACCATTTTCAAGCTCAGTAATAAATTGAGAATATGCTATATTATTCTTATTATCATTTTGATCATTAAATTTATTAAAGACTACCATTAGCCCTAATCCAATAATGACCCAAATAAACATACTTTTAAATAAATTTCCATTTCGCATATTATTATTTATTCCAAAAAATTAATTTTTAAACTAACTTATTATCAATTTCCCTACCCATATTATATACCAAATTTACTTTATACTTAATTGAGCATATCAAAAATATAGTTCAATATAAAAATAAACATAAAATTTATTAATTACTATAGCTACTATTAATTCTTCTTATTTTTACATAATAAGTATGTTTCACTACTTTTACTCCTAGAAGAATCAGGCTTTCTAATAATTACATCTATAAAATCTTTTCGTGCTAATTTTATTAAATTATTAAACTCTAACCCATTAAATACTTTTATTAAACAATTACCCCCAGTTTTTAAATGTTTAGCTGCAAAATCTAAAACTAACTCTACCAAATAAGCTAACTTTGCTTGATCAACATTTTTTATACCACTAAGATTTGGCGACATATCTGAGAGTATTAAATCAACTTTTTCATTATTTATTTCTTTAAGTAACTCATTAAAAGTTTCAATTTCAGTAAAATCACCCTGAATAAATCTAACTCCTGGTATTGGGATCATTTCTAAAATATCTACCCCTATTACCACCCCGCGCTCACCCACTTTTTTTAAAGCTACTTGAGACCAACTACCGGGTGCACACCCTAAATCTATAACTACTTTTACTTTAGAAAATAAATTATCAATTTCATCTACCTCTAAAAGCTTGTATGCAGCCCTAGATCTATAACCATCTTTTTTAGCTAATTGAACATAATGATCATTAACATGCTGATTAACCCATGCCTTAACTAGCTTATTTTTTTTAGTCTTTTCCATTTTAACCTAATAAACTATGCCAAAAACCCGCTACTGTTGCAGTCATAAATCCAGCTAACACGGCTCCAAATAAACATTTCCAAGCAATTTGACCTAAATCTTTTTGCCTACTTGGTGCTAAAACACTATATATTCCCATAGAGATTCCAATAGATGAGAAATTTGAAAAACTCGCTAGGGCAAAAGTAGAAATAAAAATAGCATTCTGTGATAATGCATTTGCTAATTTCATTTTTCCCAAACTTACATATGCTACAAATTCATTAATTGCAACTTTTTGTCCTAATAAACTTCCCACATTTAAGGTTTCAACCCAGCTAATACCCATAAAAAATGCAAAAATTCTAAAAATCTGCCCTAAAATATATTCTAAAGATAAACCACTAAATGCACCTTGAGTTGCAGATTTAATAGAATCATTTATATGAATTATATCCCCAACACCAAGCAATAAAGCATTTACTAAATGAACCAAAGAAGTAACAGCCATTAATACTGTTACCATAGCCACCCCAACCTTAAGCCCAGTCATAGCTCCTTGAACTATACTATCTACAAAACTAGAATAAAAATGAGCATGAATTTCAACTTTTTCTGAAGAAACATTTTCAAAGTTAGTTTCTGGAAATAATACTTTTGCAAATACTATGGCTGAGGCTGCATTCATAAAAGTAGCTGTTACTAAATAAGTTGCAAAGACAACTTCTTGCTGATGGTCTCCCCCACTTAAAAAAGCTAAATACATGCCTAGGGTTGAACCAGATAAATTAGCAAGACCAGCTATGAAAGCACAAGCTAACTCTGATTTAGTAAGCGATTTTATATACGGACCAATTACTAATGGGCCTTCAGACTGCCCTAAAAAAATATCAGCAATAACAATTAAACTTTCTACTCCTGATAATTTAACTGTTTTTCTAAGTAAATAAGCTAAAAAAGCAATAAGCCTTTGAATAATACCAAAAAAATATAGCATGGCAACAACACTACCAAAAAATACTATTGTCGGCACCACTACTAAAACAAATACAAACCCAAATTTCTTACTATCTACAAAATCTCCAAAAATAAATCTTGCACCTTCACGAGCAAAATCTAACATGCTTACTAAACCCGCTGAAAAATGCCCTAACCCTGTATTGACAATAGGAACATACCGAATTAATAAAAATAATATATTCTGTAAAATAAAAGCAGATAATATTAATTTCCAATTAATTGCCCTCTTATTATCTGAAAAACAATAGCTTAAACCCAATAAAAAAACAAAACCAAATAATGCTTGTATCATAGTTGAAGAAATATGCATTCTAAAAACCTTTATTAATGTTTATTTTTATTATATATGTATATAAAGCATTAATTTTACCAGATATGATAATCTATTTATAACAATTTAAAACTATTTCTGCTAATGATAAATACTGTTTAGCTCCATAATTAGATAATCCTATTTGACAATTACGATTCATAGTAACACCAATTTCACATTCTTTAATTTTATCTTTTAGCCCTAATAATGCTACTTCATTAAATTTAGGTAAAGTAAAACCTTTAATACCAGCAAAACCACAACAAAAAATATTATCAGGAATCTCTATCGAATGAGAACATTTGGCAACAATTTTCTTAACGCTTTCAATATGTTCACTACCAATTTTAAAACTACTACAATCGATATGTAGGGCCAATTTATTATATTTCTGCTTTAAATTTAATTGTTCTAAATGCTCAGCTATAAATGTAATTACATCTATAATTTTATATCTATTATTTAAGTGCTTTAATAAATTATAATAACAACTACTATTGTCTATAATTATACTACCTGAATCATATTTTTTTAATTCATTTTCAAATTGTTTTAATTTTTCCTTTGCTACTTCAGTATATCCTTGAGAAGAAAATAATTGACCACAACATAAATCCTCTAAACTTTGTGGATATACAATTTCATAACCTAATATTTTTATTAATTTTTGCAATGCGTTAGAACTATCTTTGGAATTAGTGCTATCATTTAAGATGCGATTATTACAACTAGGGATATACATAATTTGTTTAACATTGCTAGATAAATTAGAATTCACAAATTTCGTATGTTGTGCTTTAGGTAAATTAGGTAAACATACTGGTATTATTGGCATAGTTTTATTTAAAACCATAGTTGAAGTATAAAGCGTTTTTTTTCCTAAAACTAATTGAGTTTTATTTGCTAAATTTAATGCAACTTTACTTAAACTCACAAGCCAATTAAAGTGCTTACTAAATATTTTTACTATCAAATTACTTGGTTTTTCTTTTAATTTCAGCATAAATTTACCTGTGTCTATTGCAACAGGGCATTTAACTGCACACATCCCAGTTGTTGCACAAGAATCAATTGCATATTTTTTATAATCAGATACATATTTCTTATGATTTTTTAATTGCCGCAAATAACGATAAACAATAATTCTTTGTCGTGGCGTTAGAGTAAAATTTATTGAAGGACATATACTTTCACAGAAACCACACTCAATACATTTATCAATTATTGGTTCTATTAATCTAAGTTTTTTAAAGTTTTGTACATGTAGTTTTAAATTTTTAGTTAAAATTACATCAGGGTTTAAAATATGTTTTGGATCTAGTAAATTTTTTATCTGCCACATAATTTCATAAGCTACCTTACCCCATTCAAGTTCAACAAATGGTGCAATATTACGCCCACAACCATGTTCTGCTTTTAATGACCCATTAAATTTATTTACTACTAAACTCACTAAATCATGCATAAATAAATCATACTCTTGAATCTTTACTGAATTAATTAATAGTGGTGTAAAAATAAAATGAATATTTCCAGCTAAAACATGACCAAAGATTGCTGTATTATTATAATTATATTTACTAAATAGCTTACGTAACTCTTCTATTAATTTTGGCAGTTTATCAATTGAAACAGCTATATCTTCAATAATAAGTGTACTATTATCTAAACGTTCAGCACCAATTGTCGATAGTAAACCTTTTCTTAAAGACCATAGATCATTATATAATTTTATTTCACTAGTAAAATCAATCTGCGAATATACTTTATATTGATTTATTATATTTTGAATTTTAGTAACTTTATCATTTAATTCCTCTTGATTATTTGCTGAAACTTCTAGCAAAACCGCCGAAGTATCATCAAATAAAATTGGTAAGTATGGTTTAGATAAGGATAAATTTTTTATTGATAATAAAGAGCTTATATCTAATAACTCTACAGCATCTAGTAATTGAGTAATATTATTAAAAGTAGTATTGAATTTTATAATAATTTCCATTAACTGCGATATATTTTCAAAAAAAACTAAACTAACCGCTTTATATGGCTTGTCATCTATACAATTATAAGTTATCTCACTAATAAAACCTAATGTTCCTTCAGAACCAATTAATAAATGTGCTAGTATATCTATTGGTTCTTCAAAATCTATAAAAGCATTTAAATTATAACCACTAGTATTTTTAATATTAAATTTATTTTTTATAAAATTAACTAAACTTTTATCCTGACAAATTTGTTCGCGAATATTAATAATTCCTTGAATAATAGGCAAATTTGCATCTTGAAATTTTTGCTTACTTTCTTTACTGCCTGTATCTAAAATAACTCCATTTGCTAAAACTAATTTCATATCTGCTAATGTATGATAAGAATTGTAAATAGTCCCACAACACATGCCACTTGCATTATTAGCAGCAATTCCCCCAATTTTGCAAGAATTAATTGATGCTGGATCAGGGCCTATCTTTTTTTGATATGGTTTTAAAACTTTATTAGCATAACTACCAATAATGCCTGGTTCTAAACTTATTTTTAGCCCATTGTGTAAAATTTTATAATTTTGCCAACTTAAATTAGATAATACTAATAATACAGAATCTGTAACTGCCTGGCCGGAAAGACTTGTTCCTGCCGCTCTAAAGGTAAGTTTTATATTATATTTATTCGCTAAAATAAGTATACTTTTTACTTCTTGAACATTTTCAACTATAACTACAAGTTTAGGAATCATTTGATATAAGCTAGCATCTGCACTATACGCTATACGTATTAGTTTATTATCAATAACTCTATTTTTATCAATGATTTTTTTTATTGCATATTTAAAGATTTTTATATTCATAAATATACCTAATAATAATTATATTAAGATTTTTGCATTAATGCTGCAAAAAAACCATCTGTATTATGAATATGCGGTAATAAAATTAAAAACTTTTCATCAATGAATTTTATATTAATATTTTTTAAAACTGTGGCTGCAGGAATAATTTTAAAATCATGGTGTTGTTGCAAAAAAGTATTTACTACCCCTTGATTTTCCTCATATAATATGCTACATGTAGCATATAATAAATAACCTCCATTTTTAACTAATTTGCTAGCTTCTGTTAAGATTAATAATTGCTTAATCGTAAGTTCTAATATATCGCTTTGGCTTTTTCTAAATTTTATGTCAGGGTTTCTACGTAAAGTTCCAAACCCTGAACATGGCACATCTACAAACACTCTATCAATTTTACCAAATAATCGTTTTACTTTATTATCTTTTTCTCTTATAATTAATTGAGGATATATATTAGATAACCCTGACCTCTTTAATCTCGGTGTTAAATTATTTAAACGTTTTTCATTAGTATCAAAAGCATATACTCTACCAGTATTATGTGTTAGCATTCCTATTAATAAAGATTTTCCGCCACTCCCTGCACAAAAATCTACTATCATTTCCCCTCGTCTAGGTGCAAAAAGCATTCCGGCTAATTGACTTGATTCATCTTGAATTTCAACTAACCCTTTAATAAATAAATCGTTTTTACCTAAAAATGATTTATTTAATAAACATATTCCAAATAAAGAATATTGGGTAATTCTAGCAGCAATTCCTTCTTTTTTTAAAATATCTAGCACTGACTTTCTATCTGTTTTTAATAAATTTACTCTTAGATTGAGTAATGCTGGCTCTTGCATTGCTCTACCTAATTCAATAATTTCGCTTTCCTCATAATTATTTAATTTATCAATTATCCACTGTGGTAATTCAGATTTACTTAACATATCATCAAGAAATTCAAATTGCTCAAACTTTTCAAATTCTATATATGAGATATTTTCAAAATAACTCATTTCCATTTTCATCAATTTAATCCATGCAATACCTATAATATCCAAATAATCACTTTGTTTAAACTGATTATCATTAGTCTGAGAATTCAATGATAATGCTTTAGTTATTTTAAAATAATTTCGTAAAATTAAATAAATTGTTTCTGCAATAATATACCTTTCAGATTTACCTAATTTATTTTTATAGAAATAATCTGCTAATAATCTATCAGTAGCTATTTTAAAATCTAATACTTCTTTCAATAAAAATTCACATAATCTAACTAGTTTATTATTTATTATTTTTTTTTCTACCATGCTTCATTTCTCATTAAGTTTATAAAGTATTATTCTATCACATACAATCGATTATAGTTATAGCGTAATTTTTTTTAAAAAATATAAATTAAATTATTATG
>JACCDN011081633.1_pt1 | contig 13879 bp, 13 predicted proteins | sample 7441691 | NCBI WGS metagenome assembly JACCDN01 (sample SAMN15323439, study PRJNA562643) | freshwater metagenome | isolation source: river surface water | place: USA:Blue River Watershed | collected 2017-08-16
AGCGTTCCTGCCATACATTGATATTTTTACCGGTACACCTGTTCTAGCGTCGGTATTTATACCGAGTTGCACGGTATTTTGTAAACCACGAGTTTCATCACATTTTTCCTGCCATTCTACCGGGTGTTGCTCTGGGTCAACCCCAACCACTGCAGGGATGATAAAGCTAAATCGGTTTTTTCGCGAGTACACTTCGCCCTGAAAACCGACTTGTTCCAGGTCATGAATTACTTCATAGGTATGCGAGAGAAATAGATCTCTAACATCTGTAAAAGCTTCTGGATTACATTGAGTCACATTTGTCATTGATATGTTATTATATAACTTTGTTGATATATTTGCTAATTTTTATATAAGCAATGTGCTTATCCATTACGCAAAAGAGTTCCTGATACTTTTAGTATGTAGCTTTCTTTAATCTTCAATGTGTAGTTTGTGTGCTTTTTGGGCACGGCGTGGCCATTTCAACGATACAAATACGCTTCCACCAAGTAACAGAGCCAATACCGTTAAGCTAATGGCAACAGGCACATGAAATCCAAGTGGGGCAGCAATCATCTTAAAGCTTATCCATGCAAGTATACCTGATAGGGCCCATGATAATGCCCAGAATTTACTCGCTACTGCTTGATAGACAAAAAAGAGTGCACGAAGACCTAGAAGAGCAAATACATTGCTTGCATAAGCGACAAATCTATCAGGACTTACTGCTAAGACCGCTGGCACGCTATCTACGGCAAATATGACATCCGTGAGCTCAATCAAGATAATTATTGCCGCCATAAGTGTGAGCATTCGTTTACCTTTGATGACCGTTGTTAGCTTGTGGCCATCAAAACCATGGTGAATGGGCAATATTCGAGTCATCACTTTCCACATTTTTTTATCGGTAAGTTCGACTTGTTCTTCAAGCTCATGTCCACCTCGAGCTTCCTGAAACGCTTTCCAGGCTGCACGCATCAAGATAAGCCCGAATATTATACTGACCCATTCAAATCTTTTAAGTAACTCTAGCCCAGCAACGATAAATACAAGCCTAAATAAAATTGCGCCAGCAATACCGTAGTTGAGCATACGACGTTCTAAAGATTTTGGTACATTAAAGCTGGTAAAAATGAGACCAATAACAAACAGATTATCTAAACTTAGTGCTTTTTCGATTGCCCAAGCAGCGAGGTACTCGGAGCCCGCTTGTGGGCTTATGAAAATAAATATTGGAATGGAAAAGAGGAGGGCGATTGAAATATAGAATATTGACCACCTCACCGCTTCCTGAAAAGAGATGACGTGATCATGTTTTGTGTGTTTGTATTCTATAATCGCGTATCCAAGAAGTGCGACGAGAACTCCAGCATACAGAAACCATGGCACATGATAACTATGCACTGCAGCAGTGGCTTCCGTGGAAGAAAAATGAAATAGCATGAAGTTAATGGTACCAAACCACTATGGGTTTGAGCAAAAATAACTTAACTTAGCTAAAACTTTACGTTTACGATATCTTTTAACATTCCTTCAAGTGCTGTCACATCGACACCGTCAAGTCGCACTGCACTCAGATGATAGACAACGGTTCCTTTTCTCCAGTATAGTGCAGCTTGCATTTTTTTCGCACCCTCAGCTCCGCTACGCGCGTAAATTGCCTCATCACCGACTCCGGTGACTTCCTCGTATGTGAGGTTTCCGGCCATTATGCGTGAATCTTGCAGATCTTGTTTCGCGCTGTCTTCAGAAGCATAGCTGTGCGTATCTAGATGGACCGTATACTCGTCAACATCGTCACCACCATTTTGCTCCCAATCGCACTGTCTATTCGGCATATCGTCGCTATTTTGCTGTGGTGTATAACCGTCACTTGAACCGGCTTCAAAGCCGAGACCGAGAACAGCTGAAAACTCAGATTCGCTAAATACAGTACACGCATCATCAACAGATGCAGAAACGACAGCTTGATGTTCTGTGGCAGAATGCCCATGCTCCTCGGCACTTCCATGAATTGAATCTGACGTACTAGTCTGGGTCGGAGACGGTGCCTCATCCTTTTGATGCGTAACAAAGTACACACCACTTCCTAGCACGAACAATACTACCCCTGCAATAATTCCTAATTTCATATCGGCGACTCCTCTCTTTATTCTTAAAATAGTGTATACGCTTATGCCTGTTTTACACAAAATTAACGAAGCAAATTTTTAGCAGCTTACTATTTAATAACTATCGATTTGTTGTAGATAATTTACGATTTCATCATGTTTGTCTTCAATGCAAGCGTTTTCCTTATACACGTATACAGTGCGCCCATCTTGCAGTGCTTTCTCAAAAACCAGTTCATCTTTATGCTCGTCTTGTACCTTGAAATAAAACTGATACCCACGAGCACATGCTTGAATATTTGGTACATAATCAAGGGCCTCACTAAACGTCTGCTTTCCTCTCATCGCTGATTTTTCTTGTTCTATCATCGGTGAATAAGCTATTGTTACTTGTTCAGGAATATCACCGGAAGAAGGTTGGTAATTAAAACGAAAATCATTTGCCGATACGCTACTCGAACGAGGGAACATGAGTGATGCGTCACGAATATAGGCGTCTCCAGACTTCGCGTCTACTGGCAACGGCCGAGTAATTTCATCTATGGCACTGAAAATCATGGCTTCAATTTCACTTGTATCGTTTTTTTGACTTGCGTTCAGATTGTTATATTGAGACCAAAGTATGGCGCTAACGCACGTCAACGCAACAATCACCACGATAGTTACACCTTGTAATAAAATTTGTACTTTTTGAGTTAATGCAGGGGATTTTTTATTTTTCTTCATAAGGTTATGGTACTGCCCGTGCTTTTTAATTGCAACCAACGATTCCGCTGATACAATAAAACTCATGGCAAACTATAAAGGACATGTGGCAGGCGGTACACTTTTTGGTGGAATATTTTATGCGTTAATCGCATATTTGCCGATTCAACGTCTCGCAGAAACAGCAGGGCTCCTTCAGAATTGGCAAGCGATTTTTGCTATTTTTGTCATCGCTATGCTGTTTGGCCTCTTTCCCGATGTTGACACGAACAGCAAAGCACAGGACCTATTCTTTGCGATTGTATTTCCTCTAAATATTGTTCTGCTTGCGACTGATAAAATTCAAGCTTCGGCCTATTTGGGTCTCATTGCTATGCTTCCTGTTGTCGGAAAGCACCGAGGCTGGACACACAAAAAATGGGCGATGGTCATCGTGCCACTACCCATTTTATTGATTCCGTATATTTATAACGAAGCGATACTGCCTATTTCTACCATTTATTATGGAGCTGCTGTTTCGGGCTATTTTAGCCACCTTCTTTTTGATGGGCTTATTTTTAAGCGATTTCGGATAAAAGGGTAGCTACGAACTACTTGCGCTTATTGGTGCGGTAAAGACTCATCGCAGGCATGAGCCCAACAGCTAGGACGATAAACAAGCCTGGCCACATCCAAGGGATAAACTGAGTATTTGCCTTCAAATCAATTGTGAGCAATTTTGGAATTAGCTGGATCAACAACACCACAAGTCCCAAAACAATACCTACATGTGAATATGCAAATACATAGTCGATAGCCGACAGCGGATCTTTCTTGCCTCTTGGTTTTATGAATGCCAAATATATATAACAGAGGGTCCTCACGCCCACAAAAATTGCTATGGTAAATACGCCAAAATACACTGCCTTGGCAATTTCGACAAGGTTCTGACTAAACAAACCTACAAATATTGCAACCGCTACCACGAGCAAAGTATGCGTGAGCTCCCACGTAAAATCTAGATAAGTACCAGTCAGTGAAGGGTCTCTCAATCGTTTAAAAGCTAAGTATGTCTCAGTTATAAATCCAGCTAAAAATAATACAAGCGGAGTAAGAACGAATAGCCAAGCGAGTAACATTTTAGTAAACTCCTTTATTTTTCTTATTAAATCTTTCAATGGTTTTCTTCAAACCAAAATACGTTGCAATAAACAATAGTACGAACACAGCCGGGAAAAGATACCCGAGTTGCTGAACGCCAGGAGATGTCGTAAATGCGTCTTTCGTAAGCACGTAGCCATACACAGCCCACGGTTGACGGCCAAGCTCGGTGAGCATCCATCCGAGTTCAATTGCGACAACTCCTAACAGCCCGATAGTAGTTAACGATATGAGCATTGGCTTACTGAACGCTTTCTTTGGTGATCGGTAATACAGAAATATGAAAAGTGATGGAATGAGTAGAAGCAACGCGACAATAAACATCTTTATGTCAAAAAGAGTATGAATAATGAGTGGAGGCCAAAGTGTCTTAGGTGTTTTATCGAGTCCTTCAATCACTGCATCAGGGTCGCCTTTGCCTAAGATGCTGAGCGCATCAGGAATCACAATACCGCCGACCGCTTCGCCGCTCTCGTCTATTCGCCCGCCAAACCGCAGAGGAGCATTTGATTGAGTCTCTGTTAATAATTCAATAGCTGCGAGTTTTGTCGGCTCTTCACGAGCGAGATACTTCGCAGAACGGTCTCCAAGAAAGCCAACGATACCCATACAGATCAGTGCAATAATGGACATTCGAACAATTATGAACTTTACTGTCTCGTTTAATGCTTTTTTGTTTTTAAGCCCAACCCATGCATACGCACCTGCCATTAACATTGCAACGACACCGTAATATGCAAACATAGAGTGCGTCACTTCAAGGAAAGAGGTTTCATTAAACAGTGCTTTTAGTGGCTGTGGGTTTATTAATTGACCGTTTACATATTCAAAACCAGTTGGATGATTCATCCACGCATTCACTGATGTGATTATGATTCCTGACAACAACGCTCCAAGTGGGATAGGTATGCCAATAAGTAAATGTTTGAATCCTTTTATTTTGTCCCATGTCGAGACATAGTAAGCAAGGAAAATAGCTTCAAGTAGAAACGCATAACCTTCCCACATAAACCCAACGCCTACGGCTTCACCGCCAAATTCAAGAATTCCAGGCCATACAAAGAACATTTGTAACGCGACGACCGTCCCGGAAATTACGCCAGTCACTACGAGAACGGTTGCGATGTATGACCATAACTTTGCAACTTTTCGCAATGACTCACTCTTACGCTTAATCGACCAGTACTCCATTATCAGAGTAAGGAGTGGTAGTGCGATTCCAAACATTACAAATAGTATGTGAAACCCGAGGCTATCTCCCATGAGCGCACGCCCGGCATTGACATGTTCCATATTGAACTCCTTAGTATTTATGCTTATCTTTAGCATACCCCGTAAATCGTCTGGACTGTAGCTTTGTTGCATTAATCACTACATTTCACGAAATTGCAAAGATTTTTTATCTGTTGCGATTTGTTTGCCAAAAAGGTTATGCTGTGTTCATGAATGATATTAGCGAAACACTCAAAACCCTTATTAAAGGTGACCTTGATACGAGCGATGAAAGCAGGGAACTCTTTAGTCACGACGCAAGTATGTTCGAGATGAAACCACAAGTCATTATTGCGCCAAAAGACAGCCAAGATATTCAAAATGTCGTCAGTCTCGTTGCTCAACAAAAAGCCTCAGGAAATGATATTTCAATCACCGCACGATCAGCTGGTACAGACATGAGCGGGGGAGCGATAGGTGAATCAATTGTGTTCGATATGCGTAAATATCTGAATAAGATTGGCGAGGTATCTGCAACAGAAGCCAAGACGCAGCCGGGAGTGCTCTATAGAGATTTTGAGGTCGAAACACTGAAATTTGGCGCCATTATGCCAAGCTATCCCGCATCTCGAGATCTCTGCAGTGTAGGTGGAATGGTTGCAAACAATTCTGGCGGGGAAAAATCACTTGAATTCGGCAAAACCGAAGAATTTGTTAAGGAACTCAAGGTTGTTTTTAGTGACGGCAAAGAATATAGCGTCAGACCACTGAATAAAACAGAACTCGATGCAAAAATTGCTCAGAACGACTTTGAGGGTACTATCTACAAGCGAGTTTTTGACCTTGTCGACGGACATTATGACGAAATAAAAGCGGCCAAACCGCAGGTTAGCAAAGATTCAACCGGCTACCATATCTGGAATGTCTGGGACCGTGAAACAGGAATTTTTGATCTTACAAGACTCATTACGGGCTCACAGGGAACACTTGGTATTGTGACTGACATCACATACAAATTGGTGCCCGCACCGAAACACTCTGGTACTCTTGTAGTATTTTTACGTAACATTAACGATCTTGGCACGCTTATAAACAAAGTCATGAGTCATAAACCGGCAACTTTTGAGGGCTTTGATAACTATACGCTGATGTTAAGTTTTAAACTTTTCCTCTCTTTCCATAAAATGATAGGTTGGCCAGAGACGATCAAACTAGCTTTTAAACTCATCCCAAATGCACTCATGCTCTTTCGAGGCATACCAAAGATGATTCTCCTTGTCGAATTCACCGCTGACACACCGGAAGAAGTGAAGCAAAAAGTTCATGCAATGCACAAAGATATGGCTGAGTTTGGCCACGAAGCACTATTTGAGGAAGATGACAACGAAGCAAAGGCTAAAAAATTCTGGATTATGCGACGAGCGAGCTTTAACTTGCTAAGACAAAAAGTCAAAGATAAACACACCGCACCTTTCATGGATGACCTTATCGTACAGCCACAATATCTGCCTGAATTCCTCCCTCGCATACGTGGTGTTATTAAAAAGTACAATTTATTGGCGACCATAGCAGGGCATATGGGTGACGGTAATTTCCACATTATTCCCCTTATGAACATTGAACGAGACGAGGAAAGAGATAAACTGGAGCCTGCTATGAAGGAGATAAATAGTATCGTTTTGGAGTACAAGGGGTCACTTTCGGGGGAGCATAACGACGGCATGATTAGGGGACCGTGGCTGAAGGTCATGTATGGCGAGCAAGTTTTGAATTATTTTAAAGAAGTTAAAACTATTTTTGACCCCCTTAATATCTTCAACCCACATAAAAAGACCGATGCCGATTGGTCATTCAGCATGGCTCATTTGCGTCGTAAATTCTAAAAAGATTAAAAGAGATTTACCGCGACTTTTTACTGCAGTAAAAAGTCAATTAAACTGCGGGCTCTTCGAGCGAGGTGCTTTCTTCTTGGTCCTTAGGTGTCAGAATTTTATCAACAAGTTTGTCTATGTCGTCATCAGACAGATTTGCTTTAACGGTATAGCCTTCAATGCCAAGTTCTCGCAAATCTTTTGGCGCATCCACCTCATTAAGATTTGAAATAATATAGACACGAATATCCTTACCCCAGTCAGTCGCGCGCATGCGTCTTAAGACCTCGTCACCTGAAATAACCGGCATCATGAGATCGAGAAGCACCAATGCGGGCTTGACTCGCTCGATGAGACTAAGCGCAGCTTGCCCATCATATGCAACATGACATTCGTAGCCGATAATGTCGAGGCGCGTCTTATAAATTTCCGCGAGCGCAACATTATCTTCAACAATTACTATCTTTAATGGTCCGTTATTGACGTATTCTTCCATACGTCAATCATAGCGCATTCGACTAGTAAATGTAACTAAATGACGAGGCAGGCAAGGTCCGCGTTGTCTGGCTATAAAGACCTTTGTGGTTCATTTCACTAAATGTAACCGTACCGTCTGTATTAACACTTTCAATATATACCACGTGATTTCCTTTTTGTCCGACTGCACCCACTTGAGGTGATGAACCGGTTGGTAACCCTTGCGATGCAGCACGTGAAACCCATGTCGCCGCATTGCCTAAATTATTCGGTAAATCTGGACGTCTGCTTTTGACATACCATGTACAGTTACCGGCTGTGTATAGGTTGCCATCTGAACTGCCCTTATGAGTTCGAGTTGCTACTTTCGCCACCACTACTGGTTTCTCGGGTAAAGCGCGTGATTCTAACTCTTCGTCTTCTTCCGGTATAGTGATTTCCATGCCTACTTCTAGATAATCAGGATCTTTAATCTGATTATTTTTATCGAAAAGACGCTTCCAAGATACATCATTTTGTTTTGCAATGATGGTTAATGTCTCATTCTCTGTAACAACATGTACCTTTGTTTCTTCTTCTACTTCGTCCTCTTCATTCTGAGAAGTATCCTCATCATCTGAAATGACACGAAGCGCAACAATCGGTTCGTTTTTCAATAAATCGATGACGTTTGGTGCGTCGGATTCTTTCTCTGTTTTAGTTGTTTCTATTTGTGGATCGGTTGACTTAGACGCCTGGGCGCTTGCTGAAGAGCTCCCAAACGAGAAAATCAAAGCGCATGCAAAAAGACCCGTTAGTACGGCTACACGCATATATAGATTGTCTCCTTTTCTTTAGTGAACTCGCACACCCATCCGCGTATCTCGCATTGACGCCAGATATGTTGTGCTATCTGCTATGCTCCACTCACACGGGCATGTCTCAAAATGCCCTGGTCCCTAGCAGTCCCACCATGCTACAAACCGACCCCTGCATTTGTCAATAGTTTCTATACAAAGCTAGATTCGTTTACTTTTCACCCCTGTTGTAATGACCATATTTGTGATATTTAGCAAAGTTTTTTTTACAACTACCCCCACACATATAGTGGTTAAGCTTCTGAAAAAACACCATGGGTGAGCACATTTGTGCCGACCGTATGGTAATCCTATACGAGACACGCTATACTAAATTTTTAGGCTTTGGAGAAAAAATGAGTAAAGTTAAAAACATAGGCTTTATAAAGTCGCTTAAAAAGATATCACGTCGCTTTTCTAGCTTGGATCGAAACACTAAACTTGCAGTATCATTGCTTGCCGTCTTATTGCTTGTTGGTTCTTGGGCTTTCTTTTTCAGCAAGCGCAACACTTCTGTAACAGCGCCACTTCTTTCTAACCAAGCTTCATCGTCTGATGTCAGTGCGGATTCACCAGCACTGAAGGCAACGTTGAGTTATTTAGAGGGAGTTGTAGAGCAAAAGAATGACCGTGGCGAGTGGACTACCGCCTCACAAGATGTCCAGTTTAGTAATGGCATGGGTATACGAACAAGTGGCGCAAGTTCTCGAGCAGTGGTTTCATTTGAAGATGGTTCAGAAATCCGATTAGACGCAAGTACCGAGGTTTCTTTTGATCGTCTTACGCAAAACCAAATAACCATAAGACAAGAATCTGGCTATGCCTACCATCGCGTTACCGGATCAAGTAGCCGTAAATATAATGTTGTTACGGCTAATGCACAATACGAGTCTCTAGGTACTGCATTTCGCACGATAGCGAGCGGTGATGAAGAAGCGATTGAAGTGTTTCAAAGCACCGTTTCTGAAACCACGAGCAATAAATCTGCAGGAGAAGGGCAAAAATTGATTGCAAAAAGTAATGCACAGCCCGAAAAAAGTGGGAGTATTGAGCAACTTGATATTGAGAACATAAAAAAAGATCCTTTTATTATATGGAACCGAGAGCGTGATCAAAAAAGTGATACGTTTAAAAACAACTTAGGCTTCTTAAAAGATTTTGACGGACCGACTATTGAAATTTCCGAACCTGCAGAAAATGAATCAGTTGAAGTAGAAGAAGGCGCGACCACTGGCAAAATTAACATCAAGGGTAAAACTGAGCCCAGATCAACTTTGAGTGTGCAATCAAAATCTATAACCGGCAGTAGTGTCGTCACTATAACGGTCAAAGATGATGGTAGTTTTGAAACGGGCGAAATACAGGGTATTATCGGTACGTCTCTTTTTGAATTCACTGCTAAAGATCGTCTTGGAAATAAAACGGTAAAAACAGTTACGTACGTATTCAAGCGACAAGTGGAAGTGCAAGAGCAGGGAATTACTTTGACCATTGATAAAAGTGATAAAAAACGAACGGTTACTCTTTCGTGGTCACTTGTCGGGATTTCCACTCCTGATGGAGTCCATGTATTACGTACTGAAGATGGCTTAAAACCAACTGAGACCGATTTGTATAAAACTATCACGAGCAAAACAACATCAACGCTTACTATTTCATACGACGATTTAGACAGCACAAAAACGTACAATTTCGTCGTATGCCGATATCTCGAGGACCAAGATAGTTGCGACGAATTTAGTAACCGGGCATCAATAAGCTTAAGCGAATAAAAAATTCCCGCCGTTCGTAAAGGCGGGAATTTAAATAGATTTATATATCGTTACTTTTTCTTTTTGATAGACTTTTCGATTGGCGCAAATAACGAACTATATACTTGCATACCGACAACCATACCGACAATCGGTGCAACTAACGTCGTCTTATCTAATGCATTAAAACTTAGTGCCACGGCAGGATTTAAGAATCCAGGTGCTGCTGTTGAGGCGAAAAGTGCCCCAGCAGTTAATGATAGACCAATAGTAAACGCTGCGTAGGCACCTTCGAGCTTTTTTGTTAGTGCAGCCATAATTCCACCTCCGAAAATTGCTGCACCAGCTGCTTCAAGCCAGAACGTACGCCATAGAAAAGTATCGGCACCTATAGCAGGCAAAGTCGTATGTTTTGCATAGTTATAAAAACTCAGCGCCAACAGACCTCCAAGTATTTGCGCAGCAATATAGACGATTGCATTTATCGCCGTTATCCTTTTTTGGGTCCACAAACCAATTGTAACCGCTGGATTTACGTGCGCACCGGAAACATGTCCTATTTTTGTCACTATGAGCGCTAATGTAACACCCGCTGTTAATGATATATACCATGCCGCCGTACCGGTGCTAAACATATGCCCTACAATTAGTACCGCCGAAGCGAGCATGAACGTACCGATTAACTCTGCAAATAGCACGCTTAATTTTTTACCTTGAAACATATAGGAACCCTCCTTCAATTACTTATATATGTTAGACGTTGCTTACAAGTTCAGTATACTCTTAATGCAATAATGTCGTTTTTCTTCTTTTGTTGTAATAAAAAATGTGATATATTTCATATGATTACACCATGAATCTCATTTTTAACAAGATTCTTAGGCGTCAACCCGACCTTAAGCTATCAAATACCAATAAATCACTTTCTGACTTTTTCCCAAAAGGTACTTTTTATTTTTATGGGTACCCTACGGGATTAGAATCTAATTTCCTTAATTCAGTGCCTCCTCACATTGAAGAACTCGTTGCAGCTCGATCCATTGTGTGCTCCGGCGATTATGTCAACCCAGTGTATTTTTATTCAACTTCAGCTGAAAAACTTGGAAAAAATATCTGTGATAAACTACGGATCACTAGTGTTAGTTCTAAGCAGTCCTTAATAATACCGGGAAATATTTCTTCAAATGTTACTGGGCGTGAGAGAAATGAAAGCCTCAAAAAATTTCTCACTTCCTCTTTCAAAGAAAAAAAACTTGTGATGGCGCAACCATTCCTAGATGATGATTTTTCTAAAGTATGCCTCATCGATCCGAAAATAACCAACTGGCTAAATGATAAATCCAATCTAAACAAAATATTGCCTAAAAATTTCTTACCACAGAGATATTTACTTGCTAAGAACGGCAATGAGCTACATGAAAAAATTTCTGAGCTACTCATTCCTTGTGTAATAAAAGTAACCTCATCAAGCGCCGGAGATGGAGTATATATTTGCGAAAGCAAGAGTGATCTACTTGATGCTGTAAATAAACTGAAGAGTCTCGATGAAACAATTGCAGTTGACCAATATATATATGCTGTAAAAAACTATGGATTGCAATTTGGGCTTTCATATACTGGACAGTCAACAATCGTTGGAGTATCTGAACAAATTACATCTGATAAAGGTGAATTTATTGGCGGCACTACACTAAATGAGATTCCAATTGAGATGTCTGAAATATCTCAATATATTATGGGGACATTGCTCCCATACGTTTATTCACTTGGGTGGTTTGGAATTGGGTGTATAGACGTGTTAGTAGATGAGTATGGAAAATCTTTTGCTATAGACCCGAACTTTAGGATGACTGGTATGTCTACTGCTCTTCTAACAAGAAAAAAGGGATGTACGTCCTTGAGCTTTATAATGTCTTGCGACGAAAATTCCGAAAACAGCTTAAACCTACTATCAAAGTATATTATGAACGGTAATATTAAGGTGCTAGCTCTAAATCAATTTAATAATAAATGGAATATGAATGTGGTTGTTTACTTCAAAAATGAAAGTTTAAAAAACAAAATATTGAAAGAACTGAAGATAGTGGGTTTTGAATCAGAATTAATCAATAAAATAACACCAGAGACGGCATGATTAAAGATAATAAAACATTAGCTGCAGAAACCTGCGTACTCGCAATAGGGCGTGCTGAAAAAGCGCTTGCTGACGCTTGTTTAAAATTTGAACAACAGCACAAAGTAACTCTAAAGAAAGTTATGCTCGTTAATGAAAGTTTTACAAAATCGGACGAATACTTTGGCGATGAGTCTCAAGGAGCTTTCGAAATCATAGTTGTAAATTTTGACGACGAGTCTAGTTTATTGAATTGCACGAAATATCTCAACAAGTTCAATCTAATAGCACATTGTCGGTACGAGCCTTGCATACAAGATTATGCAAGAGTAATACCTTATTTAGACACAAAATACGTACAGTCACCGGCTTCATTAAAATTATCAACAATAAAATCAGAAATGCGCAAAGCTTTCTTGAGTAGTTATCCTGAAATTTCACCAAGATATATAAAAATCAATAAAAAGGAAGATGTAAACCCACCTACCTTAAGTAGTTTCACCTTCCCAGTGATAGTCAAGCCTATTGGTCTAAATTCATCTTGGCTTGTTACTAAGTGCGACACATACGATAAGCTTAAAAAAACTATTGATGAATCATTCGATAAAGTTGATAAAATTTATAACAAGTTTTATGGGGTCGGTGAGAAAGCTTTTGTGATTGAAGAATTCATCACAGGCAAGATGTATACTATAGATTCTTACGTTAATAACGAGGGCGAACTTAGTCATTTACCGCCTACGAGAGTGATTACTTCAAATGAGATGGGCAAGGATGGTTTCTATTGCTATAGATCTATGACACAAACGTTTCTTACTAATCAAGAAGTTCGAACAGCGAATATTTGTGTTGAAAAAGCTGTTAGCGCTGTAGGTCTTCGTAATTCTACTGTACACGCTGAACTATATCTTACAAAAAACGGCTGGAAAGTAATTGAAATTGGACCAAGGATCGGCGGAGGAAAACAGTTTCTCTATAAAGAAGCTTATGGGATAGATCACTTCTATAACGACCTATTAATCCACGCAGGTCTTGAACCAGATACGACAATTTGGCACACAAGATACGCCTCCGGATTTTGCATGTACGCCGAGAAAGAGGGATTAATAACGTCGATTACAGGAATAGAAGATGTTAGGAATCTAAGTAGTTTAAAAAGACTTCATATTGCTGTAAAACCCGGGGAGCAAGCGGTGTTTGCTAGTAATGGAGGAAGATACGTACTTGACGGGAATCTTTCGAACGACCAATCAGAGCAACTTGATGATGACTTTGAAACAATTGTTAAGACTATCAAAATAAACGTTGCACCATAAATTGCTGCTTGATAAACACTATTAATCCATGAATTCTATTTTACCGCCGGACTGAATTCATGTCCTAAACAAAATGCTTCTTCGCCTATTTTAGGCTTGTTGACAAAAGGGAAAATTATCACTTGGTCTTTCTCTGCATAATGCTCTACTTGTCCGTTTCGAGCAATAAGCTCACCCTCTTGAAGAGTATCGAAAGTGCTAAATTTTCTAGTAAATTCAAAATCTCCAGGAAGCATATATACTGATCTGTCGTTTCTAATAAACCTTGGGTCTTCATACATAGGTTCCGATACAACTTCACGTAAACCCATGTATTCTAAATAACGATCAACTGCACCTTTACCACGCGCTAGATTAGCTTTTGG
>JACCDN011054289.1_pt1 | contig 13874 bp, 9 predicted proteins | sample 7441691 | NCBI WGS metagenome assembly JACCDN01 (sample SAMN15323439, study PRJNA562643) | freshwater metagenome | isolation source: river surface water | place: USA:Blue River Watershed | collected 2017-08-16
AGGTGGACAAGCTATTTGGGATGGTAAAAATACAAATGGCCTAAAAGTAGCCAGTGGGGTTTACTTGGTTATATGCAGAGACGATAGTGGTACCGAAAAGATCGCAACAAAAATTACAATTGTTCAGGGTAGATAAAATTACTTTTTCTGAAAGTCGTAAAACCGCGCCACTACAAATTTTAAAGAACCTTGTTCTCCTGGTGCTACACGGTACATCAATCGGCGCATTTTGCCGGTAGGTTGTTGCACACCATTTGCATCTTTTTCATACAAAGGATAGGTACGCATTAAAACACCTTCTAAAAGCATATACTTATCTGCGCCTTTGTAACCATCACGTAACCTAGGATCATCGAGTATGTCTGGAAAAACTATCGGTGCTACCGATTTATTTTCTTGAGAACTAATTGCAATCACCGAGCTTTTGTTTAATGAGTCAAAACTCGTAACGTACAATAGTAATTCAGGAAAACCATCTTTATTCAAATCATCTACTTCTGTACCAATTAAAACACCTTTTAATTCAAAACTAAAATCGCGCGCTTCACTTTCAAAACCAACCGGATAAATGGTGATTGGATTTTTTTCAGAAGATTTATTATAGCAATTGATACGGTAGCCTGCTTTACCCACTTTCATAGTGGTATCTATTCGACGACCCTGCGCCATTAATATAGTTGGTACAAGTGCTAGCGCAAAAAAGAGTGTACGAATAAGCATGAAACGCATACGAAAATTTAGTTTAGACCACTAAATTAAATAAAATAATGGTAGTTACATATTTCTTCTATATTGCCCACCCACTTCATATAAAGCTTCGGTAATTTGACCCAAAGAACAATATTTGACAGCGTCCATCAGTGATTCAAATAGGTTTTCATTAGCAATTGCCGCCTTTTTTAAGGCCGCAATTTTAACAGGCGCCACTTCTTCATTGCGTTTCCAAAAAGCATGTAAATTATCAATTTGCCTTTCCTTTTCGACTGTCGTAGAACGAATGACTTCGGTAGGTAAAATCGTAGGACTTCCTTTTTTATTTAAAAAACTATTCACGCCAACAATTGGGAGTTCGCCGGTATGTTTCAGCGTTTCGTAGTACATGCTCTCTTCCTGAATTTTATTACGCTGATACATTCTTTCCATAGCACCTAGTACACCGCCTCTTTCACTAATTTTTTCAAACTCAATTAAAACCGCTTCTTCCACTAAATCTGTTAAGGCTTCAATGGCAAAGCTACCCTGAATAAAGTTTTCAGTTTTAGCTGCCCCCAGTTCTTTATTGATAATTAATTGAATAGCCATGGCTCTTCTCACGCTTTCCTCAGTTGGAGTTGTAATGGCTTCATCGTATGCGTTGGTATGCAAACTATTACAGTTGTCATAGATTGCGTAAAGTGCCTGCAGCGTTGTTCTGATATCATTAAAATCTATTTCTTGCGCATGCAAGCTTCTACCACTTGTTTGAATATGGTATTTTAATTTTTGAGAACGCTCGTTTCCTTTGTATTTTAATTTAATGGCTTTGGCCCAAATTCTTCTGGCAACTCTACCAATCACACTATATTCTGGGTCCATACCATTGCTAAAGAAAAATGATAAGTTAGGCGCAAAATCATCGATATGCATGCCCCTGCTTAAATAATATTCTACATAAGTAAATCCATTGGCGAGTGTGAATGCAAGTTGGGTAATTGGATTGGCACCCGCTTCTGCAATATGATAACCGCTAATACTTACACTATAAAAGTTTTGAACTTTGTGGGTGATAAAATAGGATTGTACATCGCCCATTAATTTAAGCGCAAACTCAGTAGAAAAAATACAAGTGTTTTGTGCTTGATCTTCTTTTAAAATATCTGCTTGAACTGTTCCACGAACAGTAGATATAGCATATGCTTTAATTTGTTCGTATACATCTTTAGGTAAAACCTGATCGCCGGTAACACCTAATAACATTAGGCCTAAGCCATTGTTTCCTTCGGGTAATTGTCCTTGGTATGTTGGTCGAGCAATACCTTTCTGTTTATAAATTTCTTCGATCTTTTTATTGACTTCCGCTTCTAATCCGTTTTTCTTGATATAGATTTCGCATTGTTGATCGATAGCGGTATTCATGAAGAACCCTAGTAACATTGGTGCAGGTCCATTGATAGTCATCGATACTGAAGTGCTTGGATTACATAAGTCGAATCCAGAATATAATTTCTTAGCGTCGTCTAATGTAGCAATACTTACACCTGAGTTACCGATTTTCCCATAGATATCCGGACGAACATGAGGGTCTTCACCGTAAAGAGTCACTGAATCGAAAGCTGTAGACAAACGATGAGCTGGTTGTCCGAGTGATACATAGTGGAAACGCTTGTTTGTTCGTTCAGGTCCACCTTCACCGGCAAACATACGAGTAGGATCTTCACCTTCTCGCTTTAACGGGAATACTCCAGCAGCGTAAGGGAATTCTCCTGGTAAGTTTTCTGTTAACAACCATCTTAAAATATCTCCCCAAGCTTCATACTTCGGTAACGAGATTTTTGGAATACGAAGTTTAGATAAGGATTCGTAATATAATTGTTGTTTGATTTCTTTATCGCGTACTTTATACACAAAGAAATCTTGCTCATATTTTCTTACCGTTTCAGGCCATTCTTTCAATAATCTTCTACACTCGTGATGAAGCATTTCTTCATAATGAGAATATAAATCTTTTAACGTTTGCACACCTTCTTCTTTTTTCTCTTTTACTAGAATATCGATAGTGCCTTTTAACTGATACATTTTTTGTGCAAGTTCAACTTGCTCTCCAACCCATACTTTATAATCGTGATTAGCTTCTACAATTTCAGCTAGGTATCGAGTTCTATCAGGGGGAATAATATATATTTTTTCAGAATTACCTTTTGTTAAATTTAAGTGAGATAAAAATTCAACACCTGTTTTATCGGTAATTTTTTTCATCAAAGCATAATACAAGGAGTTCATTCCTGGATCATTGAATTGAGAAGCCATAGTTCCATACACAGGAATATCATCATCACTTGCATCAAATACTTGATGATTTCTGCGGTATTGTTTTTTTACGTCGCGAATAGCATCCAGTGCTCCACGTTTATCAAATTTATTGATGGCTACTAAATCTGCAAAATCGAGCATGTCGATTTTTTCTAATTGTGTTGCAGCGCCAAACTCTGGTGTCATTACATATAAAGAAACATCGCAGTGTTCTGTAATTTCAGTATCAGATTGCCCGATACCAGATGTTTCAACAATAATTAAATCGTAAGCAGCGGCTTTGCAAATATCAATTGCTTCTTGTACATATTTAGAAAGTGCAAGATTAGCCTGACGAGTTGCTAATGAACGCATATACACTCTTGGGTTATTAATAGAATTCATTCGAATTCTATCGCCTAATAAGGCACCCCCAGTTTTGCGTTTAGAAGGGTCGACAGAAATAATGGCGATACTTCTATTTTCGAAATCGTTTAAATAACGACGAACTAACTCATCTACTAAAGATGATTTCCCGGCACCACCTGTTCCTGTAATACCTAATACAGGGATGTGTTTGGTGCTGATCATTTTCTTTATTTCAGCTAAGAAATGTTCAGCTTCTTCTGGAATATTTTCAGCGACAGTGATGGCATGTGCAATTTTAGCAGGATTCTTTTCTGCTATTTCTTTTAACTCTGCATCCAAGGATACTTTAGTTGGAAAGTCACATTGCTTCATCATATCGTTTATCATCCCTTGTAATCCCATCGTTCGGCCATCATCAGGAGAATAAATACGAGCAATACCATAGTTTTGAAGATCTTCAATTTCGGTAGGTAGGATAACACCACCACCACCAGCAAATATTTTGATATGTCCGGCTCCTTTTTCTTTCAAAAGGTCGTACATGTATTTAAAGTATTCATTATGTCCGCCTTGGTAGGAAGTCATGGCTATACCTTGAACATCTTCTTGAATAGCACAGTTTACCACTTCATCTACAGAACGATTATGGCCTAGGTGAATCACTTCAGTTCCAGATGCCTGAAGAATCCTTCTCATAATGTTTATTGTAGCATCGTGACCATCGAAGAGCGAAGCCGCGGTTACGAAACGTATTTTGTGCTTAGGTTTGTATACTTCTATTGTATCCATATTTGTAGTGATAGTTGAGCAAAAGTAACAAAAATAGATGTGAGAATTGAGATATGAGAATTGAGACTAAAAATAATGCATTTAAGTTTGATAACTAATTACTTAACAGAAGTTTAGAAATGCAAAAGATTCAGAATCTTGAAATTTTAATATATTAACATATTATCCCATTAACATAATCTTGTCCCGAGTATTCGGGATTAACATATTTATGTTTGATAATCAGTGCTTTGTATAAAATTTGAAAAATAATGACAACTGCGTGCAACCAAAACCCCAAATCCATCATCTTGACAGTAAAATGAGCTTACAATTGGGACATAAGCTAAGCCTCGAGGAAATTATCGAGGGCAGTAAACGAGGGGAACGTAAGTTTCAAGAGTTACTGTACAAGCACTTTGCTTCGAAAATGTTGGTGGTGTGTGCGAGATATGCGAAAGACAATTTTGAAGCAGAGGATATGTTACAAGTAGGTTTCGTGAAGATCTTTGAAAAAATAGCAGATTATAAGGGGGATGGGTCGTTTGAAGGATGGGTGAGAAGGATAATGGTTAATACATCTATTGAATTTTATCGTAAAAATGCGAGAATGTTTCCGATGGTTGATATGGATCATGCACCGGAGAGTCCAGTTCAAGAGAATCAAATGGCAAGAATGAACATGAATGATTTGTTATTAATAATTAGGAAATTATCTCCTGGCTACCGATTGATTTTCAATATGTATGCGATAGAAGGTTTTTCACACAAAGAAATAGCTAAAGAATTGGGGATAAGTGAGGGGACATCAAAATCACAACTAGCGAGAGCTAGAGCAATTTTGCAGGAAAATATTTTAAAAATGGAGGGCAAATAAAATGAAGCACTCAGAAAAAAATAACGAATTGGATAACATGTTTAAAGATGCCTTTGATGGTTTCGAAATGGAGCCAAGTGAGCGTGTATGGGATGGCATTGAGCAAGAGTTAGACAAAAAGAAAAAAGGAGTAGTTATAAATTGGACTGCTAGATTATCTATTGCAGCGTCGGTAGTAATTCTACTTACAGTAGGAGTGTATCAATTCAATTTCTTTGGTAACGAAAACGCTACAACAAACTCGGAGAACCTTGCAAATAATAGTAATAGCGAGGTTTCTGTAAAATCAGATTCAACAAAAGAAAAAAAAGTTGAAAAAATTTCTGAACCGATGCAACCAATCTCTACAGAGCGTCGTCTAGCAGATGTAGTTGAGATCAAAAGCAGATCAATTCGTTCTTCGAAAGGCATAAAAAAAGGAATTGTAATAGAGTCTAAATTGAAAAAAGATAGTCGCAGTCAAGAAGAAAAAGATGCGATAGAACTTTTGAAAAAGATGGAAGAAAAAGCGGAGTCGAATTTATCATCTCCAGTTTTAGAACCTGAAAATAAAAGACCAGTAATTATAAAACCAGTACCAGTACCAAGTCCAAGTATCGCAGCAAATGCTGGATCGAAAACAGAAGTAGGAGTGTTAGAAATGTTAAACTTTGTAGCACAAAAAGTAACAGGAAATGCAGATGCGGAATTGGTTGCAGTTAATGAAAGTAAAAAAACAGACGGATCGGTGAGAACGAAATACAATGTGAATTTAGGCATTGTGAAATTTAGTAGAGTTAGAAATACAGAAAAATAAAATATTCAAAATTGTTAAACCTAATGAGATTATATATTATGAAAAAGTCAATTTTAGTGCTTGGATTAGTGGTAGGAGTGATCACTTCAAGCGTAAACGCACAAAGCAGAACTGTAAAAGCAGCTAGAGCAATAAATCACACTAAAGATGCAATCGCTGGAATCATCAACTTAGAACCAATTGATGTAGTTGCAGAGTATGTTCACAAGAAAAAAGATGCAGTTTCTGATTTATATACTGCAAATGATTTGAAGTTTGATGCTTCAATGAGTTTAGTAGATACAGGTAAAAGAAAAACAGATACCACAGAAATCAAAGTTGGTAAAACTAGAATTGTCGTAATCGGTGAGCCAAAAATTGAGAAAATCTATATGGAGAAGGATTCTACTGGCGACTATGAAGCAGAAGCTAAAGCAAGTAGTAAAAAAGATGATGATGATAACAAAAAACACGAAGGTGAATTAGAATTTTCTATCGGATACAATGGTTTATTAGAAAACGGATCGACTAGTTTGTCGGCAGGAAACCAAGGATTAAGATTAATAAACGGTAAGTCAACTAACGTAAACTTAACTTACAATCAATACTTCAATATTTACAGAGAGAACATTCGTTTATCAGTAGGTTTAGGTTTAGACTGGAATAACTACAGATTAGCTGGCGATAGTACAGCAATGCCAGGCGGAACTTCGTTTGCTTTCAGTAAAGATTCATTAGTAAACAGTATTGATTTCACTAAAAACAAATTGCTAGCTAGATACGTAACATTACCAGTTATGTTGCACTTCAAATCGAATGAATTCAAAAATGGTAAAGCAGTTGGAGTATCAGGTGGAGTTGAATTAGGATACTTACTTAATGGAAGAGTGAAACAAATAAGCGAAGAAAAAGGTAAAACTAAAGTAAATGACACTTTCCACTTAAATGACTTACGTTACGGATTTATAGGAAGAGTAAATTACGGTAGCATGGGTATCTATGGAAAATATTATCCACAAAGTACCTTCAACAAAAATGAAGGTCCAGATTTAAATACTTTCTGTGTAGGTATAACTATAGGGTTAGACTAGACAAGGTTTGATAAATAATAATGCGTAGAGCTCTCCATCAAATGGAGGGCTTTTTTTATATATTTGTGTCGTTATTCAAAATGTTATGAAAAGATATATTATACTTATTTTATTGTTTTTAGGAAACAAAACCTTTGCTCAAACCATCCCAAACGGTGGGTTTGAAACATGGACAAACTTCATTTTCTTTTATGAGCCACAAGGGTATGTTACTACTAATTACGCATCAGTATTATTAGGAACGGGTGGATTGCCGAGAGCAAATGTGTCTAGATCAACAACTAAACACACTGGCACGTACGCTGCCAAATTAGAATCCTATGCTCAAAATTCAGGTGATACATCAGGAGTTCCAGGATTAATGATTACAGGTACTTTAGATTTAGCCAATGTAAATATTGCACCAGGTATTCCTATTTCAGGAGGCAGACCAACAGAATTAAATGGATATTATAAATATGCAGAAGGAAATAGACCTGATTCAGGAATTATAACTGTCATATTATCGAAATATAATCCATTAGCAGGTGGATTAAATATTGTTGGAGTTGGGGGAGGAGTATTTAGCAATACAGCTTCATACACTGCATTTACAGCACCTATTCAATATTTAACAGAAGAAACACCAGATACAGTAATTATTATCATGGGAACAACTACTGCGATAGGCTTGGATAGTACTGCATTAACATCTGCACCAGTAGGTTCAGTTTTATATGTTGATGATTTAACATTTTCAGGAAATGCTCCAAATGCTGTAGGTTCAGTTGATAAACTTATTGAAGCATCGTTATATCCGAATCCTAGTACTGATTTAGTGAATGTTGATTATACTCAGACAATAGCTTCAGATGTTACAATTCAATTAGTAAGTATTGATGGTAGAATTGTGTATACTGATCGTGTTTACAAGAATGCAGGAAAGCAAAGTATTTCATTAAATGTAGCAGAGTTAAAAGCTGGAATGTATCAGTTAGTGATTACCACTACTGATGGAAGTATTCGTAAAGGGCTTGCTGTAGTAAAATAATTTGGCAGTTCGTCGGAGCGTCCCTGTCTGACACCAGGCAGGCTCGCTCCGACATAAAATATAAAGCCGAGCGAAATGTTCGGCTTTTTTTTTTGAAATTCTGAAGCCTAAGCAAACATTCCTATTGTGAAGGGCAAAAAAAATCCCGCTACATTTCTGAGCGGGATTTTTAATATTTAGACGGTCACTTAGCTGCGGTCACTGAGCGGAGCCGAAGTGAACGTTAAAGCAGTGATTCTACTAATACTACCACTTTATCCGAAAGTACTTCGATAACACCACCAGAGATGGTCATTTCTTGGTTACCTTCTTTAGCTTTGAATTTCAATGAACCCTTTTCTAAAGTTGAGATAATAGGAGCGTGGTTGTTCAATACTTCAAATGAACCTGAAGTACCGGGTACACTCACAGAACTTACTTCTCCTGAATATACTTTTTTATCGGGTGTTAATATTTCTAATAGCATAATGATTAAGCGTTAGCTTCTGCGATTAATTTTTTACCTTTTTCCATTGCTTCTTCAATAGTACCAACTAAGTTGAAAGCCATCTCAGGATATTCATCCACTTCACCATCCATAATCATGTTGAATCCTTTGATCGTTTCTTTGATATCTACTAACACACCTTTTAAACCAGTGAATTGCTCAGCAACGTGGAAAGGTTGAGATAAGAAACGTTGAACACGACGAGCACGAGATACTACTAATTTATCTTCTTCAGATAATTCGTCCATACCTAAGATCGCGATGATATCTTGTAATTCTTTGTAACGTTGTAAAATTTCTTTAACACGTTGAGCACAACCGTAGTGTTCTGCACCAATAATTTCTGGAGCAAGGATACGAGAAGTAGAATCCAATGGATCTACTGCTGGGTAAATACCTAATTCTGCAATTTTACGACTCAATACAGTTGTAGCATCTAAATGGGCAAACGTTGTTGCTGGAGCAGGGTCAGTTAAGTCATCGGCAGGTACGTAAACCGCTTGTACCGAAGTAATAGATCCTCTCTTTGTTGATGTAATACGTTCTTGCATCATACCCATTTCTGTTGCTAATGTTGGTTGGTAACCTACCGCTGAAGGCATACGGCCTAATAACGCTGATACCTCTGAACCTGCTTGCGTGAAACGGAAGATATTGTCGATGAAGAATAAGATATCACGACCACCACTTTGCTCATCACCATCACGGAAGTATTCCGCAACAGTTAATCCTGATAGTGCCACACGTGCACGAGCTCCAGGAGGCTCATTCATTTGTCCGAATACGAATGTTGCTTTCGAATCTTTTAGTGCTTCGTGATCTACCTTAGATAAATCCCAACCACCTTCTTCCATCGAATGCTTAAACTCATCTCCGTAACGGATAATGTTTGCTTCAATCATCTCTCTTAATAAGTCGTTACCCTCACGAGTACGCTCACCCACACCTGCGAATACCGATAAACCATCGTATGCTTTCGCGATGTTGTTGATCAATTCTTGAATTAATACTGTTTTACCTACACCGGCACCACCGAACAAACCAATTTTACCACCTTTTACGTATGGCTCTAATAAGTCGATTACTTTAATACCAGTAAACAAGATCTCCGTTTCAGTTGATAAATCTTCAAATCTTGGTGGTTTATTATGAATGGCACGGCCATTTTCTTTACTTACTTCACCCATACCGTCGATAGCATCACCAACTACGTTAAATAAACGTCCTTTGATGGCCTCTCCAATTGGCATAGTGATTGGTGATTCCATATCAATTACATCCATTCCACGAACTAATCCGTCTGTAGAATCCATCGCAATTGTACGTACTCTGTCTTCACCTAAATGTTGTTGACACTCTAATACGATTTTTTGACCATTTTCTTTAGTCACATACAAAGCATCGAAAATGTTAGGTAATTTTGCACCTTCTTGTGCAAAGCTAACGTCCACAACTGGACCGATGATTTGAGCAATTTTCCCAATATTTGGCATAATTAATCTAATTATTTTTTCGTGCCGCAAAGTTAACTTTTCTTACCTAATTTCAAACCGATTGTTAAAATAAAATCAACATTTTTAATAGGATAGACTTGCGACCCATAAATTTACCCTGTTTTGGCCCTTTTTTAAGTATTAGACTGAGTTTTAGGCCTTCTGAAAAATGTGGAAAAACCACTCAAAAAAGGAGCGAAACATTCTTTAATTTTGGTACTCATTATTTGCCATGCCTGATTTTTCACATTTACACGTACATACTCAATATTCTCTGCTCGACGGGGCTGCCGATATTAAAAAGCTATTCAAAAAAGCTTCTAAAGATGGCATGAAAGCCCTCGCAATTACCGACCATGGGAATATGTTTGGTGCCTTTAAATTTGTAGCTGAAGCAGGTAAACATGGTGTTAAGCCTATTGTTGGCTGTGAATTTTATGTGGTTGAAGATCGTCATAAACGTCAATTTACAAAAGACGATCGTGATGTCCGTTATCATCAATTACTGTTAGCTAAAAATGCTCAAGGCTATAAAAACCTTGTGAAATTATGCTCTTTGGGCTATGTTGAAGGTCTATACGGCAAATATCCTCGTATCGATAAGGAACTTATATTAAAATACCACGAAGGCTTAATTGCAACCACTTGCTGTATTGGCGCCATGGTTCCCAAAGCTATTCTTCGTAAAGGCGAAAAAGAAGCAGAGCAAGAATTCAAATGGTGGCTAGATATTTTCGGTGAAGATTATTATATCGAACTTCAACGCCATAAAATGCAAGACCAAGAGAAGGTGAATCAAGTGCTTTTGGGTTTTGCGAAAAAATATAATGTTAAAGTTATTGCTTCTAACGATTCTCATTATGTAGATCGTGAAGATTCTAATGCACATGATATCTTGTTGTGTATCAATACCGGTGAAAAACAAAGTACTCCTACAAATAAAGAATTTTCCGACGATGATTCATTTGTAAAGGGAACTCGATTTGCATTTTATAACGATGAGTTTTATTTCAAAACTCAACAAGAGATGAATAATTTATTTATCGATATCCCTGAAGCCATTGATAATACTAATGAAATTGTTGATAAAATAGATACTTTGAAATTGAAGCAAGATATTATGCTTCCCAATTTCGTTATCCCTACAAACTTTAACACTCAAGATGAATACCTTAGGCACATTACTTTTGAAGGTGCTTATAAAAGATATGAAACATTAACAGCTGAAATTGAGGAACGCCTGAACTTTGAGTTGTTTACCATTGAAACGATGGGTTTTGCTGGATACTTCTTAATTGTAGCTGACTTCATAAAAGCTGGACGCGATATAGGTGTGTTTGTTGGACCTGGAAGGGGATCTGCTGCAGGATCTGCAGTTGCATTCTGTATAGGAATTACGAATATAGATCCTATTAAATACAATTTACTATTTGAGCGTTTCTTAAATCCTGAACGTAAGTCGATGCCCGATATTGATACGGACTTCGATGATGAAGGTCGTCAGAAAGTAATTGATTATGTAGTAGATAAATATGGTAGAAATCAGGTTGCGCAAATTGTAACCTATGGCACCATGGCTGCTAAAATGAGTATCAAAGACGTAGCTCGTGTTATGGATTTGCCTCTAGCAGAATCAAATGCTTTGGCGAAACTTGTTCCCGATAAACCTGGTACCGAATTAAATCGCGTAATACTAGCAAACATTGATGGTGAAGGTGGCTTGAAAGATAAAGAAGGTTATCAGGCAGACGATCTGGATAATATCAAACAACTACGTTCAATATATAACTCAGACGATTTTAGATCGAAAGTATTAAAGGAGGCTCTAATTTTAGAAGGCTCTGTGCGTGGTACAGGAATTCATGCTGCTGGTATTATCATAGCTCCAATGGATTTGACGGATATCATTCCAGTTGCTACCTCTAAAGATACCGAGTTATTGATTACACAATACGACGGAAAAGTTATTGAAGATGCTGGTGTAATTAAAATGGACTTTTTGGGTTTGAAAACATTAACGATTATTCGTGATGCACTTGAACTTATCAAACAAAAAAGAGGGATTGAATTTGATATTGATTCTATTCCTTTAGATGATGCGAAAACTTTTGAGCTTTACCAACGTGGCGAAACGAATGGTACATTTCAATTTGAATCTGCAGGGATGCAGAAACATTTGGTTGATTTGAAGCCCGATAAATTTGAAGACTTAATTGCGATGAATGCATTGTACCGTCCGGGTCCTATGCAATACATTCCAAAATATATTTCTCGTAAGCACGGTCGAGAGCAAGTAACATACGACTTACCAGAGATGGAAGAGTACTTGCAGGACACCAATGGTATTACAGTATATCAAGAGCAAGTGATGTTGCTTTCTCAAAAACTTGCAGGTTTTAGTAAGGGTCAAGCCGATACCTTACGAAAAGCAATGGGAAAGAAAGATCGTAAAATGCTAGACGATCTGAAAGGCTTGTTTATGACAGGTGCTATAGAGCGAGGACTAGATAAAAAGAAATTAGAAAAAGTATGGACAGACTGGGAAGCATTTGCTTCATATGCATTTAACAAATCGCATTCTACTTGCTATGCATTTGTGGCATTTCAGACAGCCTATTTAAAAGCGAATTATCCATCGGAATATATGGCATCGGTATTAACTCACAACTTGAGTAATATCGATAAAATAACTTTCTTCATGGAAGAGTGTAGAAGAATGGGAATGTCGGTTCTTGGTCCGGATATTAACGAAAGTATTTATAAGTTTTCGGTAAACGATGAAGGTCAAATTCGATTCGGTTTAGGAGCAATTAAAGGTGTTGGTGAAGCTGCGGTACAATCGATTATAGAAGAACGAAATGCGAATGGAAAATTCACTTCTATTTTCGATTTAGTTAAACGTGTAAACTTAAGAGCAGCAAATAAAAAAACATTCGAATCATTAGCAAATGCTGGGGCCTTCGATTCTTTTGGTGTGCACCGCGCAACTTATTTTAATCAAGAACCCAATGAAACTGGTAATTTCTTAGAACGAATAATTCGTTTTGGTGCAAACTATCAAGATAGTTTGTTATCTGCGCAATCATCTCTGTTTGGTACAGGCGCCGCATCGCAAATTCCAGAGCCAAGAATTCCAGTTTGTGAGGAATGGGGATTTTTACAAAAGTTGAGGTATGAAAAAGAAGTTGTTGGTTTTTATATTTCTGGTCATCCGTTAGATGAATTCAGATTCGACTTAGATAAATTTTGTTCAGCAAATGTGAACGACTTAAAATTGATTGGCAAATTTTCTGCAAATAAATTTGAGACAAATAATACTCAAGAAAAAACAGAAGAAGAAACCGACGATAATGCAGCGGAAAGTCAGAACGAACGATTTGAAAAACTTAAAAACAGAGAACTTAGCTTAGGCGGAATGGTAAGTGGAGCTGCTCATAGAATTGCAAAGTCTGGCAAGCCTTATGGTTCCTTGTTTGTAGAAGATTATAGCGAGCAAATTGAAATTACATTGTTTGGAGATGACTATTTGAAGTTTAAACCTTATTTAAATGAAGGGCTTTTCTTGTATATAAAAGGGAAAGTTCAAGAGCGTTATGGCAGAAAAGGAGATTGGGAATTTAAAGTGAATCAAATCCAATTGCTGACAGATGTACGTGACAAACTGACTAAGAGTATGACTATCAGTTGTTATTTAAGTGATTTGAACGAACAATTACTACATGAAATTGTTGCATTAATTGAAGAAAACAGTAAAACAGATGCTCAAAAGAACTGCGAATTGAAGATTAAAGTAATAGATCAAGAGCAAGGAATTGCCATGGAAATGCCAAGCCGTAAGCTTAAAATAAGCCCTAGCAATGAGCTGCTTCGATCTTTAGAACAGTTAAAAGGAGTTTCTTTTAGATTGAATTAATGACAAATTTGCTGATATGAGGAATTGGCAATAAATTTGATAAAAGATGTTACATTGTACTTAGTACAGTGTACTAGGTACAA
>JACCDN011217209.1_pt1 | contig 13873 bp, 12 predicted proteins | sample 7441691 | NCBI WGS metagenome assembly JACCDN01 (sample SAMN15323439, study PRJNA562643) | freshwater metagenome | isolation source: river surface water | place: USA:Blue River Watershed | collected 2017-08-16
GCGCTTAAGCTCTGGCTATAATCTAAAAAGCTGGAAACGTGACCGAGTGGCCGAAGGTGCTCCCCTGCTAAGGGAGTATGGGGTGTAGAGCCTCATCGAGGGTTCGAATCCCTCCGTTTCCGCCAAAAAAAGAGCCCTAAGTGATTGATTCACTTAGGGTTTTCTTCTTTCTGGGTTGGCTCAGGCTACACTCTGGGCTACACTATTTTTTTGGATTTAGCTGTTTTCACCAAGACTTTTCTGGACAAACTCTCGAAATCGAGATGATTGTGCCGAATTACTTGTTGCGCTAAGTCCTCATAAGACAGTGCTCAATTGCTACGAACTTGGGCTTTAGTGACGAAATGTTGTAGCATGAACGACACAGTAAAAGTAATGAACCGTCAGCTGACGGAACAGAAAGTAAATATGTACGCACATTCAGTTATCGAACAGAGCATGACGCCATCAGGCGCGCAGGCTTTGGCTGCGCGTAATTTGGATCTGCTTCGAGCTATTGAAAACACTGTTGACTGTCTGGCTGCTGATACTGGCTTGGTTCGCTCAATTTGTGCGACATACGCTGAGATTCATACAAAACTGTCTGCCAGAGAGGCAGAAATCGATCCTACTGGTCACATTTGTTCAGTCTTAGAGAAAGCCTCGGACTCTTGCGCTCGAATTTATGATGACGCAAGGAAGCGTCATTTGTCTGCGACTAGAGACCCACAGCTTCGCTCTGACGATGGTGTGGTTGATGCCTATGATGAGTTCATGGGAGCTATCAACCAGCTTCACGACACAATTGAAGAGCTTTGCGAGTGGATCGCCAACCACGATGCTGTGCTACAGCCCACCACTGGCGAGTCATTTGAGACAGTAGATAGCTTATTTGACGCTCTTCTTTCTAAGAAGTGACTCGAACAATAACAATTGAGCGCTTTGCCTATTCAGAGCGTTTTCAAGCTGAGCTTCAAAAGCTTCAGCCTGATGTTCTTGTTGCCGCGAAAGCGGCTCTAGAGCTCCTCAAAACTAATCCAGAAGCAAGAACCCTGCGTCTTCACACATTGACTGGCTTGCCAAAACCAACAGTCTGGAAAATTGACGTTTTCGCGAATCATTCGTGGCAAATAACTTTTGAGCTCAACGGTACGACGGCTGAACTCAAGAGAATTGCTCCTCATAAATCTATTGACCGAGCCCCTCGGTAATCTCTAAGCGCTATCTTCTTGTCTGGATAGGCTACACGCTAACCAGACACCAGCTAAATCGTGAAAAAGTGTCTAAATAGAGTCCAAAACAAATTTCTTGACGAATTGTAAATAGTGGTCTAAGATGCTAACCATACAGATTTACATCAGGAGCGAGAAATGAGCAAAGGTCAGTTGGTCGGTTACATCAGGGTCAGCACAGAAGCACAGAACACAGCACGTCAGGAAGAGGCACTCGCCGACCTGAAGCTCGACAAGACCTTCACCGACAAAGCCTCAGGCAAAGACACTGAGCGCCCACAACTGGCGGCGGCACTCGCTCACTTGCGTGAAGGCGATACGTTCATCATCTACTCAATGGATCGCCTGTCTCGCTCGTTGAATGACCTCATCACTACGGTCAAGAGCCTCACCGCTAAAGGCGTCAAAGTTCAGTTCATCAAGGAGTCGCTGACTTTCACAGGCGACAACAACCCGATGGCTAACTTGATGCTGGGCATCATGGGTTCGCTTGCTGAGTGGGAACGCTCAGTGATTCGTGAGCGTCAGCTTCAAGGCATTGCGATTGCGAAAGCGAAGGGCGCTTACAAAGGACGCAAGAAAGCGCTCAATGCTGACGAGCAAACCGAACTCAAAGCGCTTGCCGCTGCTGGCGCTAACAAAACAGCACTGGCAAAGCAGTTCGACATCTCACGCCAAACGCTCTACACCTACCTGAACTAAAAAATCAAAGATTTGATTCCCAGCATAAATAAAGATGAGAGTGAAAGCTCTCTCTTTATGGGAATCAATGATGAGCAAGCTACACAGCGAATACGCAAACGACAAAGTTGACTTCGGGCGCTATGAAGGCACGAAGATCAAGGACGTGCCTACGAGCTATTTGAAGTGGTTCATCGTCAAAGGCTCAAAACCAATATGGGCGACAAAGTTCGCCCTTGAGCTCGGTCGTCGAGACAAGTCGTTTCGATAACTCCATAAAGCGATAACTGCTCAGTAACGTCTGCTCCACGTCGAAGTGAGCCTGTAATCCGTCGGAATGTCGGTAGTCAAGGTGACGAGCAGCACCGTCTTCATAGAACGAAACCCTCGCAGGGCTGCCTCAAAGGCTTGGTGAATTCCAAAGCATTTTCTATGTCGTAATGGTCACGCTGTGAAGAACAGCAAAAGCAATCGCCCCGAAGAAGAAGCGGTAGGGCAACAGAGTTAGAACGCTGCCGCAAGCATAAGCCGATGAGACGCATTAGCACCTGAAAGCGTCTCGCAAATCGTTGTTGGTATGGGTAAGGAACAGAGCCCTCGGTAATGCTGAACTATCAATGAAACCCAACTGCTAGTCCTGTGGCGACAGATGACTTTTAGAAGCACTCCCGTGGATGGGTGCTCTATGGACTTCGAGATGAGAGATCAGTCGAATGGATAAAGAAAAAAGAGCAATCAACACGGAGCAAAGCGGAGTGGTGATGCTCTTAGTGGGTGCTGGTCACCCACTGGTAATGAAACAGGAGATGAGTTCAGCTCATAGATGACTTGGCAGCTGCCGAACTGACCTGAGCATATTTCTGCTGTGCCTTCTGTAATTGCTGTAATGACTTGGTCTTCTTTGCTTGTTGTTTGAGCTGTGCCGACTTGTCTGTGAGTGACTTCACTTGTAGCTCTTCGGGTGTGAGTGGCTTAGTGACGCCATCGTCTTCAATGAGAGCGTGTTGAATGGTGAAGACGTTCTCCCGACCACAAACACGGTAAAGCAAATACTTGGCTGAATTCAGGCTATCTGCCTCAATCTTCACTTTGCTATTTACTGAGCCAGCGCCAGCAACGACCACTCGCACTGATGCGATAAACGACTTCAAGCCGCCATTTAGACCTTCGGTGATTTCGTGCGCTCTCATTTCTTCATCTCCTTCAGCACTTCAAGGTAGTAAGCACAAAAGTCGCTTTCAATCTCATCTGGGTGACTTGCCTTCATGGATTCGAGCGCAATAGTGAGGGATGACTTGAACTTGAAGATGGGCAGCCAGATGGTTCTGAGCTCTTCGATGACTTCATCTCTGTCGAGTCCTGTGTATTCAGCGAGGTCTTCGCAGTCATCGAGCTCTTTGGGCGTCCAGCAAGACACATGGGTAGTCATCACGTCATAGAGGAGCTGTAACGGGCTAGGAATGGGAAGGTTGAGGTGTTGGTTGTAGTTGTTCATAAATCTATTTATTTGGTTTTTAGGAAACCGCTCGCAGATAAATAGATGAATCAAATAAGGAACAACTCACCCATGATGCTCAACAAAATGCCACCTAATGTCCCAATCAGCTCGCTTCTCAGTCACTTAGAGACCTCATCGAAGTGGGGCGCTCGTAACAGGGCAATGTTTGCTTTGCGCCAGTGCTTACGCATCCGCGATATCTCAGTGCTTCAGGTCTCGGACGTGCTCGGCTTGAATGGCGTCATTCGCGGTCACTACATCGCAGAGGATGGCATCGTCTATTTGCTGGACGATGAATTGAAAGAAGAGCTACACCGCTACCTGCTCAATCGCTTTCAGTTAGGCGGCAACTCGCTGAAACCACTAATCAACACCGACCTTGACGTGCCGCTGTTTCCTACCCAGAAGCGAGAGCATTTCAGCAACAACACGCTGGCGCAGCACTTCTGCTATTTAGACAAGAGCATCTGGCAGCGCTTCGTCATTCAACAGGCAACAAAAAAGGCGTCTATTGTTGGACGCCTTTTGGGTTCGCTGTGAGCGTTGAGCTTGATACAAGCAATTGGTACTCTGAACCACGAATGCTAGCTCGACATATTGTGGCAAGATATAAGTGATCTTTAGTTTCTATATCCCCATTGTTTTAATTAGATCTAACCTGTCGACGGTCTCACGATTTGTAGAGCCTGCGATAGTTTCTTTTTGAGAAGTTAGTGTCTTATCAAAACAAGCATGAGCAACCGGCTCGATTAGGGATAAAGACGAGTTGTATATTTGAATCGGAAATTCTTCTTTGTACTCTTTGAATGGAAGCGTTCTCAGATCGTACTTGCCGTTTAGACGAGGATCAAACTCGCGGGCACGGTGAAAACCTTCAGTCTCGAAGATAAAACGATTGAGGGTCTTGAGTCTCTTAATGTTGCCATCCAAGAGCTCTTTCATTTTCTCTAGAGATTTTTCATCTATGTGATTGAACTCTCTGGATTTAATAACTTCGCAATCATAGAAAAAGTTCGAATCAAAATGATTGTAAAGATCGATGATCATCGATTTGAATTCCTCTGTACCAAGAAATTCTGATCTCTCTTTTATTAAGCCAATCCTGAAAATATTTTTTGAAGCATTTACTTTAACTAGATAAAAAGTCACGCCGGGGATGTCAATATGTGCGTCAGACTCAATTGCTCCAGTTACTTCTTCATCAATTATTTCTTTAGTGTGAGTGCGAATTGCCTCTACAGCTTCAGTCAATGAAATTGAGAAAAACTCACGGCTATTGTTGTGCCTAGAGTTTTGAAGCGACTCGTGAACAAGCGCCTCAACACCTGCCGCATCACGGCACTCAACTTGATACTCTATACAGAATTCAGATGGAACACCTGTTGCGCTGGAAAGCTCTTTGACACGACCTTCAACTGTGTTCATGGTGTACCCAATCTTAAGAAGACCAGGCATTGCCTTATTGCTCAATACATAAACACGTCCAACCGCGGGCTTCATTGTTTGAACCTAACAAAATTACCAGCTATAGCTTGCTTCAAAATTCCTTCAGCGTTCGAGGTAAGTCGCTTCAGCTCCAGTACTTCTAATATTGCTCGAAGGTGCTCTTCACTACCAGCATTAACCTTGGCGCTCGTAACAACGGATTGAGTTATTGCGAACAACTCACCCAGAGGAATTTCTTCAAGAGAACGATCCCCTCTCCTGCGAAGAACTTCAGCAGGTGACCCATGAGTCCAAACTACTTCCTCCAATGCTTCATCATCGCTCTTATATTTGTGAGATGACAACTTACCTGAACGCTTAAGCACATCAACAGCCCCAAGCAAACTATCTCGTAACTCGTGACCCATGCGCTTGACTCCACAACTACGCAGATAAATGTCGAAAGCTCTTTTCACCTGAACTGGACCTTCAACCGAAACGATTCCAAGAAAATCTTCAGCAACCTGCGCCTGATTCGTTACTCTAGGGTCATGACACGCTGGCCCTTGATAAATGGTGTACTCAGAGAGTTTCAGTCCCACCTTGCTGACTGAGTGCGATGACACAGTCGGCTGTGTCACTGGAGGTGATTGCGTGGTGCTTTCAATAGCCGAAATGTCAGCTTGGATTGAGGCGAGATCAGGTTGCGGTGAACTGTCAACTTGTGTTCTTTCCAAATCCGATACAACAACCTCAGCCTCAATAGGGTCGACTTTTACTTCCTCTGCTTCAATATTAAATGGTTCATCCACAAATCCATTTGCGATGATTTTGTTGAGCTCTTCAATTAGCGTTCGGTCGCCCTGCGCACTACTGCTAACTGCCGAACTGTTAGGAACGATTTCAAGTTCATCGAGGCGTTTGAACACTGACTCCATAGCTTGGTCTGGATTGCGATAGAACGCACTGCCACGAATCCTAACAAATCTCCATCCAAGCCGCTCTAAAATTGCTTGGCGATTCATATCCTCAGCAAGCTTCTCGATTGGATGGTATCTATCACCATCACACTCAACAGCAAGTCGCTTGCCATCGCCCTCGACAACCATATCAATACGGAAGTAGCCGACCTCTACCTGCGTCCTTACTTTGAACCCAGCATTAGTTAGCCTCTTCAACACTTCCTTCTCGAACGGCGACTCTGTTCGTCCAACTTCTTGCTCAAAATTTCGAACCGAGGAATCAGGATCTTTAACGTGTTGAAGCAAGCGGTATCGGATATCAACGGCCTTTAAGTGAAGATCAGGGTCGAAAGAATGGATCACCCACAATTGATCTCTTGCCCGACTTGCCGCAACGTTGTATCGCTTTTTCGTTTGCTCAAATGCGCCCTCACCCGTTGCTCGCAGAGGAGTAGTGTCTGCGGCGCTATCGACCATCGATAAGAAGACAACATCGCGCTCGTCACCTTGAAATTCTCCAGAAATCCCAGATTGAATGCGCCTTGCCTCGATTTCTAGAGACTCAATTTCTTTATGGATCATCGACTGAATTAGTACAGCCTGACTTTCTCCAAGCATTGAGATAACACCAATAGTCTTTCCTGCGTATGCCTCGTGCTTGATCATTGCTTTGATGAGAGCAATGATTTGTTGGGCCTCTTCACGATTGACGTCACCATCCCTAATTCCATTGACCCTGAACGGAACACACGAAGGCTTTAAGTTGCTGGAATTAGCCTCCCTAAGTGGTCGAATTTTCCCTTCATATGACAGGGCGTTGCTGAATGAAATGATTTGCGGAACACAACGGAAATGCTCTACCAGCCTCACACCTTCACCAAACGATTGCCTTGCCAAATCGTAAATTGATGACATGTTGTCGTACAGGTGTGCGTTAGGAATATCTTTGAGCATCGACTTCCGTAGATTTTCAAGAATTGTTTGATCCTTGCCGACCCCTAGCGGCGTAACCTGCTCATGATCACCCACAACGATGATCTGTTTACCCATGTACAAAGGAATGAGAGCATTGATGTCTGCCTGACTCGCTTCATCAATGATCACAACATCAAATTTTGTCGTTTGAGGATCAAAGCTTTCAGCCATGATCGAAATCGGCATGATCCACACTGGAACAGCCTCCGAACATTTCCGCATGAGCTTGCGAGCCTCGCTGAGAAGCGTCTGCCTCTTTTCAAGTTGACGTGTAGAGGCTAGTCTCTTAGCCGTATCAAGCCATCCAACTAGAGCTTGACGCATTGAGTTGTCAGACTGAAGCCGCTTCAGTTGCTCAGACCAGGCTCTGGCGTCGACCAGCAACCTCGTTACCTCTCGGAGCATTTCACCAACGCCCTCTAAGTCTTTTTGAACTTGTTGTGCGTCTAACTTGCTACGCTCATCAAGAACATCACTTAATTGACGCCATAGCCAAGCTCGTGAGATGTTGCCGGGAGCAACTCCTTGATCATGAGGTGTAATTCTTTGCGCCAATAATGTGGACCAAGTTGGAGCAAATTCTTTAAGCGATGACAGCAATCGGTCTCGCTCTTCCACTAATGGTTTCACCACCCAAAGTCGCCGCAGGTAGTCAAGCGCCTGCTCATATGAGTTAACTTCTTTTTTGACAACTGCTTTGATGATCCGACCAACACACCCTTGATCTGGACGGCTAGGATCGATGCCAGCAACAAGATTTTTCAGTGAAGCAAATTCAGCTTCAATCTCTTTAAGCTTTCTCCTTGCGACTTCTTTTTCGACAAGATGAATCAATTGAGATTTTGCGAACTTCTCAATGACCATGTACTCAGCCACTTGAGTAGTCTCACGAGGAAGCGATGACAGAAGTTCGTCGAGCTTCAGTCCATTCAGCTTAAGTTGCGATGCGATTGGACGCCAAATAACATCGTTCCAATCTAAGCAACGCTTGATCTCAGGGATCAATGCGCGGCACGATTGCTCGGGTGCTATGCCAAGTTGTTCGAATGGCTGGTTAATTTGATTGCCGATGAGCGAATTCCAAAGCTCCTCAAGGTCGAGACGCTTGGCTTTGAGTTCTGCTATCTGACGAAGAGCATTGAAATGTTCAATATGTGTAGGCTCTCCAGCGGCTACTCTTACTCCCTTGAGCAAATGTCTCCATTCGGACTTTGTCGCGAGCTGAAGAAACCCTAGCTTTCCACCGCTTTCAATATGGGCACAAATTTGATCCAACAACTCTAGTTGTTTGTGAATCGCGATATCAGTCGCAAGATTTGCCCTGTGCTGGAGAGTCAGAGAGTACTTAGCACTTGACTCAACTGCTGATTCGATTTTCTCAATTAAAGTCACCCAGACTTGACGCTCCACCGCTCCATGTATGCCCGCAACAATTGCGTAAGGCCGCCAACTCTGAGCAAGAAGTTCATCATCAAACTCTGAAAGCAAATTGGAAAGAATCAATGCGAGTTCGTCGCTCTTTGTATCAACTTCATTCCACTTATCTCTTCCTGCTGACAAATCTTGCGTCAAAAATGATTCGTAATCTGACACGTTTGATTTGAACTGGCTCTCATTCGGCAGTTCTGAAAGCTTCGGCAAATGAAGTCTAGAGTCATCCTCTTCTGCCTGATCAAAGGTGGTATTCAGGACATAGAGCCTTTCAATATCGAGAAGCTTTGACTCAATTGATGTTGACACATTGATTGGGGAAGGAATCCAGTCATTCCCCTCTCGATTCTGAGCGACCATTCTTGCGGCATCAGCAGGAGAATATTTTTTCCCACTAATTTCAATTGCCTTGTATTCGTTCTCGATTGCCTCTCTCAACAAGTGCTTGAGTAATATTTGCTTCTGGATTAGCTCATTACGCTCCTCTTCATATCGCTGGCTCTTCTTGGACAGGCTGTCATATGTCTCGCTTGTAAGTCGTTCAGTTATCGAACTAACGGCGGACTCAAGTTGTCGTCGTGCTAGTTGGTCGCTACCCAAGACTGAAACACACAAAGGCTTCAGCATGTCTGGAACCTTGTCCCGCAAAACCCTGAGAGCCTTTGCTGTGTGAGCAGTTACAAGGATGGATTTACCTTGCGAAAGCAGATGACCAATCAAATTACTGATAGTGTGAGTTTTGCCAGTTCCCGGTGGACCTTGTACGACAACGCTGCCGCTACGATCCAATCGTTTGACAATTTCAATTTGTTCGTCGTTCGCTTCATTGACAAGAAGAATTTCCTTGATCGCAAACGGTTCGACAGATTTCTGCCCGCCATCATTTAATGAGCCAGAGCCTCCTTGACCTTCTGAAAAACCAGAAGTTGTCCATGCGATATCTTCCTCGCCCGTGATTTGGGATAGAGATGGAGGGAAAAGTGGTTGACCATCAATGTGATCAAGAATTTTGTCTACAGCATTCGCAATACCTGCTGTTCTATTTCTCAAGACAAGTACAGGATCTCGCCAAATACGAGGATGGTTTTTGACTCCATCGCTGGGTTCGTCTAGGAATTCGCCTTGAGTGGGCGAAACTGTTAGTGCGAATGCTTTGAGAAATGCCGATGTATCTTCCCACCCTAACGGGTGGTAACCAGAGTTTTCAAGTTCCTCTTTTCGATTTCTAATCGATACGGACTCAACATCTTTGAGATCAAGAAACAAGTTGCTGTACAACTCGACTTCTCGATCTGTCTCATGTATGGTGAATTCTGGAATGTTTGGATTGAAACGTAACTCGACACGTTTGAAGATGATTGGGTGCTGGATAGCAACAACTCCATCTATTCCAGACTGCGCATTCCATGTCAGCATTCCGTCTGCGATGAGTAGCTCAAGCTTTTCACCGTCTTTTTCTATTTTGGAATATAGGGTGTAAAAGCTCTCGAAATACCTCATCGCTCCACGAGCAACTATTTCCGGTTCTGTCCATTTTTTTCGCTCTACCAACCAGTTGTTGTAGTCGTCTAAGCGCAACTGATCATCTGTAAAGTGAATGGTTTTCGTTACTTCAACTTCGTTGCCTTCTTCATCAATTTCAACTTCAACTTTATTTTTGCTTTCAGCAACTTCGGGAGTCAGGTAAGGGTCATCCCAATTTGGAAGCAGCCAGTCTTGAAAATTTTCAGATGGGTTCGGACACCTTGTGAGCTTAGGCCTAGAGACTCGGACAAGAACATCCGGTACTTCCAACGATTCCTCAACTTTGACTGGTCTGTAAATTTGGGCAGAAGGATGCTTAGGCATATCAGCAATACGGATGACGTATTGCTGTTCGTTTAAGCGCCTAACAGGTCGAAACTGAATCTGGTTAGCTTCTTTCAAAAACGCATATAACTGCCTAACTTTTAGGCGAAGTTTGTCAGCCATTCCATCGATTGGGGTATTCGCATCAGTCAATTCGTGGCTCCATTTTTATACATGTATCCAGACAAAAGTTCGTTCTCATTTAATGGCAGGAGAGACGCTCTCTTCATGGTTCTTGATTGTTTTTTATGCTTCAGTCAGTTATCGCCTGAGCACACTCAGTAGGTCAGCGACTGACCAAATGAATGCGGAAAGGTTTGCTGATGTGCTCATCAATGTTCATTTTTGCTCTCGTAAAAATGTCTCGAATGTCTGTTCAACAGACATTTGACGATCTCATTGTCCTCTTTTTGAGCTTGATTAATTGATTGAATTGAGTTCTTAGGTATTACAAATTGATTTCCCCACGTAAGTACCTGTCAAACCGCTTTTCAAAGTCCTTTGTAGTGATGTCGTGCCTTTGGGCAATACGGTGCTCTTTGATGATGTGTTCTCTTAGTTCTTTCCAGTGCTCTTTGTAGACCCAATTCTGCCAATCAGAGTAAGCACCATGAACCGTTGCCTCATTTGTTGATCGTGTGTAGTGCTCATGTCGCTCTTCGCCAAAAGGTCTCGTCGCATCAATGTCTACTTTGTCGTACTTGGCGTAAGTGCCCCTCTCTAGGTGAAAGCGAGAGAACCGCGCTTTGTACAAGTAGCGACCTACAACAGCTTGTAGATATTTTTTGTTTTTGCTGTCCACTTCGGATTGCCAATCTCGTGAGTCCGTCGCTCGAATGGTTCTGCCTGCGACCAGACGCAATCGATCTCCGATGATCCATTGCTTGATCTCAGGGTACAGGATGCGATAGAGGAGGGTGAAGTACTCATGATCGAGTGTCTGAGGGTGATACCTTTTGTTGTAGAGCTTCAGGTTCGCAAGGCTGAAAGACGCTACGTTGACCCTGCGATTGGAGTTTTCCTCGTTGATGTAGTGCTCATTGACGATTTCACGTAGTTGGCTGAATATTTTTCGCAAAGACACAGTCAGCGGAATTTCGACCACCACACTTTTTTCATACAGGTCTAGGTTTTCGGGTTCTTCTAAATTCAGCACTCTTACATCCCGAGGGCGAACAGGCTCAGCGAATGCCTGTTTCGCAGATGCTTTCCACCATTTCTCAAAACTTCTGGGCTTTAGGTCTCCCGCATATTTGTATGCCCACGCTGCGGCCTCATCCTTGATAGGCATCTTATTTGTCGTGGCATACCAGAACAAAGGGCTAAGTCGCATAAGACGCCACCAGCGGTAGTAAATACCAGTTTCTTTGTCTTCGGGGCGCAATCCGTCAGGGTAGCGAATGTACCCAGCGGCGGCTTTGTAGAAGGCTGCTTGTTCGTTTGTCATGCCAAAGCATAACAAGAATATTCAAATTTGTGAATAAATGTTATCTACTGGTCCAATACAAATATTGAGAAGCGAAACACAAGCAGGGCTGCTTGAAGCGATCCCGATAACCCAATAAGGAGAAAGAAATGGAACGTCTCATTCGTGTGAAAGACATCGTCGGATGTAAGAAGACAGGTGCTCGTGGCTACTTGCCAATCTCAAAGAGCTCATGGTGGGCAGGTGTTGCCAAGGGCAAATACCCATCACCGATCAAGCTGGGTGCTCGCACTACTTGCTGGCGTGAAAGCGACATCTTGTCACTGGTCACTGGTAACGCATAAGAAAGGAAAGCGATATGAATAAGATGACGAAATTTGCTCCATTCGAAGAAATCGACTTCTGGAACTTGGATTCAACCGATTTGCGTCAATGCTGCGCACATTCAATTCAAGAGGCAATCAAAAGCGATGATTATGTGTGCGTTGTTGAAAATTTCAAAGCTGCGAAGATGCTGATTAGCTGGTATTACTTAGAGTTTGAATTCAATGTCGGCTATTCATTTTTTACGATCTTTGAAGTGCTTAGTCATGTTTCAGTAGATAAGCTTCTTCCTACCAATACACCTAAGGAGTTTGCGAAACTACTTGTCGTCGATGAGTGCCTTCGTAGTCATGTTGAGGCAGTCGCCTATCAGCTCAATAAATTGGAGCTTTATGAAGTTACGCCAAAGAAGATTGATTTTCTGAAAGCTTCGCTTTCATACAAAATTGAAGATATCTTTTAGGATAGGAGTAAGCCTTGAATTTCCCATCCCAAAACAAAAAAGCCTCGAAATTTTCGAGGCTTTTTTTATGTCCCACCGTTCCGTTACGTAACGCTGGTTTGCTGAGCTTCTGCCTCAGCTGGCGCTTCTGCTCCAACGCCAAAGCAGTAGTCAGCCCAATCGTTCATCAGTACCTTACGCTTCTCCATGTAGTCTCCGCGTTGATAAGCCGCTTCTGCCTGATCAGCCAGTTGATGCGCCAACGCTTGCTCAATCACCTCACGCTTGTGGTCGGTCGTCTCAGCTGCCCAATCCCTGAAAGAAGAGCGAAACCCGTGAACGGTCAGCGTTTTATGGCCTAGCGTCTTTTTTAGATAGTTCAGCATTGCCATATCAGATAGCGGCGCATGCTTTTTCGTTCGACTTTGCCCATTGAACACATAAGGCGACTCACCTTTACGAGGAATGGTTTTTAGTATGGCAACAGCTTGATTTGAGAGCGGTACTCTGTGCTCTTTATCCTTCTTCATCCGATCTTTGGGGATGATCCACAGCTGATTTTCAAGGTCGATTTCTTTCCAAGTCGCTTCAATCGTCTCGGTTGTTCTTGTCGCAGTGAGTACGCAAAACATCAGAGCCCGTGCGGAAAGTGACGGATTGGGCGCAGCAACTTTGAACATGGCTGGAACTTGAGGGTAGGGCATAGCTGGGTGATGCTTGACTCGTCTTCTGCGGCTGATTTCAGGCAGCAGTAGTTCCAGTTTTCCCTTCCATCGTGCGGGGTTGTCTCCTGTCCGACTTTCAGTGACCGCAGCCCAGTTCAATACGCTTTCTATTCGCCCCCTGACGCGGGATGCCGTTTCATGCTTAGTTGTCCAGATTGGTCTAAGTATGTTGAGGACTTGCTCTGTGGTTACTTCATCGCATGGAGTGCTGCCGAGTTCAGGGTAAGCGTACTCTTTGAGTGTCGAAGCCCATTGTGCGGCGTGCTTCTTGTTTTTCCAACCATCACGCTTGAACTCAATAAATGACTTCGAAGCCTCTTCGAAGGTGAGCGCTTCTTGTCTTTGCTGCGCTTCAATCCTTTTTTGCTCTCGGGCTTGTCTGGGGTCTTGTCCCGCTGTGACCATTCGATGATGTGCTGCTGCGATAGTGCGTGCCTCAGCTAAGGTCACATCTTTCAGGGTGCCGAGACCCATATTGTTTTTGCCGCCAGCGCCCCAGCGAAAGACCCAGCTTTTGTTGGGATTGTCTGGGTCGCGGGTCTCTCTAACTTGTAAGTACAGACCATCGCCGTCCGAGTACCTACCTGTTTTCTTGAGCTGCTTGATGCTTACGGCTGTGAGTTTTGGCATGCTGTTAGTGTACATCTCTGGGCTACACTCTGGGCTACACTAAGTGAGGCGATGCTAACGGTCTTGGTCAATCTCTATTGGACAATGTGTTCTTGTAAGTCATTGATTTATAAATAAAAATAAGAGATAATTGGACTTATTGGCGTCTATTGGATTACGAGTTAGATTGACTCCGTTTCCGCCAGCTATCAATGAAAAACGCCCCTTTTGGGGCGTTTTTCATTGATAGATGCCCATGTTCGCCAGATACGACAGACCACCCCTATCCTGCGGCTGTAGTCGACGCCAATTTAAA
>JACCDN010389026.1_pt1 | contig 13872 bp, 15 predicted proteins | sample 7441691 | NCBI WGS metagenome assembly JACCDN01 (sample SAMN15323439, study PRJNA562643) | freshwater metagenome | isolation source: river surface water | place: USA:Blue River Watershed | collected 2017-08-16
GATAGTTAACTCTAGCATTTATACCTTTAGTTTACCTCATGTCAAGTTTAGTAAATTTAACATTACAACTTAAAAAAATATTGTACTTAGCTGTATTTACTAATTTTTTATTAGTAAATAATCATTTTCCATAGCTCAATGGAAGAGCGATGGCCTTTTAAGCCAGAGGTTGTGGGTTCAATCCCCACTGGAATCATATATAAAAAATAAAAATGAATTTTTTTAAAAACTTATGTACAACTTTTTTAGCCCTCTAGAACAATTTTCAATATTAGAACAATTTAGCGTTTTTATTCGAATAAAAATAATTGGCTTGACACTTTTTTTAGATACCTCTATTTCTCTTTTCTTAATAGAAAACATAAATAATTTTTTTTTTGTATTAAGTAGCTTATTTCTATTTACGTTATTTTTAAATAAAAATCTTTCAGTAAATAATTCTGTATTTTTAATTTTATATAATTTTCTTTTTTCTATTTTAAATCAACAAGTAAAAGAAAAAAAATTTTTAAATAAATATTTCATTTTAATTGTTTCGATTTTTTTATTTATTTTAATAAATAATATTCTTGGTATGATACCCTACAGCTTTGTATCTACAGCTCAGTTAGGACAAAATTTTTTTTTATCTTCATCCTTAGTTATTTTTTTTACACAATTAGGTTTTTTTTTCCTAAAAACTAAATTTTTAAATATTTTTGTGCCGTCAGCTCCAATTTTAATGTTACCTTTTTTAATTATAATAGAACTAATATCCTATATTGCACGAGCTTTTAGTTTAGCTATTCGACTTTTTGCTAATTTAATGTCAGGGCATACTTTATTATTTATATTATGCGCTTTTAATTCTATAATATTAACTAATAATTTTTTTGGTTTTATAATTGCTACAACATTAATTTTTTTAATATTTGGTTTGGAGTTGATAATTGCATTTATGCAAGCTTATGTTTTTACTGTTTTAATTTCAGTTTACTTGAAAGATTCAACAACTGAAACTCACCACTAAAAAAAAAGTATACTATCACTATTCTACCACACGTGCGTGGAAAACTGCTTGGTCTCTTGATATAGCAATGTCCTACAAAAATGTAGGTCAATGGGAATCTTCCAAATACTTTGTATTAGAAATTTGTAAATTACAGGATATTTATAGTTGTAACTTGTTCTTATCCCCTGTATTTTATTGAAGTAATCCCTGGTATTTCAATAAATACCAAGCAATTTGTTTACTTTATATATCAATGGTCAACGACGTTTTTTCAAATTTATTTGAAACTACGGATATAGTAGATAACAATTTCGAGGAAACAGATGATTTTTATACCACTTTATTTCCAGAAGTATCTGATCTAGAAATTAAAATTGAAGAGGATAACTGTCTTAGGGATAACGTAATTAATTTAAGTAAATTAATTACGTTATCCAAATCTCTTATATTATCTTATCGAAGTAAACAAGAAATATTTTTTGAACATCCTGTTTACGTCTTGGATTTGAAAAATTATTATTATTTTTCAAAAAAACTTTTTAGTTTTTTTTCACCAATAGATAGGATTTTAGTAGGTTGGTTAAATTACGATAATTTAAAAATTAATCTGCTAAACGTTGTTTATCAAAATTCCTACTTACACCAGATAGATTCAGTTTTTGACTACAGAACCTGATGTATTACTTTGCACGTTATACGATCCTATATCATAAAATTTATAGATAAACCTGTTTTAGACTTTTTATTTAATTATTCTTATTTTTGGACACCGCCCGCTTTGTATGATCCTTGTCATTTTACTTATAAAATTTTAAATTTTTATTTTAAATTTAAAATTTTGTTAAATTGAAGGCTAGGTTTAAATTACATTTCTTCCAAGCTTTCTGAAATAAATGAGTTAGGTGTTCAGGGTACATTTTTTTTACATTTTAAATTAGATCTACGCATACCCTGGATAAGTTTTATAAAAATATATGATTTTACTATTAAATCTTTTACTTATAATTATTACTTATTATCTTGTAATAGATCTGTTTTGGATAATTATTACACCTTATATAATAATTACTCCTATTTTGTAAATATTAACCTACAGGATAATTATGATTTTTCATTTTTAATAAAAAACGAGTTAAAGTCTTTTTATTTTAAAACTTTTTGTTTTTTTATTCAAAATAATTCGATTAAAAAACAAAAAGTTTTAATTTCTTTGTTTTTTAATCGAATTATTTTGAATGATGATCACTATTTTTTTCTCTCTAATAACTCGCTACTAGAGAAAATTATTTTCTCTAGTAGCGAGTTATTAGAGAGAAAAAAATGAGGTAGGCCTCAAAAATTGATTTCAAATTATTTTGAGTCTGAAACATACCTATTTGACGACTTAAATTTTTTCCCCCAAATAGGTATGATTTTTTTACATATAAAAATAAAAAAGTTTTTATATGTAAAAAAAACTAAATTTTTACATTCTTTTTGATTCTTTTTGCAAACTATAATTGCCAATAAAAAAAAACTTTTTTTTAAAAACCCTTTTTTATAGTAAAATGTTATATTATTTTATTCTTGAAAAACCATTTATTTTATTTTATTTTTTTAATATCAAAAATATTTACATAAATATTTTTTATTTTTTTTCCAAAATATGAAAAATTTGCTTATAAACATTTCAGCTTTGAAAGTTTCAAATTGAAAAGTCCGTTTAACGGCAACAAGATTACTACAGTTAAATTTTGGCCCGCAGCATCCTGCGGCACACGGTGTTTTAAGGTTAATAGTTTTTTTAGACGGAGAGTATATTATAAAAGCAGACCCTCACATCGGTTTGCTACACTGAGGTACAGAAAAATTAATCGAATATAAACCTTATATCCAAAGCGTTCCCTATTTTGATTGATTAGACTACGTTTCTATGATGGTTCAGGAGCATGTATACTGCTTAGCAATTGAAAATTTATTAAAAACTTCAATCCCCCGAAGGGCTCAATTTATATGAGTACTTTTTTCTGAACTAACTCGTCTTTTGAATCATTTATTAGCTATTACGACACACGCTTTGGACGTTGGGGCAATTACTCCGTTTTTTTGGGGTTTTGAGGAATGAGAAAAAATTTTTGAATTTTATGAGCGTGTATCCGGCGCAAGAATGCATGCAAACTATTTTTGACCCGGCGGCGTAAATTTAGACTTACCTATAGGCCTTTTAAATGATATTTATATTTTCATAAAAGATTTTAGTGATAGAATTGATGAATTGGAGGAAATGTTATCTTCTAATAGAATATGGAAAAAAAGATTAATAGACGTAGGTGTAATAACACATAAAAGTGCACTAAATTTAGGTTTTAGTGGGCCTATGCTAAGAAGTTGTGGTTTTCCTTGGGATCTTCGCTTGATTGAGAAATACGAAATTTATTCTTTTTTACCTATTACGATACCTTACGGTAACCAGGGTGATTGTTATGATTGATATTTAATTAGAATTGAAGAAATGTGACAAAGCGTTTCTGCTATTTTTACTTGTTTAAACTTTACACCTAAAGGTGACGTAAAAATTGATGATTCAAAGGTTATAAGTCCCAGTAGATCAAAAATGAAAAAAGATATGGAATCCTTAATACATCATTTTAAATTATATACGGAAGGTTTTTCAATTCCAAGTGATGATACTTATGTTTCAATAGAAGCACCAAAGGGTGAATTTGGGGTTTTCTTAAGATCAGATGATACTAATCTTCCGTACAGGTGCCACATAAAATCACCCGGTTTTTTACATTTAGCGGGTTTAAACGAAATGTCATCAGGCCATTTATTAGCTGATTTAGTTGCTATTATAGGAACGCAAGACATTGTATTTGGTGAAATTGATCGATAATAAAAATATAACTTATGTCTAGTATAAAAAATATTTTTTTAAAACTTTTTTATTTTCTAATACGATTTTATGATCAAATAAATTTAACTAATAAAATAAAATATTTGAGTATTTTTTTTTTATTAGTGTACGCTATCTACTTATACCCTTTGTTAAATAATAATTTTTTTTTTTTAAATTATGATAATAATAACTTTTTTATTATTATAGAGAACTATGTAAATTCATACTCTTTTATTTATAACATTATCAATCGTATTAACTTGCCACTAAACAATTCTGTTCTTGAATTAGACGCTTGGGATGAAAAAACATTAGATCTTATATATACCACCCTAACCCACAGTATCAATTCTGAAGGCTTTTTAGAATGGTTAAAGGATATAAATATGTATGAATTAAAAAATAATAAATTTTTAAATAATTCCGTTGTAATTTTTTTTGAACTTAACTATCTTGATAAAAATAACATTTATTACCTACTTGAAAAAGGATATTATTGGGACATTTTTATTAATAATTATACTTTTTTTACATTAAAAACAAGATTAATTGCAGAGATATTTTTTATTAATTTTTTTTCAATTTTTTTAAAAAAAAAAATTATTTTATTTACATTTTTTAATTTATTTTTAATTATACTTATGCTATATAATCTTTATAAACTTTATGACGCAATTAATCTTATTTATGCTCTTTTACATTTTTTGTATTTTGCTGTTTTATCTGGCCTCTTAATTTTACTTTGGGGTTCCACCTATTTAGCTTTTTGTATTATTTTAATATATGGTGCAGCCATACCGGTATTAGCCTTGTATATTATTATGCTGGTAAATGTAGATTTGATTCAAAGATTATTTTTTTTTGAACATATTAACAAAAAAAAGATTTCTGAATGATATAAGGGTTTGATAATATTAATTTTTTTCAGCATATATTCCATTTTTTGTTTTAAACAAATAAATTTAGAGCTTATAACTCTCGAGTTACCTTGGTTAGAAGAAATATATCGAATTACAACTTATTTTTCTCTAATGAAAAGGCAGTTTGACCTATCATTATTTTCAAATAATAGCCCTACTATTTTTGATTTAGTTTTATCATTTTATTCCTCAGATCTAGATAAAGTTGCATCAGCAGCCTTTCATACCTCTTCTAATGAATTGCTAGCGCTAGTCTTCTTACTGCTTATTGCAATAATTGTTGTTATTAGTATTTCAAGACCAACCTATTTAACAACGAAACCTATTTTTCATCCTATTTTGGATGAAAGACATTTTATATGGGATTACGTGTACTTCATGTGTTTGTCTAGAATGGTTTTTATAAATAATTTAGAAAATGTTGTTTCCTTTTGAACTAAAAAACATGTTTTTTGAACAAAGGTGAATGGTTTAACTCACCCAACTTATCAGAATTTTTTTATGGGTTTGGATATACCTGATATAGAACCCCAAGGTACAGATGCTGAATTACACTTTGATAAGTTTGCTACTATAATGGCATATACAACAGATTTTAAAGTTAAAGATTATTGGACTCAATGGCACACCGCATTTGATTTTGAATCTTTACAACAAGAAATATCAGAGGATTCTGAAGCTTACTTTCAAGTTGATCTGCATAAGGGTTACAATATACCGGTCAACCACACACCCGCTAATTTTTCCAATAGAATGCTATTTTAATAAATATGAATACTAATACTTTTTTCACATTTTTTTCTTCATTTTTTAGCCCAAAAAGGTTATCCTTACAAAAACTGTTGAGTACTAAATTCTTAGAAATTCTTTTTTCTATTCTTAAAGTTTGTATCCTTATATTTGCTAATATTATTTCTTTTATAACTATAAATTTCAATTTTTTTGATGCTATAAAAACCTTTTACTTAGCCTATACATTAAGAAGTCAACTTTTACTTGATTATGGTTTTTCCATTGCAGAAATTTTTTCACCAGAAATTTTTTTTCTTCATTTAGAAGAATTTATTATTTTTAATCAATTTTTTTCTTTTTTTTATATCCTTATTTGGAAATTTTTATTTGCTATTCTTATGGTTATACCGGTATTATTAATAGTAGCCTATTCCACGCTTTTAGAATGAAAAGTCTTATCTGCAGCTCAAAGAAGAAGGGGTCCAAATAAAGTTGGTATAAAAGGTTCCGCCCAACCATTAATCGATGGTGTAAAACTAATTTTAAAAGAAATAATAATACCTGTCCAATCAGAAAATAAAATTTTTTTGTTATCTTCTATCTGGTCAATTTTTTTCATGCTTCTTCTTTGGTTTGTCATACCTACATCTAAGTATGGCAATATCATTCAGTTTAATTATGAATTATTGGCTTTGTTTTGTATTTCAGTTTTAGGTTCTATTTCTATACTACTAGCTGGTTGGTCAAGTAATTCAAAATATGCTTTTCTAGGTGGTGTTAGGGCAGGTGCTCAAATGATTTCATACGAATTAGTTCTAGGCCTAATAGTTTTAATAGTTATGACTGTTATTGGTAGTACCCAAATAATTGATATCGTTGAATTTCAAGACTTAAATGGCCCCTTATTTTTATACTTGCCCTTTGAAACTATACTTTTCTTAATTTTAATTGTGGCAGAGACTAATAGGGCCCCTTTTGACTTTGCAGAAGCTGAGTCTGAACTTGTATCAGGTTATAACACAGAGTATTCTGGGTTACCTTTTGCCTTTTTTTTTATTGCTGAATATGGTAACATTTTGTATATGAGTTTACTAACAAGTTTATTATTCTTTGGCGGCTGGTCAACAAATTTTATTTTTGTTTCATTTGAAGAAAACTTCTTTCTAGAAAGTTTTATATTATTTACAAAAACAACTTTTATTTATTTTTTTTTTTTGTGGTTAAGAGCCGCCCTTCCTCGATATAGGTACGATCAACTTATGACATTATGCTGGAAAGTTTTTTTACCTTTAGTTCTTGTAAGCTTAGTGGTTTGAATTATAACTTTTATTCTTTTTTAGTATGTTTTCCTTTTTATTTAATATTAACTATAATTTAAATTATTATGTTAGTTTGGAGGTTTTTGACCTTATTAAATTAATCGACGTAGTCGATGTTACAAAAATTTTAAATTTTTATAATTATTCAGATTATACAACCCTGCCATCGTCAATACATAGAATTCTTATACTTGAAAATATATTTTTACCACAACCTATATATTTCAAGGACTTAAAATTAATTTTTTTAACTCAACTTATCGATCTAAATTTTTTAACTAAAGTATTTTTTTTATTAAATATTTATTTTGTAAGATTTTTTTTTTTAAATGTAACGTCAACAACCTTTTGGTTAGTACCTACAGGTTTGTTATTTTTATTTGGGTTACTTTTATTATTTTTTATAAAACCAAAAGAATCAGGTGAAAAAAATTGGATTTACGCTAGAAGATTTACGTTGTTTGTACTAGCGTATCAATTTATTTTATTGTATATTCATATAAAATTTTTTCAATCCGGATTTTACTTTAAGGTAGGTTCTGCAGGTATTTATAATTTGCCCTATAATTTCAACTTAGTAAAATTATTGGTTCCCTTACTTATACAAATATCAATTTATATAACTATAAACTTATATGTATATTATTATAAAAATATTATAGATTCAATTAAGGCTGAATTTTCAGCAATATTATTGTTTCTAGGCTTTGGATCTTCGATGGTATTTTTACAAAACGATCTTTTTTCAATTTTTTTATATTTTGAAATTATTTCATTTTGTATTTATGGTTTACTTTTTTTACATAAAAGAACTAATGCTCAACTTCACGCATTGATTTGATACGTGTTATTTAGTTTATGGGTTTCCACTTGTTATTTAATAGGTGTTGCATTTTTTTTAGCTTCAAATAATTCTTATACAAATTTATTATCCACCAGCGTAACCCAGGATTTTTTTACTAAAATTGATAAAGAATCCTTAAGTAATTTTTTATTACAAGATTTTGAAATGTTATTTGCTATTTTTTTTATAATGATATACTTTTTATTTAAATTGGGTGCAGGTCCTTTTTATACATGGGCCCTTGAGGTTTATAACTCTTGCAGCACAGGCGCTTTGTTTGTTGTTTCTTTAGCGCCTAAATTGGTATATTTGCCTATGTTATTTTTTATACTATATTATAATTTTCTAGAATATTTAAATTTTTGGTCCCCTATCTTACTTGTTACGGGGTTATTGACAACTTTTATAGGTAGTTTTGGTATTTTAATAACTGATAAATTAAAAGAAATATACGCTTGGAGTTCTATTACACATACAGGTAATATGTTGGTATTACTGTCTGTAATTTCTAGCGTTTCCCTAACATTTCTAATGTTTTATCTTGTCAGTTATTTTATAATAAGTTTTGGTTTTGTAGTTATGCTTACTTCTATTCAAAGTGGTACAACAGGCCGCTTTATCAAAACTGTTAATCAGCTAAGCGGCATAAATCAACTAAATTCAAATTTTTATTTGATAGCAATTATAATTTTATCATCTGCTGCAGGTTTTACCCCATTTTTATCATTTTTTATGAAATTTTCTTTATTAACTCTAACATCATCTAATTATGGTATTTTTATAACTATAATAGTTGGCTTGCTAAACGTTATTGGTTCGGTTGCTTACTTAAAAATGTTAAGAAATATTGTTGGTTTTAATTTAAATAATTTTACTTACAAAAGTAAAATCATACCTGAAAATTATTTGGAGGTAAATTTACCGTATTCAATTGGTTGGTTATGTAATTTTGTTGTTATAATCATTATTTTTAGTTTTATTTATTATAAAGACTTTATATCATTATTTTCCTTTTACCAAAAACCTCTGTTTTTATTTGATGATGTCACTTGATTTTTTGTATATTTTAATAGAAAGTAATATTTATCTTTTATAAAATTTTTTTTTATTTAATCTATGCCACAACTTGATTTTTTTACTTTCCCTCATCAATATCTTATAGCTAGTATTTGTTTTTGTGGTGTGTACTATTTTAATTTATTAATTCTTTTTCCTAGAATAAAATATTTGTATTTATCTAAGATTTTTTCAATAAATTCTATTTATATAAATAATTCTTTGTTTTCTTTAGATCATTTAAATGTTGTTATGCAAATATTGATAGAAGAACTAGGTATAATTTCAATTTTTTTTAAAAAAAATTGAAAATTACAAAAGAAATTTTTTTTAAAAAAAATTTCTTTTGTAAAAATATATAATGCAGCCAATAACAATAATAGTTTGGTTGTTTATCAATTTATACTTTTTGTTTTATGTTTTTTTTTTTTTAAAAATTTTTTAATTTTTAACGCAGAAAAACTAATGTTAATTTATTTTTTAGTAATAAGTTCTCTAATCTTCAGTTTTGTAAAAGTAGCTCTAAATGATTACATTAACAAAGATATTAAAAAATTTATTCAGCTTATTATTGAAATAGAAAACTATTCTAATGAGTCTTTAAAAATTTTAATTTCTTATTTATTAAAACTAAAAACTAATTTTACAGCTAGTATTTTGGAGCAACTTTTATTTAAAAATTTAGAGATAAAAACAGTTAAAAGAATAAAATGATAACAGGAAATTTATTTTTAATAAATAGTACTAGTTGGGTGTACGACTTAACAAACCGTTACATGGCTGCTTTACGTGGCCACAAATATCATATTCTTTCAACTAGTTCTTCACCGCTAACAATATCATTTGCCTTACTTTTTTTTCTGTTAATTCTAGTTTTTAATTTTCATGGTTCAAAAGTACAGCATCCATTTTTTGACATTTTTATTAATTATATAAATAATTGATTTTTAAATAAAATATATAACGAAGATATTTTAGAACTATATTTTAATTTAACTTCCAGCGTTAAATTTATAATATTGCCAGAATTGACAAAATATGCGGGCATCCATTTATTTTGGATTTCCCCTTTCTTATTGACGTTGGGTGTTTTTTTTTTATGGAGTTCTAATGCAATAGCAGAAGGTACCACTGTAAAAATAAACTTTCTTAATTTACATAAAAATACTTTTAATTACGCAGGCAAATTATTTGTTGAACCCATGTTTCACACTAATTTAGTACGTAAAGGCTTTAAAATTGGGTTTATACTATTTATTATATCGGAAGTAATGTTTTTTTTTGGTTTTTTTTGGGGTTTTTTTCATTCTTCTATCTCACCTACAGTACAAATAGGTGCTGTGTGGCCTCCGCTGAATGTTGATTTTATAACTGTTAAAGGTTTTGCCATAGCAAATACTGTAATCTTATTAACTTCAGGGGCAACACTAACTGTTGCTCATTATGCTTTAGAACTTATACCACAAAAAAAAAATCGTCTTTATAGGAATAATACTAATTTTACTGATTCGGAAGAAAGTTTTATAGGCCCTTTAAATAATATTTATTCTGAAACTAATAATAAATTTAATTCAACAAAAACTGAAATATACCTAAGCCCCTTTTTTTTTAAATTAAAAAATGAATTTTTAGTTGGAACAGGTTTAAATGAAAATAATTTTAAATTTGTTTTACCTATAAATATATTATTTAACCCCTTTTCTAAACATTTTAATTGAAATTTTTCATTACTTGAAACAGAAAAAACAGCTAGATTGTACATAAATTTAATGTTAGATCTAACTTTAATTCTTGCTTTATTATTTATGGCTTTTCAAGGTACTGAGTACTTTATTTCACCTGTTAATATAAATACAGGTATATACGGTTCAACTTTTTATATGATTACAGGACTTCACGGGGCCCATGTTTTTATTGGTACGTGTTTTCTATTATATTGTAGAACAGCAGTAGCTCCAGCCTGAAATATTAGATCAATTTTTAATTATATATATTTGTATTTAACAATCAAAGTTCAAAATATTATGGAAAATGTTTTAGAAACTAAAGCTTTACTTTTACTAGAAAAAGAGCAATATTCCCTAGATTTCAATAATACATTTATTATTGAAGAAGAGTCAAATACCATTGATCATTACGGTAAATTTGGTATAGAAAGTTTTGAAAGTGCTGCCTGGTACTGGCATTTTGTTGATGTTGTTTGGATTTTTGTTTTTGGGTTTGTTTACATTTGGAGTCATTTGACCGTTTTAGATCAACAATAAACAAAAATTATATCAATATTTATATATATATATAATTTTTATTAATGTTTTCTTCTTATAAAAAATTTTTAATTTGTAGACGGTATGAAAAAGATATATGGGGTCAAGTTACAAGCAAACATAAAATTGTAAATCTTGCTTGAACAAAAGTTCGACCTAATGTAGAAAATGTACCACATTTAGCAAAAAATAAAAGACTTTTACAGGACTTCACAAAAAAATTAAATTTTAATAATTTTAGAATATTAAATTTTTCCTTTGAAATAGTTCGTAGAATGAAAAAAAAAAAACCATGAAAAATGAAAAATAGGATGAGATTTTTTTTTCTAACCAAAATATTGTGAATTTTTTACGGTAATTTAAAAAAACATAAATTTAAAAATCTTTGCAATTTATGTATTTCAAAAAAATCTGATGCTATTTTCTCTTTTATAAAAATTTTAGAATTTTGATTACCCATGTTCATCTATAGAAATGGTTTTTCCCCCTCATTAACTTTAGCTCAACTTTGGGTAAATTTAGGGTTAGTTAGCGTAAATGGAAAAATAGAATGAAATTCTTGGAAACCCTTAAATTTATATGATTTTGTAACCTTTGATCCAACTATTTGGCTTACTATAGCTAATAATTTAGTAAAAATATTTTTTTATGGAAGTTGAGCCGCTAAGCGAAGACGTTGTATTCCAAATAAAATTTGGAAATTAGAAAAAATCAATAGAGCTCATTTTATAAGTTTACCCTGTTATACATATACAGATCTAAAAACTTTTAGTTTTTATTGGTGGAAGCAAGCTTTACCTACTGAAATATGATTTTATTTCTCTATAAATTTATCAAATATAATAAAATATGTTACAATTTAATTACTTTTTTCCTCTTTTTAGTTTTTTTAGTATTGAAGTACTGCTATTCATTACAAAAGTATACCTTGCTTTTGGGATAACAGTAACTAATTTTTTGTTTGAAGGTTTGAATTATTTTACTTCTTTTAAACTTTATAGTTTAAAATCTAATTTTTTTGCTAAATTAGCAAATTAAATTTTTTTCAAAACATGAATTTTAAATATAATATTACATCTAATTATCAAATTTTTTTTAATCATGCAGGCTCTTGTCAAATGGAGGGCATTGTTTCTTTATATAATTACATTATGACTTATTTGGTTGGTATACTATTTGTTGTAACAACTGCCTTAGTATTTATTGTAGTAACCCATTTACATGGTAATAGACACGTTAAACAATTTAAAAACGAAAAAGATTTAAATGAATTAATATATTGGATGAAATTTTTACAAAAATGGACACACTCTACTCTTTTAGAATTAATTTGGACCATTATACCTACAATTATTTTAATTGCAATCGCCGTTCCATCTTTTATTTTACTATATTCTTTGGATGAAATTGTTGATACACAATGTGTTGTAAAAATAATAGCTTATCAGTGGTATTGGAAATATGAATATCCTGTTTACGATATTCAGGCAGATGATGTTATAAATTTTTCTTACTTGAGTTATATGCTACCACTTGAAAATTTAACAGAAGAAAATAATTTAAGATTACTTGAAGTAGATACACCCTTGGTATTACCTATAAATGTAAATTCAAAACTTGTAATAACTGCAAAAGACGTTATACATAGTTTTGCTGTACCAGCTTTAGGTATAAAAATGGATGCAGTACCTGGTCGATTAAATCAAGTAACAGTGCATATTTTTAAACCTGGTGTTTATTATGGCCAATGCTCAGAGCTTTGTGGCGTTAATCATGCGTTTATGCCAATAGTTGTAAATGCTGTACATTTTAATACTTTTGAATCTTTTTTGTTAACTGCTGCTGAATCAGCAGGACATCCAATAAGAATAGTTAATCCTGCTGATTTACCATTACCTTCACCATCACCAGATGATGATGATGATCAAAATGCGTATGAGGCTAAAGTAGCCCGTTTAATACAAAGTATTTCAAATGTTGAAATTATAAAAAAATATCTATCTATTGTTGAATCTGGTGACGAAGAAGCATTAAAAGCTTTTTTTTCAAATCCAGCAGATTGTGAAGAATTTGCCTATCAATTAGCGTTTAATGAATCTTTAAACGCGGATCTAGATGCACTTGAAAAACTTACTTCTTCAAAATCTTAATTTTTTTATTAATTATAGTAATAAAATTTATATTATAATATAAAATTATGTTTGCGGGTTTTTTTTTTTTTATTATATCTGTAATTTCTAATTTTATATTGGAAGTTTTTTCAACTATACCAATTTTGACATTTTTGACATTTTTTTTAATTACAAGTTTTTATTTATTTAATTCTCTTAAAAACATTTTTAAAATATTTTTTTTTACAGAGACATTACTTTTAATAATCGTAATTTTTTTACTTCAAATTGCTGCTATTTACCCAAATTTATTTGTTTTAAATTTTTTTTATTCCCAATTAATATTAGCATCAGCGGCTGCAGAGGGGGCTCTATTTTTAGGCCTATTCTCTTATCTTTACGATCAACAATTTACTAATAGAATTAATCAGGTTAAGCATTATAGCTACCGTAAAAATATATTTTAATAATATACCAAACACCAAATTAAATGTCAAAATTAATAAATGTTTACTATTTAATTAATAATTTTTTTTCTAGAATTCAGATTGATTCCATTGATGATTTTTTAATTATAAAAAAAAATCTTAATATAATTATAAAAAAATTTCATTATCTCTGGAATTCATTATTTTGTAAGGCTGGTATTATTTTACAACGATTATCCCGATGGTTATGTTCTACTAACCATAAAGACATAGGTACTATGTACTTAATCTTTGCTGCTTTTTCTGGTGTATTAGGTACTGTTTTATCA
>JACCDN010705101.1_pt1 | contig 13870 bp, 7 predicted proteins | sample 7441691 | NCBI WGS metagenome assembly JACCDN01 (sample SAMN15323439, study PRJNA562643) | freshwater metagenome | isolation source: river surface water | place: USA:Blue River Watershed | collected 2017-08-16
AATTGAGACATGTCTCTGACTAAAGACGATATCATCAATGCCATCGCAGAAATGTCTGTTAAAGACGTTGTTGAGTTGGTATCTGCAATGGAAGAAAAGTTCGGCGTGAGCGCTGCTGCAGCTGTTGCTGTTGCTGCAGGTCCAGCTGCCGCTGCTGCTGAAGAACAAACAGAGTTCGACGTAATTCTGTCTTCTGTAGGCGACAAGAAAGTTAACGTAATTAAGGCTGTTCGTGAAATCACTGGCTTGGGCTTGAAAGAAGCTAAAGACTTGGTTGAAGCGGCACCAAAAGCAGTTAAAGAAGGCGCTTCTAAGGCTGACGCAGCTGCTGCCAAAGCAAAATTGGAAGAAGCTGGCGCTATCGTAGAATTGAAATAATTCTGCGCATGCTTCAGGGTCCTTTTACTGCATTGGACACGAGGCTGGTGGGCGTTTGCCTGCCAGCCTTTTTCCGTTTTCGGAATTCGTGAGCTGAGAGTAAAAGTTGCAATGGATGGCAAGCGGTGAGTAAACCGCATGTGCTAATAGCACCGACGTTAAATAAGTATTGACGTTTATTGAGTTTAAAGAAGAGACGATTGTCTTTAAAAGAGTCGTTTCAATGGCTGATCAAGCCCGATCCGCGAACAAGCTGGGGAATACAGATGGCTTACTCATATACTGAGAAAAAACGTATCCGCAAGGATTTTAGCAAGTTGCCGCACGTAATGGATGTGCCTTACCTGCTGGCAATTCAGCTGGACTCCTACAGAAAATTTACCCAAGCAGACAATGCTCCTAGCAAACGTGAAGATATGGGTTTGCATGCAGCGTTCCGCTCTGTATTTCCTATCGTTAGCTATTCGGGCAATGCTGCCCTTGAATATGTCAGCTACAACCTCGGCAAAGCAGCATTCGACGTAAACGAATGTATTTTGCGTGGCGTGACCTACGCAGTGCCTTTGCGCGTGAAAGTTCGCTTGATTATTTATGATCGCGAATCGTCTAACAAAGCGATCAAAGACATTAAAGAACAAGAAGTGTACATGGGCGAAATTCCGCTTATGACCGATAACGGTACCTTTGTGATCAATGGTACTGAGCGCGTAATCGTATCCCAGTTGCACCGTTCTCCTGGTGTGTTCTTCGATCACGACAAGGGCAAGACTCATTCATCAGGCAAGCTCCTGTACTCTGCCCGTATTATTCCTTACCGTGGTTCATGGTTGGATTTTGAATTCGACCCTAAAGACCTGCTCTACGTCCGTATTGACCGTCGCCGTAAGTTACCGGCAACTATTTTGTTGCGTGCTTTAGGTTACAGCTCACAGCAAATGTTGGAAATGTTCTTTGAAACCAGCAGTTTTTCTGTGGGTCAAAATGGTCAGTTTATCCACGATGTGGTGCCATCGCGCCTGCGTGGTGACGTTGCAACTTTTGACATCAAAGATAGCAAAGGCAATGTAATTATCGAAGAGGGTCGTCGTATTACGGCGCGCCATATCCGCCTGTTAGAAAAAGCGGAAGTTACCCAATTGGAAGTTCCTGCTGAATATTTGCTGGGTCGTTCATTGGCGAAAGACATTATCGACACTCGCACTGGTGAGATGTTGTTTGAGTGCAATACCGAGATCACTGTTGATGTCTTGGCGAAACTCGCAACCGCTGGTGCAGAAAAAATTGAAACTCTCTACACCAACGAATTGGACTGCGGTCCGTTTATGTCAGAAACCTTGCGCGTTGACCCAACTCGCACGGCGCTGGAATCTTTGGTCGAAATTTATCGCATGATGCGTCCTGGCGAGCCGCCAACCAAAGAATCGGCAGAAGCTTTGTTCCAAAACCTGTTCTTCTCACAAGAGCGTTATGACTTGTCGGCAGTAGGTCGTATGAAGTTCAACCGTCGTTTAGGCCGTGAAGCCGAGGCGGGCGAAGGTACTTTATCGAATGATGATATCGTTGATGTAATGAAAACCTTGATCGCCATCCGTAACGGTAAAGGCGTGGTGGATGATATCGATCACTTGGGTAACCGTCGTGTTCGCTCTGTTGGTGAGATGGCAGAAAACCAATTCCGTGTTGGTTTGGTGCGTGTTGAGCGCGCAGTTAAAGAGCGTCTCTCCATGGCGGAAAGCGAAGGCTTGATGCCACAAGATTTGATCAACGCCAAACCCGTTGCTGCGGCAGTGAAAGAATTCTTTGGTTCTTCTCAGCTTTCACAATTTATGGATCAAAACAATCCGTTGTCAGAAATCACGCATAAGCGTCGTGTTTCTGCGCTTGGCCCAGGCGGTTTGACCCGTGAGCGTGCCGGCTTCGAAGTTCGTGACGTACACCCGACTCACTATGGTCGCGTATGCCCAATCGAAACTCCTGAAGGTCCGAACATTGGTTTGATCAACTCTTTGGCAACCTATGCGCGCACTAACCATTATGGCTTCTTAGAAAGTCCATATCGCCGTGTGATCAATGGTAAAGCGACTGAAGAAATCGATTTCTTGTCGGCAATCAATGAATCTGAGTATGTAATCGCTCAGGCATCGGCAACTTTGGATGCAAACAATTGTTTGACTGAAGAATTGGTATCAGTTCGTCACATGAACGAATTCGCCTTGAAGGCACCATCTGATGTGCAATATATGGACGTGTCCGCACGCCAAGTTGTATCGGTTGCGGCTTCTTTGATTCCGTTCCTTGAGCACGACGATGCGAACCGCGCATTGATGGGTTCAAACATGCAACGTCAAGCCGTTCCAACCTTGCGCTCACAGAAACCGCTTGTTGGTACTGGTATGGAGCGCAACGTGGCGCACGACTCAGGTGTGTGTGTTGTTGCTAAACATGGTGGTGTTGTTGATAAAGTGGACGCTGGCCGTATCGTAATTAAAGTTCACGATGCTGAAGTTCAAGCCGGTGACGCAGGTGTAGATATCTATAACCTGACCAAATACACCCGTTCTAACCAGAACACCTGTATTAACCAACGTCCAATTGTAAACATTGGCGATATCGTTTCTCGTGGCGACATTTTGGCTGACGGCCCTTCTGTGGATATGGGTGAATTGGCGCTTGGCCAAAACATGCGTATCGCGTTTATGCCTTGGAATGGTTACAACTTCGAAGACTCCATTTTGGTGTCTGAGCGTGTTGTACAAGAAGATCGTTTCACTACAATACACATCCAAGAATTGACCTGTATTGCACGTGACACCAAGTTGGGCAGCGAAGAAATCACCGCTGATATCCCGAACGTAGGTGAAAGTGCTCTCGGCAAACTCGACGAGTCAGGCATCGTTTACATTGGTGCAGAAGTAGTTGGCGGCGACATTCTGGTTGGTAAGGTTACGCCAAAAGGCGAAACGCAACTAACGCCAGAAGAGAAGTTGTTACGCGCAATCTTCGGTGAAAAAGCGTCTGACGTGAAAGATACCTCTTTGCGTGTTCCTTCGAGCACTAAAGGTACGGTTATCGACGTACAGGTTTTCACCCGTGACGGTCTTGAAAAAGATCAACGCAGCTTGGAAATTGAAAAATCGCAACTCGATGAAGTTCGTAAGAACCTCAACGAAGAATTCCGCATCATGGAATCGGCAACGCTTGAGCGTTTGCGTGCGGCATTGTTAGGTCAAGTTGTCGCTTCAGGCAAAGGCTTGAAGAAGGGCGATACCTTGACCAATGAGATGTTGGATACCGTTGAGAAAGATCAATGGTTCAAAATCCGCATGTCAGAAGAAGTATTGAACGAGCAGATCGACCGCGCAGAAGAGCAGTTGGCTGAGCGTCGCAAGATCCTTGACGAACGTTTTGAAGACAAGAAGCGCAAGCTATCTACTGGCGATGATTTGGCGCCAGGCGTGTTGAAGATCGTTAAAGTTTACTTGGCAATCAAGCGTCGCATCCAACCGGGTGACAAGATGGCGGGCCGTCACGGTAACAAGGGTGTTATCTCCGTAATCATGCCGGTTGAGGATATGCCTTACGACGAAAACGGCGAGACTGTAGATATAGTTCTCAACCCGCTCGGCGTACCTTCACGTATGAACGTGGGCCAGGTGTTGGAAATGCACTTGGGTATGGCTGCTAAAGGTTTGGGCGTGAAGATCAACAAGCTGCTCGAAGAACAAAAGGCAATTGCTGAAGTTCGTTCGTTCCTTGAAGAAATTTACAACGAGACTGGCGATGTTGCCGCTAAAGAAGATCTGAAGTCGTTCACTGATAAAGAAATTCTGGATTTGGCTAATAACCTGATTGGTGGTGTGCCTATGGCCACTCCAGTATTTGATGGTGCCAAAGAGCACGAAATCAAAGCTTTGTTACGCTTGGCAGGTTTGTCCGACACCGGTCAAACCACCTTGTTCGACGGCCGTACCGGAGATCAATTCACTCGTCCCGTAACTGTTGGCTACATGTATATGTTGAAGTTGAACCACTTGGTTGACGACAAAATGCATGCCCGTTCTACCGGTTCTTACAGCTTGGTTACTCAACAGCCGTTGGGTGGTAAAGCACAGTTCGGTGGTCAGCGTTTCGGGGAGATGGAAGTGTGGGCACTGGAAGCTTACGGTGCCGCCTACACCTTGCAAGAAATGCTTACGGTTAAGTCGGATGACGTTGCGGGTCGTACCAAAATGTACAAAAACATTGTGGATGGCGATCACCGCATGGAGCCTGGTATGCCAGAATCCTTCAATGTATTGGTTAAAGAAATCCGTTCCTTGGGTATCAATATGGAGCTTGAACAGGACGAGTAATCGCCCTGTTTGCAAGTCCGTGAGGGTGTCTGTGATTATTAACAGCAGCACCCTCGCTTTGATACAGCCCATATGTGATAGCAGTTTAAGACGTTAACGACGCTCATCGATACCCATCGGAGCACACTGGAGAATTTGCCTTGAAAGACTTATTGAATTTGTTGAAGTCCCAGGGACAAGTCGAAGAATTCGACGCAATCCGCATCAGCCTTGCATCACCTGAAATGATTCGTTCATGGTCGTTTGGCGAAGTTAAAAAGCCAGAAACCATTAACTACCGTACCTTCAAGCCTGAGCGTGAAGGTTTGTTCTGTGCCAAAATCTTTGGCCCAGTAAAAGATTACGAATGTTTGTGCGGCAAATATAAGCGCATGAAACACCGCGGCATTATCTGCGAAAAATGTGGCGTAGAAGTTACGCTTGCTAAAGTACGCCGTGAGCGTATGGGTCACATCGAATTGGCGAGCCCTGTTGCGCACATTTGGTTTTTGAAGTCGCTACCGAGCCGTATTGGTTTGTTGTTAGATATGACTTTGCGTGATATCGAACGTGTATTGTATTTTGAAAGCTACGTGGTGACTGAGCCAGGTATGACCACGCTTGAACGTGGCCAATTGCTGACTGATGAACAGTATTTCGATGCAATGGAAGAATTCGGTGACGAGTTCGAAGCCAAAATGGGTGCTGAAGCAATTCAAGCTTTAATGCGTAGCATCGATTTGGAATCTGAAGTTCAACGCTTGCGTGAAGAGATTCCAAATACCACCAGTGAAACCAAAATTAAGAAATACTCCAAGCGTTTGAAGCTCTTGGAAGCTTTCCATTTCTCTGGCAACAAGCCCGAGTGGATGGTGATGGAAGTATTGCCAGTATTGCCGCCAGATTTGCGTCCATTGGTTCCGCTGGATGGCGGTCGTTTTGCGACATCTGATTTGAACGATTTGTACCGTCGCGTTATCAACCGTAACAACCGCTTGAAGCGTTTGTTGGATTTGAGCGCACCAGACATCATCGTGCGCAACGAAAAGCGTATGTTGCAAGAGTCGGTGGATGCCTTACTCGACAACGGCCGTCGCGGTCGTGCGATCACCGGTTCCAACAAACGTCCTCTGAAATCTTTGGCTGACATGATCAAAGGTAAGCAAGGTCGTTTCCGTCAGAACTTACTCGGTAAGCGTGTTGACTACTCTGGCCGTTCGGTGATTGTGGTAGGTCCAACTTTGCGTCTGCATCAGTGCGGTCTGCCGAAGAAAATGGCTCTTGAATTGTTCAAGCCGTTTATTTTCAGCAAGCTCGAGTTGCGCGGTTTGGCAACAACGATCAAAGCCGCTAAGAAAATGGTAGAGCGTGAAGAAGCTGTCGTTTGGGATATCCTCGACGAAGTAATCCGCGAACACCCCGTATTATTGAACCGTGCGCCAACACTTCACCGTTTGGGTATCCAAGCGTTTGAACCTGTGTTGATTGAAGGTAAGGCAATCCAATTGCACCCTCTCGTTTGTTCTGCGTACAACGCCGACTTCGATGGTGACCAAATGGCAGTTCACGTTCCGCTGACAATTGAAGCTCAATTGGAAGCCCGTGCGTTGATGATGTCTACCAACAACATTCTTTCTCCAGCATCAGGTGAGCCTGTAATCGTTCCTTCTCAGGACGTGGTATTGGGCTTGTACTGGATGACCCGTGACCGTGTTAATGCCAAAGGCGAAAACATGGTATTTGCGGATATCGCTGAAGTTTCACGTGCTTACTACTCCAAGCAAGTTGATCTGCAAGCGCGCATTAAAGTGCGCTTGACCGAGACTTTGATTGGCGCTGAAGGCGAGCGAACCTCAGAAACCAAGATTGTTAATACCACTGTTGGCCGTACACTTCTTTGGGATATCTGCCCTCCAGGCATGCCGTTAGAAATGATCAACCGTCCAATGGTTAAGAAGGCCATTTCTGCTGCAATCAACTACTGCTACCGCGTAGTAGGCTTGAAGGCAACCGTAATTTTTGCCGACCGTTTGATGTACACCGGTTATGAGTTCTCAACTCGTTCGGGCTCATCAATTGGTGTAAATGACTTTACGATTCCTGCGGCTAAAGCTGAAATCATCGCCCGCGCTGACGCTGAAGTTAAAGAGATTGAAACTCAGTACGCTTCAGGTTTGGTAACACAAGGCGAGAAATACAACAAGGTTATCGATATTTGGTCGCGTGCCAATGACTTGGTAGCTAAGGCAATGATGGAAGGTATTTCTACCGAAGCGGTTATGAATCGCGATGGTCTAGAAGAGCGTCAACCGTCGTTCAACTCCGTATTTATGTATGCGGACTCAGGTGCGCGTGGTTCGCCCGCTCAGATCCGTCAGTTGGCGGGTATGCGTGGTTTGATGGCGCGTCCAGATGGCTCGATCATCGAGACCCCCATTAAAGCAAACTTCCGCGAAGGCTTGAACGTACTTCAGTACTTCATTTCAACCCACGGTGCGCGTAAAGGTTTGGCGGATACCGCTCTGAAAACCGCGAACTCGGGTTACTTGACCCGTCGTTTGGTGGACGTTGCGCAAGACTTGGTTGTTACCATGCAAGACTGTGGTACTGACGAAGGTTTGACTATGTCACCGGTAATCGAAGGTGGTGATGTTATCGAATCATTGGGCGATCGTATCCTCGGTCGTGTTATGGCGCGCGATGTTATTCGTCCAGGCAGCGATGAGATTCTGGTTCCTGCGGGCACCATGATCGACGAGGCTTGGGTAGAGCGTGTTGAATCAATGGGTATAGATCAGGTTCTCGTGCGTTCGCCTATTACCTGTGATGCACGCAACGGCATCTGCTCTATGTGTTACGGCCGCGATCTTGCTCGTGGTCACCGCGTAAATGCGGGTGAAGCTGTAGGTGTTATTGCTGCTCAGTCAATCGGTGAGCCGGGCACCCAGTTGACCATGCGTACCTTCCACATTGGTGGTGCGGCATCAAGAGCGTCAGCAGCTGACAGTGTTCAAATCAAGCAAGAAGGTATTGTGCGTTTGGTTAACGTGAAAGTCGTTAGCAATCCTGCGGGTAACCTGGTTGCAGTATCGCGTTCAGGCGAGTTGGCGGTTGCAGATGCAACTACCGGTCGTGAGCGCGAGCGTTACAAGATTCCTTACGGTGCTTTGATTACCGTGAAAGATGGCGAAGCGGTAAAAGGCGGCCAAATTATCGCTAAGTGGGATCCGCATACTCACCCAATCGTTTCTGAGGTGGCGGGTACTGTAGCCTTCTCGGGTATGGAAGACGGTCTGTCGATTCGTCGTCAAACGGACGAATTGACTGGTTTGAGCTCTATTGAAGTGCTCGATCCAGCCGAGCGTCCATCTGCCGGTAAAGACTTGCGCCCGGCGGTAACCTTGGTTGATGCAAAAGGTAAAGAGTTGTTCCTTGCGAACACCAACGTACCTGCGCACTACATGCTGCCGTCAAAAGCAATTTTGAGCATCAACAACCACGACATTATTAACGTGGGCGACATTATTGCGCGTATTCCGCAAGAAGGTTCGAAGACTCGTGATATCACCGGTGGTCTGCCGCGCGTTGCTGACTTGTTTGAAGCGCGTCGTCCAAAAGAGCCATCTATTTTGGCGGAAATCAGCGGTACCGTGAGCTTTGGTAAAGAGACCAAAGGCAAGCGCCGTCTGATTATCACCCCAACGGATGGTCAAGTATTGGAAGATGGTTCAACTCACTACGAAGTGCTTATCCCTAAGCACCGTCAGCTGACCGTGTTCGAAGGTGAAATGGTTGCCAAGGGTGAGGTTGTATCTGACGGTCCAAGCAATCCACACGATATCTTGCGTCTGCAAGGTGTTGAGGCGCTGGCGCGTTACATCACCAACGAAATTCAGGACGTTTACCGTCTGCAAGGCGTGAAGATTAACGATAAACACATTGAAACTATCGTTCGTCAAATGCTACGCAAAGTTGAAATCACCACTATGGGTGACTCAACCTTCGTTAAGGGCGAGCAAGTTGAATTTACCAACGTGCTTGAAGAAAACGAAAAATTGCGTGCAGAGGATCGTCAACCAGCACAATACGAGCGCCAATTGCTCGGTATTACCAAGGCATCTTTGGCAACCGAATCCTTTATTTCGGCGGCATCTTTCCAAGAGACAACCCGCGTATTGACTGAAGCGGCTGTGACTGGCAAGAAAGATAGCTTGCGCGGCTTGAAAGAAAACGTGGTTGTAGGTCGCTTGATTCCAGCCGGTACCGGTTTGGCGTATCACGCAGATCGCAAACGCAGACGTGAAGAGGCACAAAACCAAGATTTTGGTGGTGTGAGTGCAGAAGACGTTGAAGCAGCATTAACTGAAGCCTTGAGATCTAGCGCGGAATAATAGCGTTTTAGGCTTTGGGCAATCTGGTGACAGATTGCAAAAAACAAAAGGCGAGTCGATTACATTTCCCCGTAATGATTTGCTGTTTAAATAGGGTTGGCTTAGGCCAGCCCTATTTTTTCAGTGGTTTTAAAGGTTTTGCAGTCGGCTTTCCTTGACGATGGTGGGTGACCTCTTTACAATGCGCCACCCACTTTTTCCAAGTGGGAAGTGGGTCTTTTATTCTTTTGAATAATAGATCAGCTTTCTTTAAATCCGGTCTTCATTAAGAAGACATATTATTTGTGGAGTTTGTTTTCATGCCGACGATCAACCAGTTGGTTCGTAAGCCGAGAAAACTTATCGTAGACAAGAGCGATGTTCCTGCTCTGCAAGGTAACCCGCAAAAACGCGGTGTTTGCACTCGCGTATATACCACTACACCTAAAAAGCCTAACTCAGCATTGCGTAAAGTGTGCCGTGTTCGTTTGACCAACGGCTTTGAAGTGTCTTCGTATATCGGCGGTGAAGGCCATAACTTGCAAGAGCATAGTGTTGTACTGATTCGTGGTGGTCGTGTTAAAGACTTGCCAGGTGTTCGTTACCACACTGTACGCGGTTCACTGGATACTTCTGGTGTTGCCAAGCGTAGACAGGGTCGTTCTAAATACGGTGCTAAACGTCCTAAGTAATAGCGGATTGGCATTCACATGCCAACGCTATTCGCAGTGACGAATAGGTTTTCGGTTTTAACCGAGTAAGGCTAAGCGCATTCTCAAGGTCTTAAGGCTTTGATGTCGTCTTAGAAATTTCCTGAAGAAGAGGCTTTTGATATGCCAAGAAGAAGAGTTGTCGCCAAACGCGAAACGATACCAGATCCAAAATTTGGTAACGTTACTCTGGCAAAGTTTATGAACCACGTGATGATTAGTGGTAAGAAGTCTGTAGCAGAGCGTATTATTTACGGCGCTATGGATATTGTTAAAACCAAATTGAATCGCGACCCTCTTGAGGTGTTTGACGAGGCTCTTGAGAACATTGCTCCGTTGGTTGAGGTTAAATCTCGCCGTGTGGGTGGTGCAACTTATCAAGTGCCAGTTGAAGTTCGTGCATCACGTCGCACCGCTTTGGCTATGCGTTGGTTGGTGGATTACTCGCGTAAGCGTGGTGAGAAATCAATGCCTGCACGTTTGGCGGGTGAGCTGATGGATGCTGCTCAAGGTAAAGGTGCTGCTGTTAAGAAGCGTGAAGACGTTCACCGTATGGCTGAAGCAAACAAAGCGTTCTCGCACTTCCGTTTCTAATGGAGGGGCGCTGTTTCTTGGCGCTTGTTTGTTCTATCGTCTTGTGAGACTAAAGGCAGCAACCCTGCCTTTAGTTTTTTAAAGAGTTTGTAATTCGGGAAATACAGTCATGGCACGTAAGACTCCTATTTCACGCTACCGTAACATCGGTATTTGTGCGCACGTAGATGCTGGTAAAACCACCACTACTGAGCGCGTATTGTTTTACACCGGCCTGACTCACAAGATCGGTGAAGTGCATAACGGTGCCGCAACAACTGATTGGATGGTTCAAGAGCAGGAGCGTGGTATTACTATTACCTCTGCTGCTATCACGATATTTTGGAAGGGTATGGGCGGTCAGTTTGATGAGCATCGCATCAACGTTATTGATACTCCCGGCCACGTAGATTTTACAATCGAAGTAGAGCGCTCATTGCGCGTACTCGACGGAGCTGTTGTTGTTTTGTGCGGCTCCTCTGGTGTTCAGCCACAAACTGAAACCGTATGGCGTCAAGCTAACAAATACGAAGTGCCGCGCATGGTGTTTGTTAATAAGATGGACCGTACTGGCGCAGATTATTTGCGTGTTATTGAGCAGTTGAAAACCCGTTTGGGGGCGAAGGCTGTTCCGCTTCAGATGACCATCGGTTCTGAAGAAGAATTTAAAGGCGTTGTTGATCTTGTCAAGATGCGCGCCATTATCTGGAATGAAGCTGACCAAGGTATGACTTTTACCTATGAGTCGATTCCGGCTGATTTGTTGGCGCAGTGCGAAAAGATGCGCGAATTCTTGATCGAATCTGCCGCTGAATCTAGCGAAGAGTTGATGGAGAAATATCTCGGTGGCGAAGAGCTGACTGAGGAAGAAATTAAAGCCGGTATTCGTGCTCGCACTTTGGCGAACGAAATTATTCCGGTTATCGGTGGTTCTGCATTTAAGAACAAGGGTGTGCAAGCAATGCTTGATGCTGTTGTGGATTACTTGCCTGCACCAACGGAAGTTAAAGCTATTGAAGGTGTTTTGGAAGACGGTGAAACCCTTGCGACTCGCAAGGCGAGCGATGACGAGCCCTTCGCGGCTTTGGCTTTCAAAATTGCTACAGATCCCTTTGTCGGTACCTTGACTTTCTTCCGTGTTTATTCCGGAACCTTGCAGTCGGGCGATACGGTGCTGAACTCGGTAAAGGGCAAGAAGGAGCGTGTAGGTCGCATGGTGCAAATGCACGCGAACCAGCGCGATGAAATTAAAGAAGTCTTGGCTGGCGACATAGCTGCTGGTATTGGTTTTAAGGATTGCACGACTGGCGATACGTTGTGCGATATGAATCATGTGATTGTGCTTGAGCGTATGGAGTTTCCTGAGCCGGTTATTCATGTGGCGGTAGAGCCAAAAACCAAGGCTGATCAAGAGAAAATGGGTGTTGCCTTGGGTAAGTTGGCTCAAGAGGATCCCTCTTTCCGTGTTAGAACAGATGAGGAGACTGGTCAAACCATCATTGGTGGTATGGGCGAGTTGCACTTGGATATTATCGTTGACCGTATGCGTCGCGAATTTAGCGTAGAAGCGAATATCGGCAAGCCGCAAGTGGCTTACCGTGAGGCGATCCGCAACAAGTGTGAGATTGAAGGTAAATTTGTGCGTCAGTCTGGCGGTCGTGGCCAATATGGTCACTGCTGGATTCGCTTCGAGCCAGGTGTTGATGAGGGCGCCGAAGGGTTGGAGTTTGTGAATGAATTGGTCGGTGGTGTGGTTCCCAAGGAATACATACCGGCTATTCAAAAAGGTATTGCTGAGCAAATGCAGAACGGTGTCTTGGCTGGCTATCCATTGCTGGGTTTGAAAGCCACTGTGTTTGACGGTTCTTACCATGACGTTGACTCAAACGAAATGGCATTTAAGATCGCCGCTTCTATGGCAACCAAAAAGCTCGCCCAAAAAGGCGGTGCGGTGCTGCTGGAGCCGATCATGAAGGTTGAGGTTGTTACTCCGGAAGCCAATATGGGTGACGTAGTAGGCGACTTGAATCGCCGTCGTGGTTTGATCCTAGGTATGGATGAAAGCCCGATGGGTAAAGTCATTGATGCTGAAGTCCCTTTGGCTGAAATGTTTGGTTATGCAACTTCTCTGCGTTCAGCAACGCAAGGTCGCGCAACCTACACAATGGAGTTTTTGAAGTATTCAGAAGCTCCGCGCAATGTTGCTGAAGAAGTGATTGCAAAAAACAGATCGGGTAACGAGCCTGAGTAAAATTCATATTTCATCTTGTTGGAGGATAGAAAAGTGGCTAAAGAAAAATTTGAACGTAATAAACCGCACGTCAATGTGGGCACCATTGGTCACGTAGACCACGGTAAAACTACTCTGACTGCGGCATTGACTCGCGTATGTGCAGAAACCTGGGGCGGTAAAGCTGTTGCCTTTGATGGTATCGATAATGCTCCAGAAGAGCGTGAGCGCGGTATTACTATCAATACTTCACACGTTGAATACGACTCACCCGTGCGTCACTACGCACACGTAGACTGCCCAGGCCACGCCGACTATGTGAAAAACATGATCACCGGTGCTGCGCAAATGGACGGTGCGATTTTGGTGTGTGGCGCAACTGACGGCCCAATGCCACAAACTCGCGAGCACATTCTTTTGTCTCGTCAAGTAGGTGTTCCTTACATCGTTGTGTTCTTGAACAAAGCTGACTTGTTGGCTGCAGATTGCGGCGGCGTAGGCACTGACGAATACAATGAAATGTTAGAGTTGGTTGAAATGGAATTGCGTGAGCTGTTGGGTACTTATGACTTCCCAGCTGACGATACCCCAATCATTCCAGGTTCTGCATTGATGGCGTTGAACGGTGAAGACGAAAATGGTCTTGGTACTTCAGCGGTTAAGAAATTGGTTGAAACTTTGGACGCTTACATTCCAGAGCCGGTTCGCGCTGTAGATCAACCATTCTTGATGCCAGTAGAAGACGTATTCTCTATCTCCGGTCGCGGTACAGTAGTAACTGGCCGTGTAGAGCGTGGTGTAGTTAAAGTAGGTGAAGAGATTCAGATTATCGGTATTACCGAAACTCAAAAATCTACCTGTACTGGTGTTGAAATGTTCCGCAAATTGCTCGACGAAGGTCGTGCTGGTGAGAACGTAGGTGTTCTGTTGCGTGGTACCAAGCGTGATGACGTGCAACGTGGTCAAGTATTGTGTAAGCCAAACTCAGTAACTCCACACACCAAGTTCGTTGCTGAAGTATACGTGTTGTCAAAAGATGAAGGTGGTCGTCACACTCCATTCTTCAAGGGCTACCGTCCACAGTTCTACTTCCGTACTACTGATGTGACTGGTGCAGTTGAATTGCCAGAAGGCGTAGAAATGGTTATGCCAGGTGACAACATTCAAATGAACGTTACCTTGATTCACCCCATTGCGATGGAAGAAGGCTTGCGCTTCGCTATCCGTGAAGGTGGTCGTACTGTTGGTGCTGGTGTTGTTGCCAAAATCATTCAGTAA
>JACCDN010416326.1_pt1 | contig 13868 bp, 6 predicted proteins | sample 7441691 | NCBI WGS metagenome assembly JACCDN01 (sample SAMN15323439, study PRJNA562643) | freshwater metagenome | isolation source: river surface water | place: USA:Blue River Watershed | collected 2017-08-16
CTAATGCTTTGGTAATTCTACCAAGTTTGCAAGTAATTTATAGGCCCCTGGATTTCCTGCAGGCAATTGTCTAAATAATGTAATACTTGCATAAACCATATTCCCTTTCCCATAAGGCGCAATCAATAAACTACCATTAGAAGCTGGCTCATTGGCATCATGCATGGATAAAGGCATTTCAAAATGAGTATCTATATTTTCTGCTTGATAAGTACTTCTTTCTTGTACCCAATTGGCAAAATCATCAGCACTTATTTTATTGGGTGTATTCAATACAGGATGATTAGGTAAAACAAAATCAACTGGTACATTTTCTTGGGTGACTCTTCTAGAACCATTCACCGAAAATGCATAAGGCCCTACTTTTACTTTATTGATTCCTACCTGATTGCTTTTTAAATACTGTACAATATAATTACCTCCTTGTTGAATGTATTCGTTGATTAAATCATTCTTCTCTGTAATCCATTCATACATATTATAAGCTCTAATACCCACCACAATAGCGTCTAAAGCAGCAAGGGTTTGTTTATTGATATCGCTTTCTTTTAAAAGCACTACATGATAACCAAGTTCAGTCAAAGCTTCTGGTAATTTGTCTCCTGCTCCATCAATATAACCCACTGTTGCTTTTTTGGTGTTAATATTAATTGGGACAATTTTGGTGGTAGCTCTTGTGAAATAATTTAAAGTAGGGATATGATCATACTGAATGGTCTTTCTGTAAATATCATTTGCATTCGTAGGTAAAGACTCATTCGCATTTTTAATCAATGTAGATTTTTGAACAGTGGCACCTTGATGATCTATTTGCTGATAGCTAATTTCAATTGGCTTGTTAGATTTCATCAAATACACTTCCTTATTGTATTTTGTTTCTTTGGCAGGAATAACAGCTAAAGGCTGATACACATCTCCTTTTGTTGGATCTGTATATTTATATTGAATAGCTTGAGGGAAATAAAAATCAACACCTTCAATTTTTAATTGAGCAGTTATTGTAAAAGCTGGATCATTCTCTGCCTTACCAATTAAAGAATAATCATTTACAATAAACATGCCTTCTGTTTTAGGTTCTACTAACCAATAAGGCTGAGAGATGGGTGTAGAAGCATCTACTTTAAAAGTATAGTCTATGATAGTGTTTTGATTATTGCCCAATGTTTTTTGAATCAAACTGTCTTTGGATGGCAATTGAAGTTTAAGCAACTGAGTATTGACTGAAGACCTTTGATTAATCAATACTTGAAGGCCTAAGTTTTCTCCAGGGATGACTTGTGCCTTTTGCGTACTTGCTTCAATGAATATACCTGCAGCATCTTTAATCAATGATTGAATTTGTAGTAATTGATAATTTTTCCAAACAGAATTAGGCAATGCTTTCACCTTAGTATATAATGCTACCAAAGAAGGAACAATTGACGAAGGCTGATCAATTTGAAACTGCTTTACCAAATTGTTCACTTCTGTTTGAATAGAAGCTGCACCCAATCTTGACCAACTAATATCAATACCATCCATTAAGTCATTGACAGGAGCTTCACCTCCTGTTGTTTCAAAAAATTCATAACTAGCTCCTCTTCTTCTTGGTCTTCCTTCTCCCTGACTTTTATGCATGGTTCTAGCTTCGGCTCCTATTTCACCATAACTTTTTCCTTCAATCACATTATAACCACCCACTTCTATTTTGAACTGATTATTGCTAGTTGTATTGACAGATCCAAAATTGAATGTATTCCAAAGAATGCGTTTTGCCTTCCATACAGTAACACCTTTTTTCAATTGCTCAGGAAATTTTGTAGGATCTGCAGCAGCTAAATAAGCTTCATTCGCAATAATAGAAGATGCAGCATGATGTCCATGACCTGCTCTTGCATCTCCTGGAAATCTAGTAATAATAATATCTGGTTGATATTGTCTAATTACCCAAACCACATCACTTAATACTTTTTGATGATCCCAAATGGTTAAAGCTTCATCAGCCGACTTGCTAAATCCAAATTCATACGCAGTAGAAAAATATTGTTCTGCTCCATCAATTCTTCTAGCAGCCAATAATTCCTGTGTTCTTATTAATCCCAATTCAATACCTTGTTCTTTACCTATTAAGTTTTGGCCTCCATCTCCCCTGGTTAAACTCAAATAAGCTGTTCTATAATTTTTCTCTTTCGTTAAATAAGGTAAGAAGCTATTATTCTCATCATCTGGGTGTGCTGCGATATATAAAACCGAACCCATTACACCCAATTTTTTAATGCCCGCATATATAGATGCTGCATTTTGTTGAGCATACATGGAAGTTTGCAACAATACAATACCAACCAATAAGGATAAAATCTTCTTCATATAATTATTTATCTATTCAAATTATTTACCATTCAAGAAAACAGCATTTGCTAAAATTAATTTGCCAGATTCCCAGAAATTTCTAAAAATGGGATCATCTGCCATAAATACCAATTTGCCTGCCCCCATTTCTTTTACACCAATCACCACACCATCTTGAATAACTGATTTAGCTTTTACTCCAACAAAGCCAGTTACATAACTATCTTTTTTAATGGCACCCACATTCCAAATATCACTGCTTGGTTCATATAATTTTGCGTCTTGTTTTAAATCATAATAGATTCCATTGGTACCATAACCAATTGGATGCGTATCATCTATTTTTACTTTATAAATGGCGCCAGGATTAGAATAAGTTAACTGATCTTCTACTCTTTCTCCATATTTTGGCAAATCATTTACTGAAGGTTTTGAAGGAGTGGGCATTTCTTTTAATTTGATACCCCAATCTGGATTAGATGCAAATTGTTGTGCAGCGCTTTCCAAAGCTATCAAAACACCACCCTTTCTCACAAATGCTTGAAACTTATCAGCCATTGGCTTAGAATTCAAATCACGATATTGCCCTTCCGGAGCAATTACAACATCATACTTATTTAAATCAATTCTTCCCATCATTGAATAAGTCAGCTGAGTGATTGGATAGTTTAATTGTTGCTCAAAATAATTCCATACCTCTCCTGCTGCTAATGCAGAAACACCTTCCCCAGTTAACAATGCAACTTTCGGTGCATGGTTGATGATTTTATCCAATGGAGATCCAAAGTCTGCACCTTTTTCTGAGTAACCAGTTGATACAGCCACGGCTTCAACACCTGCTGCTTCACAAATAGCTTTCGTTTCAGCCGCCCAATTAGCAGCATTACTTGTTTTCAAAACAATCAATGTACCCTTATCATAATTTCTTCCACCAGTAGTAAATGCTTTTTCTGCATATCTTACTTTGATGTTTTTATGTAATAACTGAGCCAACACCTTAGCTGTGCTAAAACTATGGTATGGAATTAGGTATCCATAATTAGTGGGAGCAATGGTATAAGTAGGCAAGTTAAACTCATTAGAATGCGCTAATTTTTCTTTAGTAGCAAATCCATGCACTCCAAATGCATATGGCAGAGACCATGCAGTGATATCATATGTATTTGAATCATTCACTTGAGTGATTGGATCTAGTAAAACACTTGCTAATACCCCATGAACTTGTGCTGCAGCAACTGCAATCGTGTATCCTTCATTAGTAAAACTACCTTCCGATTTAGTATGATAATCAAATGCCTTTATACCAGTATTCCCAGTAAAAGTTCCATATTGAATATTGTTCTTCTTTAATAAATCAGCAATCGCTTTAATTTTATGTGCAGAAGAGGATGTCATCAAATAAGTTTGATACATTCCATGATTTCCCGCTCTGCTATTTTGATAATACTTTTTAAACTCTGTTAATAATTTTTGATGATTGATTGCACTAATTTCCACTGTAGACATACCTGTTGTAAAATGATGCAATGCTCTTCCCACTAAAGTAACTGTATCATTGTTTTTATCTTGTACTCCCAAACCTGCACTAATGCCACCTTGCTCGTAAGTCATACCAATAGCACCATTATACATTGGATAAGTATCTCCATAAGATGGATACAATAAATCAAAACGCTCTTTGGTAAAAAATAACCAATTGTTTTGATCAAAATACTTGGCATGATTTTTACCAATTTGATCTTGGAAATCTTTTTGCCATGGAGTCAATAAAACATGTAATGGCTCTGCAGCAGGAGCGAAATAATATGGTTCATTGTAACCTTGCTCATGAAAATCTACATGCACTTGAGGATACCATTGCTGGTATAAAGGAATTCTTTGTTGTGTCTCTACCTGTGTTTGCCAAGCCCAATCTCTATTTAAATCAAAATTAAAATGATTGGTTCTGCCTGCTGGCCATGGTTCCATATGTTCTCTTGCTTGCTGATCCGCATTGTATGCAAAAACACCCACTGCATTATTATACCAATTCACATATCTATCTCTTCCATCAGGATTAATACATGGATCAATCATAACCACCACATGCTCTAACCATTCTGCAGATTTTTTATTATTGGGATCTACCAATGCAAATAAAGTAAGCATGGCTGCTTCAGAAGAAGCAGGCTCGTTACCATGTACATTATAACTTAACCAAACAATGGCAGGCTGTTTTGTATCTTCAACACTTCCCTCAGTCAAGCCAATATTGTGTTTTCTAATATTATCTAACTGCGCCATATTTTGAGGCGAACTAATCGCTGCAACTAATAAATCTCTTCCTTCATTGGTTTTACCATATGGGATTAACTTCACTTTTGCAGGTTCCGCCTTAGCTACTGCATTAAAATAACTCACAATTTGATGATGTCTGGTGAATTTAGTACCCACCTGATACCCTAAAAATTCAGCAGGACTTTGTAATTGAGAAAAAGCCAATACCGGAAAGATTAACAATGCAATCAATCCTTTCCATTTAGCAGCAACTAGATTCATATAATGTTTGATTTTATTAAAAAAATATCGCTAGAATAAGCTTAAAATTAAGTAATTTAACGGTTCAAATTGCTATTATGAACAAGACCTTTACCCCCATTTTATTAGTATGTTTTTTTATCGCAAATACTACTAGTAGTCATGCCCAAAAATTCCTAAAGAAGCATCCTCATATTAACCCTTATAATTACCAATTAGTTAAAGAAGCCGAATTTGAGCATGCAGCTGCAACCAGTGCCCACCCATTAGCTAGTATGGTAGGAGCTGCCATTATGCAAGATGGAGGAAATGCTTATGATGCGGCAATTGCTATGCAGTTTAGTTTAGCCGTGGTGCATCCTGGAGCAGGAAATATTGGTGGTGGAGGCTTTATGTTGTCTAGAAATACAGACGGCCAATTGATTGGTGTAGATTTTAGAGAAGCTGCCCCTAGCAAGGGTCATAGAGATATGTATTTGGATGAAAAAGGTAATCCTTCGAATACCCTTTCAAGAGATGGAGCATCTGCCAGTGGTATTCCAGGTTCTGTGGCAGGCATGTTTGAAATACATCAATATGCTACAATGCCCATGGCAAAATTGATTCAACCTGCTATTGATCTAGCAGCATACGGTTATGTATTAACGGAGAAAGAAGCAAGAGGATTAAATGCTACAAGAGCTCAATTCTTAAAAAATAGTTCAGCCCCAAGTGCTTTCACGCAAAAAGAACAATGGAAAGCTGGAGACACATTGATTCAAACAGATTTAGCGAATACCTTAAAACGCATTCAGAAAAAAGGATTAGCTGGATTTTACGAAGGGAAAACCGCAGATTTGATTGTTAAAGAAATGGCTTATAGCAAAGGCATTATTAGCCATGAAGATTTAAAGAACTATCGTGCAAAATATAGAACACCATTAGAATTCGACTATAGAGGACATCATATCATCAGTTTCTCTCCGCCAAGCAGCGGAGGTATTTTGATTGCACAAATGATGCAAATGATACAACCTTATGATGTACAAAAAATGGGCGCTAATAGCCCAGCTGCTGTAAGCTTAATGGTGGAAGCACAAAGAAGAGCTTATGCAGATAGAGCAGAACATATGGGTGATCCAGATTTTTATAAAGTGCCAACTAAAACTTTAATTAGCAATGAATATGCACAACAAAGAATGAAAGATTACCAAGTGGGTGTTGCTGGACAAAGTAAAAATATTCAAGCCGGTAAAGCATACGAAAGCGAGCAAACTACTCATTTTAGTGTGATAGATGCAAAAGGCAATATGGTTGCCATTACTACTACCTTAAACGACACTTATGGCAACAAAACCATTGTTGCAGGTGCTGGATTTTTATTGAATAACGAAATGGATGATTTTAGTATCAAGCCAGGTGTTCCAAATATGTATGGTGCGATTGGTGGAGAAGCTAATTCTATTCAACCAGGAAAAAGAATGTTGAGCTCTATGACTCCTACCCTTGTTACCATCAATAATCAACCTTATTTAAGCATTGGCACTCCAGGTGGCACTACCATTCCTAATCAGGTGTATGAAGGATTGGTAAATATGATTGATCATAAAATGAGTTTGAAAGCGGCTATTGATGCTCCAAGATTTCATCACCAATGGATGCCAGATAATGTTGCATTTGAAGTAGATTTTCCAGAAGCAACTATCGAAGCTTTGAAAGCCATGGGATATACTACTGCTAAAAGAGGTTATTTTGGAAGAATGGACGGTGTGGTTATTTTACAAAACGGTAAAAGACAAGCTGCTGGGGATAAAAGAGGCGATGACAGTGTAGCTGGGTTCTAGTGTTTTTTTGTACTTTTACAAAAACAGATTTTGCACCCCAATAAGCTTCGATTTATTAGAATTTTTCTAGCTTCTATAGTAGGCTTAATACTGCTTTTGTATCTGTTTATACAAATACCCTGGGTACAAAATAACTTAGTTCAAAAAGCAACCCAATCCCTATCCTCCTCTTTGGGTACTGAAGTAAAAGTGGGCAAAGTTGGTTTTACATTGTTCAATAGTATTGACCTTCAAGAAATTCTAATTAGAGACCAACAGAAAGACACTCTAGTTTATACCCATACCCTTAAGCTAAGAATTTCAGATATCTTTTTTTCAACAAGTCAACCTATCATTAAATATATTGGCTTGGAAGGAACCAAGGTTTATCTGCATCGTACAAGCCCACAATGGAATTACCAGTTCTTATTGGATTATTTAAACAAGGGTTCTAAGAAAAAAAATAGTTCCTACGATTTAAAGAAGATAGAAATTGCACAATTGGATTTTTTGCAAGATGATGAATGGGTTGGCCAAAGCATGCACTTAAAGTCTGCTAACATTATTGCCAATTTTAATCATTTTAATGATAGTCTAATTCAAATTGACCAACTGGTTGCCAATAAACCTTTTTATACCATTCAAAACAAAAAAGGAATTCGCAAAACTGCTCCTATCTCTAAAAAAACAATTAATCCTATTGGGGAATTGTATTTTGGCAATACCAATACTACCATTCTTGCGAATCAAATTAAAATTTCCCAAGGTAAAATCTGGATTGAAAATGATTTTGCAAAACCAACCAAGCATTTTGATGGATTTCATATAAGATTAAATGAACTAAACGCACAAATAGAAAACGCAAGTTTTATAAAAGATACAATCAAGGCAAAAGTTCAACTAAGTACCAAAGAAAGATCTGGCTTACATATTCAACAATTAAAAACACAGTTTAGAATGACTCCGCAAATTATGGAGTTAAATAAATTGTACATTAAAACCAATAAAAGTATTCTAGGCCCCTACTATGCTATGGAATACAAAGACTTAGTAGAAGACTTTAACGACTACATACACAAAGTGACCATGAAAGCGCATTTAATCAATGCACAAGTGGCAACAGATGATATAGCTTTCTTCGCACCTGAATTAAATAGCATTCATCAAAAAGTGAATGCCAGTTTTAAATTTAATGGAACTGTAGCTGATTTTAAAACAGAAGGTTTATCTGCACAATACAATAACTCATTTGTAAAAGGCAATTTTAGCATGAAGGGTATTCCTGAAATGCGTAATACATTGATTAATTTTAATGAGGTTTTCGCAAAAACAAATTACCAAGACTTATTACAATGGTTGCCAAGCTTAAGTCTAATTAAAGATTTGCAAGTAAACCAATTAGGGAATTTATTATTTCAAGGCAAGTTCAATGGAACCTTATACGACTTTGTTGCAGATGCTAATATTCAATCTGCATTGGGAAAGGCTAACACTGCTATAAGAATTCAATTCCCTTTAAATGCAGAACCTATTTATGAAGGAAAACTAACCACCTCCCACTTTAATATTGGAAAGCTATTAGATATTCAAGAGCTTGGATGGATCAATTTTAATGGAAAAATTGCAGGTAGCTCTTTTGCATTAGAAAAAGTAAAAACAAATATTGAAGGAGCGATTGATTCATTGGAGTTCAAAAAATATATATACACCCATATCAATACCAATGGCGTATTACAGAAAAAAGCTTTCGACGGTATATTTAAAATAAAGGATCCTAATATCAATCTATTCAGTAATGTTCAAATTGATTTCAAAAACGAATTGCCTAGCTATAACGCAGTAGGTGATTTGATCAATGCCAATTTTAAAGAATTGAACTTCACAAACAATCCCATACAATTAACCGGGGTGATAGATGTGAACTTTAAAGGGAACAATATTGACAATTTTGCCGGCGCTGCTAAATTGTATAATGGTCAATTAAAAAGCAAGGTTTCTACTATTAATTTTGATTCATTAACCTTAAGCTCCAATATTGACAAAGGGAATAAAATAATTCGTATTGCCAGCGATGATGTTCAAGCTAGCATTCAGGGTAAATTTGATATTGTTCACTTGCCAGCAAGTATTCAATATTTTATAAGAAGTTATTTACCCACTTATATTCCGGCTCCTAAAAACACCCCAACCAATCAGCAATTTGATATTACTATTAAAACCAATTATTTTGAACCTTATATAAGAATATTCAATCCTGACTTTTCTGGTTTCAATAATGTTCAAATCAATGGCTCTTTAAATACCCTTAACAAATCAATCGTTGCTAAGGGAACTATCCCCTATGCTCAATGGAAAGAGTACAACATTAGAAAAGGTTTTATTGATGCAAGAGGAACAAAGGATTCACTATTTGTTCAATTCAATGCAAGCAGTGCTAACTTAACAGATAGTTTTAGTTTAGTTCAACCAAATATCAAAATATCCACTAGTAATGATGTTTCTAAAGTAGCAATAGATGCATCCAGCAAATCTGCTCTAGAATTAATCCATTTAAATGGTACCATCAATACCTACTCAGATGGATTACGCATTCAATGGTCTCCTTCTTATTTTGTGTTGAATCAAAAGAAATGGACGATTGAGAATGGCGGACAATTAAGCATTCGAAAGAATAATACTTTCGCTAAGAATTTTAAATTAACTCAAGGGCTACAAGAAATAGCAGTGAGTAGTGGAACAAACAACAATAGTTTACTATTAAATATTAAGAATCTTATATTGGGTGATTTGACCAAGGTATTTTTTAGCTACCCTAGTTTAGAAGGATTAACCAATGGTTCTGTGCAGTTAAATAATGTATATGATAATTTTCAATTAGGTTCTCAATTAAATATTGAACAATTTAGTTTTAACAGCGAATTAATTGGCTTCACCAAAGCCAATATTGGTTTTGCTAAAGAAACCGGCATCGTTCCTTTTGAATTGTCTGCTCCAAATCTAGGTTATAATTTAAGCGCTAAAGGAACCTATAATATCAAAGACTCTTTAAATCCATTAGACGCTACTTTATATCTAAATCATTCGAACTTTGGATTGGTTGAACAATTTATTGGCGGTGTATTAAAACAACTTAAAGGAAGAGCTAGTGGTCAAATACATTTTGGTGGAAGAATTGAGCATCCATATTTATTAGGAGAAGCTACGGTAGACCAAGCGTCTTTTGTAGTAGACTATACCAAAGTGCCTTACTTTATAGATAGTGCTAAAATTATATTCAATAATGAAGGAATAGATTTTGGCAATATTCAATTAAAAGACAGATTGAATAGACCCATTCAATTTAAAGGTAAAATTTTTGAACAAGGATTTAAGCACCTGGTGTATGATATGGAGATGAGCAGTCCAAAGACTGAACTACTCAACATGGAAGCTATTGATAACCCCTATTTCTATGGCAAGGCAGTTGGAAAAGCATTCATGACTATTAAAGGGCCTGAGGAAAATATTAAAATGGTAATCAATGCAGATGTAAATGATAGCTCTCATATTTATCTGCCCAATACAAGTAGTAAAGAAACTGGCAAATCCGAATTTATCGTCTTTAAGAAATATGGTAAAACTGCCATCAAGAGCGCAGATATACCAAGTTTTAATTTAGTAGTTGACTTAGATGTTACCGCCAATAATAAAACACAAATTGATTTAATCTTTGACGATTTAACAGGAGATGTCATTAAAGCCGTGGGTAATGGCAGATTGAAATTAAGAATGGGCAATATTGAACCCTTAACGATAAGAGGAAAGTATAATATTGAATCTGGTAAGTATGATTTCAATTTCCAATCATTTATCAAAAAGCCATTTGAATTAATCCCTGAAGCGGGTAATTATATTGAATGGACCGGAGATCCTTTAAATGCAGATATTCATGTGGATGCAAGATATACTGCAGAAAGAGTTAGTTTAAATGAATTAGTGGGTTCTGCTAATTTTAGCAATGCAGTTAGAACCTATAGAGGTAATGTGTTTGTGATTGCTGCTTTAAGAAATAAACTATCCAGCCCTTCTATTAAATTTAGTTTGGCCTTCCCACAAGGAAACCCCATCAGTTCTGATAATGAATTCTCGCAATTTATTTCCAGATTAGAGAGAGATGATAATGAGATATTAAAACAGGTATCTTTCTTAATTGTATTCAATGCATTTGCACCAGTAAGCTTTAGTAATAATAACACAAGTAATGCGTATACAGCTACTTCTATAGGTATCAATACCATATCACAGTTATTAGCTAAAGAAATTAATAAATCTATCACAGGCTTTTTAACAAAAGTAACAGGAGACAAGAGTTTAAGATTTGATGTGGGTTCTAATGTATATAATAGCGGTAATTTATTAGACCCAACAGGCGGCGGTATTGCTTTAAATGCCAACAGAATAGATCGTCAAAGAGTGAACCTTAAATTAGGTAGAAGCTTTTTAAATGATAAAATTATTTTGAATATTGGCGGAGACTTAGATTTTAATATTAGAAATACCACCACTATTCAGAATGGTAATTTTCAATGGCTTCCTGATTTAAATATCGAATTCATTTTAACCAGAAATAGAAAACTAAGAGCTATTGTATTTAACAGAAATAGCTTGGATATTAATGGTTCAAATATGGGTAGAAGAAATCGTCAGGGAATTAGTATCTCTTACAGAAAAGATTTTGACGACTTTAATTTCTAATGGGCAGGTAAAACAGGAGCAGGTATTTTCTTGCAATTCAATAATCGATATACTTTAAAATACCTAAGTTCTACTCCCCTAGTTTTTATGGGAATAATTCTAGCCAATTCTACTTTTTCAAAATAAGGACTATATCTAGCCACTGTATTATCTGGCAAATTGGAAGGCTCAATACAATAAGCATCCATACCCAAGCTCAACCCTTTCAAAGTTTTGTTCAGCCATGCAAACTTGTGTAAATCTTCCAAATCTCCCACCCCAATTAACTCTTTATTCAAAGGAGTTGCTACATAAAATAATAGATGCCCTCCTGGAAACCATTTATGGGTCAATATAGGCGCATTTAAGCGCATTTTGCCTATTTCTATGTCTTCTTTAACCAAGCCCTCAAAAGAGGCGCTAAATGTCTTCCAGCCAGTTACATCATTGATTGGATTATACTCTCCTAAATTTGCTTCTTGGGTAGATCCTAATTGTTTTGGGAAAATATATACCAACATGATAAATCCAACTACAATAAAGCCAAATAAACCAATTGCCCATTGGGTGATCACTGGAATTGGATGCTTAGATTTCTCAGACCAATATATACCAGCAAGTATAAAAAGTCCGATAAAACCAGGACCCGTCCAATGTGGCAGGGTTGGATTCAGTAAAGAAAGTGCCCAAAAAGTAATTATTAAAGGAAGACTTAACCAAAGCAATAAAGCAACCACTTTGTCTTGACGAACCCATTGTTTAATTGATTTGATATGGAACAAAGCAATTATACTGGCTATATATACAATGGGATTTTGATACAAGAATTCTCCCAATACCTGCTGTAATAAAGTATCCAAATGTATACTGGTATGTGCTACCCTTTTTGAATGAAAAGTATAAGTGATAAAATCATTTTCAATATTCCAGTAAACTATTGGAATCAAACAAAGCAAACTAATAATACCTGCTATATAAAGTAAAGGTTGTTTGAAAGTTTTGGATTGATGAAATATTAGAAAAGCACCAAAACCTGCCCATAAAAATAAGCCATGTACTTTACTTAAAGTTGCCATCCCAATACATAAGCCCAATAAAATCCATTCTGCTTTTTTAAATAAACCTGGCTGCACCACCCACTTCACCATTAGATAAATACTTGCAGTAAAAAACAATAATTGAGGACTATCTGGAAGTACAAATAATCCAGCAATGATACTGGTGTAAATAGATAAATTATAAAAGAGTGCCGCAATAAAACCGGCTTTTTCATTTTTAATAATAGCACCAGTTTCAAAAATTAAGATGCTTGCTAAGAAAGAACAAATAATACTTCCCAATCTTAAAGACAAATCAGAGAGCCAAGTTAAGTTGAGTGTACTTAATCGAATCATCCAGCCCACCATGGGTGGATGGTCAAAATGATTCCAATCGGGTTGTAATGCATAAGTGTAGTAATACACTTCGTCATTACCCAACTCTAATAAATTAGCGAGAAAAATTTTTACAATGATGGAAATGCCTAACAACCACCAAAGTCGTTGTTGATATGTCGTATTATTTACTTGCATTGCTTACAAACCATTCGGTAGCCAATGCGTAACCTTGTAAACCCAAGCCTACTATTGAACCTACTGCTTTGGCAGAAACATGGGATATTTTTCTAAAGTCTTCTCTTGCATGTACATTACTAATATGTACTTCAATTACTTTAGTTTGTATTGCTGCAATAGCATCTCCAATAGCAACAGAAGTATGTGTATATGCGGCTGGATTAATAATAATTCCGTCTTGATCAAATCCAGCTTTTTGAATTGCATCCACTATCTCTCCTTCAATATTAGATTGGAAATAAGTAAAATGCACATTAGGAAACTGCTTGATTAAATCTGCTAAACAATCATCAAATGATGCTGTACCATAAACACCTGGTTCACGCTTTCCTAATAAATTTAAATTAGGCCCATTAATGATGGTTATTTTAATCATGCTATTAGTTTGACTTCATTAAAGATATGAAATCATCAAATAAATACCTGCTATCGTGAGGACCTGGAGTTGCTTCAGGGTGATATTGCACGCTGAATGCTGGTCTATCTTTTAATTTAATACCCTCGATGGATTCATCATTTAAATTCACATGAGAGATCTCTACATTAGGGTGCTTTTTGACCGCTTCAGGATCTACACCAAAACCATGGTTCTGCGTAGTTATCTCAGATCTACCTGTTAATACATTCTTTACTGGATGGTTTAAACCTCTATGTCCATGATGCATTTTAAATGTAGGAATATCATTTGCTAATGCTAATAATTGATGGCCTAAACAAATACCAAATAAAGGTTTCTTTTCAGCTAAAATTTCTTTGATCGTTTTTACTGCATAATCCATTGGAGCTGGATCACCAGGACCATTCGATAAGAAATAGCCCGTTGGATTAAACGCTTTTAATGTAGCGAAATCTGTTTTTGCAGGATGCACTCTTACATGCGCTCCTCTATCCACCA
>JACCDN010562887.1_pt1 | contig 13864 bp, 12 predicted proteins | sample 7441691 | NCBI WGS metagenome assembly JACCDN01 (sample SAMN15323439, study PRJNA562643) | freshwater metagenome | isolation source: river surface water | place: USA:Blue River Watershed | collected 2017-08-16
GGGTTCCGTCGAGGTGGGTTCCCCCGCCTCGCCCGTTTCGGGTTCGGCCGGGGGAACGTCCTCGTTGTTCGTGTGTTCGTCCGTCATCGTTACTTCGCGGAGTCCTTCTCGTCCTCGTCATCGACGACTTCGGCGTCGATGATGTCTTCGTCGTCCTTGGTCGATTCGCTTGCGGACTCCGCGGGCGCGTCCTGGCCGGCGGCGTAGATCGCCTCGCCCAACTTGCCCTGGCTCTGCTGGAGTCGTTCGACCGCGGCATCCACCGCAGCGTCGTCGGTTCCCGCGAGCGCCGTCTTCAATGCGTCGACGTCCGCGCGGACCTCGGACTTGACGTCGTCACCCAACTTGTCGGCGTTCTCGTCAAGAATCTTTTCGACCGAGTACACCATCTGTTCGGCAACGTTTCGCTTTTCGGCCGCTTCGCGTCGGGCGTGGTCTTCGGCGGCGTGTTCCTCCGCCTCGCGAACCATGCGTTCGATGTCTTCCTTCGCCAGCGACGAACCGCCGGTGATGGTCATCGACTGTTCCTTGCCGGTTCCCTTGTCCTTTGCGGACACGTGCACGATGCCGTTGGCGTCGATGTCGAACGTGACCTCGATCTGAGGGACTCCGCGCGGGGCGGGCGCGATTCCGGTGAGTTCGAAGTTTCCGAGCGACTTGTTGTCACGCGTGAAATCACGTTCACCCTGGAAAACCTGGATGGACACCGACGGTTGGTTGTCGTCCGCGGTCGTGAACGTCTCGGAACGCTTCGTCGGGATCGCGGTGTTGCGCTCGATGAGTTTCGTCATAATGCCGCCCTTGGTTTCGATTCCGAGGGACAGCGGCGTGACGTCAATGAGGAGGACGTCCTTGCGTTCGCCCATGAGGACACCGGCCTGCAGAGAAGCACCGACGGCAACAACCTCGTCGGGGTTGACGCCCTTGTTCGCCTCCTTGCCAGCGAGTTTCTTGACGAGTTCCGCAACGGCGGGCATACGAGTCGAGCCACCGACGAGGACCACGTGGTCGATGTCGGACACCTTGATCTTCGCTTCCTTGATGACGTCTTCGAACGGCTTGCGCGTGCGCTCGAGGAGGTCGGCGGTGAGTTCTTCGAACTTCGCACGCGTGATGGTCTCGTCGAGGTTGGCAGGTCCGTTTTCGGTCAGCGACAAGTACGGCAGTTGAACCGACGCACTCATCGAGGAGGACAGTTCCTTCTTCGCCTGCTCGGCGGCCTCCTTGAGTCGCTGCTTGGCAATCTTGTCGCTCGAGACGTCGACCCCCGTGGTTTCCTTGAAACGCTTCGCGAGGTAGTCGACGAGACGAGCGTCCCAGTCGTCACCACCGAGTCGGTTGTCACCGGCGGTGGCGCGCACCTGGATGGTGCTGAAGTCATCGTCCTTGCCGACTTCGAGCAGGGACACGTCGAACGTTCCACCACCGAGGTCGAAGACGAGGATGAGTTCGTCCTCTTTGCCCTTGTCGAGGCCGTAGGCGAGTGCCGCGGCGGTGGGCTCGTTGATGATTCGGAGGACGTTGAGGCCTGCGATTTCACCGGCTTCCTTGGTTGCCTGTCGTTCGGCGTCATTGAAGTACGCCGGGACGGTGATGACGGCGTCCGTCACCTTTTCGCCGAGGTAAGTTTCCGCGTCTCGCTTGAGTTTTCCGAGGATTCGGGCGGACACCTCTTGAGCGGTGTATTTCTTGTCGTCGATTTCCTGCGTCCACGTGGTTCCCATGTGTCGCTTGACCGACGCAATGGTGCGTTCGACGTTGGTCACCGCTTGGCGCTTGGCGGTTTCGCCGACCAACACTTCTCCGTCCTTCGCGAATGCGACGATCGACGGGGTGGTCCGGAATCCTTCGGCGTTGGCGATGACGGTGGGTTCGCCACCTTCGAGTACCGCAACGACCGAGTTGGTCGTTCCGAGGTCAATTCCAACAGCTCGTGCCATGATTTCTCTCCTTCAAGTTGAGCCTTGTTGTATCAAGTTTGACACCTGTGGATAACTTTGTCAAGTCAAAATGAAGAAACTTGCGCGTGTGTCGCTCAAGTTTGGATGTTTGCCGTGGGTACTCCCCTTATTCACCGAACTTCGCTACGGTGGTCACATGACGAACAGTGCCGTTCAACCCAAAATCCCTTTCCGCCAGACGTTCTCGTGGGCGATGTGGGACTGGGCCACGCAGCCCTTCTGGACTGTCATCACGACGTTCGTGTTCAGCGTGTATGTCACGAGCGTCTACTTCATCGCGCCGGACCTCGCCGCGCTCCCCGAAGACGACCCAAGCCAAGTCACCGCGCTCGCCGGATTGACGTCGACTCTCGGCTGGGCGACGGGCGCGGCTGGAGTCATCATCGCCATCCTCGCGCCGATGCTCGGTCAACGTGCCGATCGGAGCGGCCGCCGGAAGAGGTCGGTCCTCACCAACACCGTCATCATCGCCGTCATCCAAGCAACGATGTTCTTTGTCGCGGCAGACCAGGCGTTCTTCCTGTTCGGGGTCATCCTCCTCGCAGCCGGAAACGTGTTCGCAGAAATCGCCGCGGTCAGCTACAACGCCATGCTCAACCAGGTGTCGACTGACGCCACCCGCGGTCGCGTCTCCGGGCTCGGCTGGGGACTCGGATACATCGGCGGAATCTTCGCCCTCGTTATCGTCGTGTTCGGCTTTGTCGAAGGGGACTGGTTCGGACTTGGCGACGCACCCGGGATCGGCATCCGCGCAGCGGCGGTCATGTGCGCAGTCTGGACCCTCGTCTTCACCGTTCCGATGTGGCTTTTCGTCCCGGAAAACAACGCCCCGAACGGTGAACCGAAAATCGGAATCATCGACTCGTACAAGAGCCTGTTCCGTCAGGTGGGCGAACTGCGCAGAACCAGTTCACACACGTTCCGTTTCCTCATCGCGAGCGCCGTCTACCGAGACGGGCTTGCCGGAGTGTTCACGTTCGGTGGGGTCATCGCAGCCTCCATCTACGGGTTCAGTTTCACGCAGGTGATGATCTTCGGTATCGCCGCCAACATCGTCGCGGGAGTCTCCACGATCATTTCCGGTCGATTGGACGACCGCTTCGGTGCACGACACGTCATCCTCTATTCACTCGGCTCGCTCGTGGTGCTCGGCACCGCCGCCTTCATCCTCAAGGACGCGGGGGCCGCGGCGTTCTGGGCAGTGGGGCTGCTGTTGTCCACATTCGTCGGGCCGGCGCAAGCCGCATCCCGATCCTTCCTCGCCCGGATCGCCCCCGAGGGACGCGAGGGTGAAATCTTCGGCCTGTACGCGACAACCGGCCGCGCCGCTTCGTTCCTCGCGCCGACCGCGTGGGCCGCTCTCATCGCCACCACCGGCGACACCGCATGGGGCATCCTCGGAATTGTGCTCGTGCTCGGTGTCGGATTCCTCTTGATGCTCGGCGTCGGACGACTCGGCCGCTAATTTAGCTCGTCGCGTTCAGTAGCGCGAGCGTCACAACCGCGCCAGCGACGAAGTTGAGCGTGAGGAATCGACGCCAACCGCGATGCGCGTCTTCTGTGTTGTCGTCGGACACGTTCCACCACTGCGCGACGGCGGCCACGTAAAGCAACGACACCGGAGCGACCCACACGGCAGGTCCGGACAGGACGAGCAAGGCGACTCCGGCGAGAAGGTAACAGGCGACGGCGAATCGAACCGTCCAGGCCCCACCCATCGCCGTCGCGATTGAGCCCAGTCCACCCTCGCGGTCGGCAACGATGTCTTGCACTGCGCCGAACGCGTGGGAGGCGACCCCCCAGAGAAAGAACGCGGCGAACGCGATCCACTGCGGAGTGGTGACAGTATTTGCCGCAAGTATTAACCCGTACAGCGCGGGACCAACAAAGTGAATGCTCGACGTAACGGAATCGAGAAACGGGATTTCCTTGAACCGGAGACCCTTCACCGAGTATGCGAGAACCGCACCCACCGCGAGCGCGAGGACAGCATTCGCGAGAAGGGTGCCGACCGTCGCGAGGTAGATGAGGAAAGGCGTCGCAAGCACGATTCCCGTCCAGAGCACGGGTCGGTGAAACTCCGGGCGGAGGACGGCGCCCTCGACGCCGCCCTTGCGTGGGTTTCTCAAATCCGACTCGTAATCGAAGACATCGTTGATGCCGTACATGAGGGCGTTGTACGGGATGAGAAAAAACACTGTCCCGACAACGAACCGGACATCGACCGAGCCACCACCGACGAGATATGCGGCGGCAAAGGGGAACGCGGTGTTGACCCACGACAACGGGCGGGTCGAGGTGACGAGGGTGCGGACCAGAGTCACGACGGCCTCCGTGGTGTCATGATCGCCCACAGGCTCGCCGTCAGACACACGGCGACGACCGCGTACAGGAAATCTTCGATGGGGGCGAGGCCGATCATGATTCCGAGGTTTCGCGAGGGGTCATAAGCGACGAGCCCGGCCGCGATGATGAGGTTGTCGAACACGACGGTGAGGGCGACGACGACCGCAATCGGCGCGACGAGCGAACGAAGTCGAAGTCCGAACTTCCACCGGGCAACAGCGACAAGAGCCGCGGCCCACGCGAGGAATGGAACTGACATAACAATATAGGTGGAGTTCATCGTCGCCGCTCCAACCAGCGAAACGTGAGGAGTGAAACATGGGTCAAGAGTGTGAGGAACACCACTTCTTCGATGGGGACCTCCGTGGCGATATCCCACCCGATGAGCAGTTCGCTATCCCCCTTGAAAAAGACGCCGTTCGAAACGCCCGTGATGTCCCACGCGAGAAAAAACGCGACGGAGAGAACGATGACGAGAACCGTGCGACGAGCATCGACGAACAGTGCGAGCTTCCAGCGGCGGTCAAGCAAGACCGTCCCGATGAGGGAAAAGACGAGTAGCCCGAGATACAGGCCCGTCATCAAATCGCCTTGTCGGGAAGTGGCCCTGCCGAGTGGTCGCCGCGAAGACGCTTGAGCAAAACCTCGGCGGAAATGAGACACATCGGCAGGCCGATTCCGGGAATCGTTCCCGAACCGACGTAGTACAGCCCCTCCACCTTGCGGGACTTGTTGGAGGCCCGAAACAGTGCGCTCTGGGTGAGGGTGTGTGCCGGGCCGAGGGAGTTGCCCTTCCACGCGCCGAGATCGGCGGCGAAATCCGCGGGTCCGACCGTTCGGCGAACGACAATTCGTTCGCGGAAGTCGGGGATGTTCGCCCATTCCGCGATCGCGTCAATCGTTCGATCGGCGACCTCCTCGATCACCGGGTCACCCGCACCATCAATCCCACCCTTACCGAGCGTGACGTCGGCCGGACACGGGACGAGCACGAAGACGTTGGAGTCTCCGGCTGGTGCAACCGAGTCGTCCGTCTTCGACGGGGTGCACACGTAAAAAGAGGCCGGGTTCGGCATGGTGGGCTTGTCGGTAAAGATTTGGCTGAAGTTCGAATCCCAGTCCTCGGTGAAGAACAGGCTGTGATGAAGGAGATTGGGAAGGTCGCCTTTCACCCCGAGATAGAGCAGAATCGCGCCGGGGCTGGGCTTCTTCGTTTCCCACCACGACTCCGGGTAGGTCTGTTGTTCCGCTTCCAACATGGTCGTTTCCGTGTGGTGAAGGTCCGCCCCCGATACGACGATGTCGGCGTCGATGGTGTGAACGTTGCCCGCCTTGTCGGTGTAGGTGACACCCGTCGCACGACCCGACGAGTCGACGTTGATTCGCGTCACCTTCGAATTGGTTCGAACATCAACCCCCGCCTCGACACACAACTCGCGAATGGATTCAAGTACACGGTGGAATCCGCCACGAGCGTAGAGAACACCGTCGACGAGGTCGAGGTGACTCATGAGGTGGAACATCGCCGGGGCCTCGTAAGGACTGGTCCCGAGAAACACCGCCGGGTAACCGAGCAGTTGTTTGGCGCGAAGCGTCGACACGGAACGGCCGGCGAATCCCCAAATCTTGGTCAGCAACAATCTCGCGAGCGTCCCCAGTCGGACGAGGACCTCCCGTTTGAGAATCGGACCCAACTTAACGAACGAGGTGTAGAGGAAGTACTTCTTCGCGATCTCGTACGTCTCGGTCGCCGAATCCAGATACTTGGCCATCGCGGCGCGGGAGCCGGGTTCGATCGAGTCGAACAGGTCGAGGTTCTTTTCTCGACCCACCTCGACGTCGACGAATTCCGCCGGCCCGCCCGATGTCGGCTCGAAGAAAACCCGGTACCCGGGGTCGAGCAGGGAGAGGTCGAGCTGTTCGGCCGCGCTCGTCCCCATCAAGCGATACCAGTGGTCAAAAACCTCCGGCATGAGATACCAGGACGGTCCTGTGTCGAAACGGAAACCGTCCTTCGACCACGAGCCCGCACGCCCACCCGTGTTGGGAAGGGCCTCGAGGAGGGTGACCTGATAGCCGTCTCGGGCGAGCAAACCCGACGCGGACAAGCCGCCCATTCCGCCACCGATGATGACGACACGTTGACCGGTCACTGTTTTCCCCCAACTATCACTCGAGCGGCGATGACAAATTTTTCGGGATCACTAACCCTAATTCGGGTCGTCTTAAGAACCTCCGCCGGCGTCCGGCGAATCTTCGCGTTGAGGGAAGCGAACAGTCCGTGAGCCAACCCGACCGCGCGTCGCGCATCCTGGGGAAGAAGCGGCAGGGTCGCCGCGGCGCGTTCCAGATCCTGGTCGATGTCGTCGCAGATTCGAACCTTGTCAGCCTCGGAGAAGGTGTCGATGCGCACGCCGGGGAAATAGGAACGACCGAGTCCGTCGACATCCGCCGAAAGGTCGCGCAAAAAGTTCACCTTCTGGAACGCGGCGCCGAGCGATCGGGCGCCGGCGACGAGAACGTGCGCCTGGGTCGGAAGGGGCTTGTTGTCCCTCACGAAAACCGCCAGACACATCAGCCCGACGACCTCGGCGGAACCGTATACATAAGTGGCGAAAGACTCCGGCGTGTATGTCCGGTCGGACAGGTCCATGCGCATCGACGTGAAAAACGGTTCGACGATGTCCCGCGTGATCCCGACGGCTCGGCTGGTGTGCGCGAACGCGTGCACGATGAGGTTCGTCGAATACCCCGAGTCCATAGCCGCATAGGTGTCCCGTTCCAAGTCGTCGAGGGCTCGGCGGACGGATGAATTATCGAGTCCCGCTTCGACGGCGACCCCGTCGACGACCTCATCGGCTAGGCGAACCAGCGCGTAAATGTTGTCGATGTGTTGACGAGACTCGCGACTCAGGATTCGCGACGCGAGACCGAACGAGGTCGAGTAGTCGCGGATGACCTGGGATGCCGTCTTTTGCGCCACCTCGGTGTACAAGTCCAATCGACTCACGTCCACCTCCCCGGTGTCGGCATTTACCGACAGCACACTCTCAGGATAGCCTGAAGGTGATGAGTACCGAAGAGTTAGTCGTTCTGGTCGACGACATGGGCGCCCCGATCGGGACCGCTCGCAAGGCGACCGTGCACACGACGGAAACACCCCTGCACTTTGCCTTCTCCTGCCATGTCACAAACGAGAACGGCGAAGTTCTCGTCACGCGTCGAGCCCTGTCGAAGGCGACGTGGCCGGGCGTGTGGACGAACTCGTTTTGTGGACACCCAGCACCCGATGAATCTATCGAGGCAGCCATCCACCGCCGTGCCATGCAAGAACTCGGCATGACCGTGACCGACATTCACGTCGTCCTGCCCGATTTCCGGTACCGCGCCGTGGACGCATCGGGCATCGTCGAAAACGAGATTTGCCCGGTGTACGCCGCCGTCGCGGTGAGTGATCCTCAGCCAAGCGACGCCGAGGTCGCCGAGTGGCGCTGGGTCAAACCCGACAGTCTGCGTGCGGCAATTGAGGGAGCGCCGTTTGCGTTCAGCCCGTGGCTTGTGTGGCAACACGAGCAACTCGTAGAATCCAAACTCGTCGGCTGATGGCGGGTCGTCTCTCACGCTGGTTGCGCACAGTTCTCGCGGCGGAAACGCGAACTGGAGTCATCACGATTGTGGTCGCCATCATCGCGATTGCGTTCGTCAATTCACCGTTGGCCGGCACCTACGACTCAATCATTCACGCGGAGTTCGGCTTTCCGGGGCTCGTTCTTGACGTCCACCACTGGGCCGCCGATTTTCTCCTCGCGTTCTTCTTTTTCGTCATCGGAATCGAACTGCGGCACGAATTCACCGTTGGCTCGCTGAACACCGCCCGAAAAGCGCTCGTCCCCGTCGCCGGTGCGATTGGCGGGATGGTGTTACCCGCACTCCTGTTCGTCGCATTCAATCTCGGTCAGGAAACGATTGTGGGTTGGGGAATCCCCATGGCGACCGACATCGCCTTTGCCCTTGCCGTGCTCGCACTCGTCGCGCCACGGTCGTCACCCGCGCTGCGAACTTTTCTGTTGGCGCTCGCCGTTGTCGATGACCTCGGCGCCATCATCGTGATCGCGGTCTTCTACACACCCGGGCTCCAACCTCTCTATCTGGCGGGCGCCGTTGTTGCGCTCGCGGTGTTCGCCGCAATTCAACGCACTCGGATTGGCCATCCTCTCGTGCTGGGCGCTCTCGGCCTCGGAATCTGGTGGCTTGTATTCCAGTCCGGCGTGCACGCAACCATCGCCGGAGTCGCTGTTGGTTTGATTCTGTCGACGGCGAAGCGTGGTCGCGCCTCACTCGCCGATCGTGCACTGGGATTCTTCCTCCCGTTTTCGTCCTATGTGGCTGTTCCCGCCTTTGTTTTTGTGTCGGCGGGGGTTTCCCTCGCGGTGATTGGAGCCTGCGCAACCACTTCACCAGTCTTTGCGGGCATCGTAGTTGGCCTTGTGGTTGGAAAACCGCTTGGAGTCGTTTTCGCCGTGTGGATTGCGGAGCGGTTCTTCGGCGGCAAACGCGATTCGTCCCTTCGCCGCGGAGACATTTGGCTCATCGGGACGATTTCGTCCATTGGGTTCACCGTGTCCCTCCTGATCAACGACTTGGCATTCGGGGACACATCGTTCGGTGAAACTGGAACCGCAGCCGTTGTAGTTGCAGCGCTAGTCGGCGCGGTCGCGTCGTTTTTTGTGGCGCGCCGAGTATCCGCCTAAAGAGCGGTTTTGTGAAAGTTCTTCCACGAGCGTGACGCGGTCGGGCCGCGCTGCCCCTGGTAGCGGCTGCCGTACTTTTCGCTTCCGTAGGGGTTTTCGCTCGCTGAGGTAAGGCGGAAGAAACACAACTGTCCGATCTTCATCCCCGGCCACAGTTTGATTGGGAGGGTCGCAACATTCGACAGTTCCAGGGTGACGTGACCCGAAAAGCCCGGGTCGACGAACCCGGCGGTGGAGTGCGTCAGCAGACCGAGTCGGCCGAGCGACGACTTGCCCTCGAGCCGGGCAGCGATGTCGTCGGGAAGAGTCACGAGTTCAAATGTGCTCCCGAGAACGAACTCGCCGGGGTGAAGAATGAACGGTTCGTCCGGTGCGACTTCGACGGCCCTCGTGAGGTCAGGTTGTTCCTCGGCGGGGTCAATGAACGGGTACTTGTGGTTATCGAACAGTCGAAAAAACTTGTCCAGCCGAACATCAATGCTCGACGGCTGAATCATTCCCATGTCGAGCGGATCGAGCTGGACGCGTCCCGATTCGAGTTCGGCACGAATGTCGCGGTCACTGAGAAGCATGGGTCGAGCCTACCGTTTCGAGGCCTCGCCTCGCGGGTTTCGAGTCGGGGTCGGGCAACTATTGGCGACTTCTGTGCGAGGCGATCATCGTCGCCGTCGCAAAGCTTAGGCGATCAACCAGTCGTTGTCCTTCGCGGTCTTCATGAAGGAAATGACGCGCGGGTCGACCTTGATGTCGGAGGGTCGCAACTCCCGCGACAAGTAAACACCGTCCAGTGTGCGGATTCGCGAAAACGCGACATACGCCTGTCCGTCGGCAAAGGCGCCACGTCCAAAGTCGAGAATCGCGCTGTCGAGGGTTTGGCCCTGCGATTTGTGGATGGTGACGGCCCACGCTAGGCGCAAGGGAAATTGTTCGAAAGTTGCCTGAATGTCCGCTTCGACGGTGTTTTTCAGTTGGTCGTAGGTGTACTGAATCTTTTCCCACACGACCGGCTTCACCTCGACGGGATCGTCCGGGAAATCGTCGGTCGCAACATGGACGACGCCATCGACCTTGACGACCGTTCCCAGTGTTCCGTTTACCCATCGCCCACCGTCCATTGCCGAATCGTTTCGCAAAAACATCACGCGAGCACCGAGTTTGAGTTCGAGCTCCTGTTCGGCGGGAAACTGTGCCCCGAACTCGCCGTCAATGTTTGCCTTCGCAACTTTGACGGAACCCGGGAGGGCGGCGAGTGCCTTGGCGTTGATGCTGTTGGCGGTGTGGTTGGTCGCGGCAAGGGTGATGACGTCGGGCGGCAACGGGCGGCGCGCCCCGACCTCGTTGAGCAACGCGCCGTCCTCGGAGGTCATGCGGCCCATTCGCATCCGATCGAGGACGTCCCGAAAGGAGTCCTCGGACTGTCGGAGCACATCGGTGAGTTCGACGACACGGGGTTGCGCTTCGCGCCACACCTTCGAATCGAAAAACCACGGTGACGCGTAATTGTCGACGAGGTACTGCCGTTCGACCCCCTCCTTGAGGACCGGTGGCAATTGGTACGGGTCACCGAACATGACCACCTGCACGCCGCCGAACGGATCGGTTCGTCGACCCCTGACGGCGCGAAGCCGACGATCGATGGCATCGAGAAGGTCGCACCGCACCATCGACACCTCGTCGATGACGAGGGTGTCAATCCGCCGGAGAAGCGTCCTTGCGTCGTCCGTGAGCGGATACATCTTTGTGTGAGGGGTGATGAGGCCGATTGGCAGCCGGAAGAGCGAATGGATGGTTTGGCCGCCGACCGCGAGCGCGGCGACTCCCGTCGGTGCGGCGATGACGAGGGCCTTTTCGGTGCCGCGCACGAACTCTTGAAGGAGGGTCGATTTTCCGGTTCCCGCCCGTCCGGTCACAAAAACGTGTTCGCGCGTGGAGTCGATGATGTCCATGACGTGTCCCTGTTCGGGGGTCAGGTGAATCGTCATCGCACTCTTTCGGTCGGGTTTTCCAGAGTACCTTCCAGCACCCACGCCAACCGTAGGCTGATAGCCATGTGGCGAATGTTTCGCGATGCGCGCATCCTGGGGGTTCTCGGCCTCGCGCTCGTCGCGGTGGTCATTGCGATTCTCAACGCGACCGTCTATTCACCCGAGTCGACGGTGCTTCGATATCTCGACGCGCTCGGTGACGGACGACAGGCGGACGTTGAAACACAACTGTGGGGGGTGGGGGTGTCCCCCGAGCTCGATGTGCGGGTGCCCGCGAATCCCGCACACCGCCCAACGAATCCGTCGATTGTGTCGGTTCAGTTCGTCACCGCCGACGTCGCTTTCGTGACGGTGCGGGTCATCCTCGATGGCGTTTCCAGCGACGTCCAGTTTTCGCTCACGAAGGACACCGAATGGTCGCTTTTTGCGGATTGGCAGTTCACGCTTTTGCCGATCGGGATTATCGATTTCACGTCGACGGCCAATTCGGGCGGTTCGGTCAATGGGGCTCCCGGGATTGATGCAGCCATTGCATTTATGCCAACCGTGGCGACGGTGGGGCCGCCGTCGGTGTGGTTCGAAACCGAACCACAGGAGGTCCGCGTGGATTCTTTCAGCAAGGAGTATGCGGTCGATGTCCCGCTCCGCCCCTCACCCGCCTTGGAGGCGGAGATGAACGACGCGGTTCGCGAGTATCTCGACGAGTGCGCCGCTCAGAAGACGCTTGTTCCCGCGCGATGTCCCTTCGCCGGGTTCACCTCGATGCGCATTGCGTCCGGACCGACCTGGACAATCACCTCGTATCCGGATCTTTCGGTGGAGGAATCGGACGGAGATTGGGTCGTCTCGGGTGCCGGAAAGGTGAAACTCGTGGTGTCGCTCGTCGACTTTGCAACGGAGAAGACCGAAGACTATTCCGAGTCGATGTCGTTCACCGTGTCGGGGACGATCGAGGGGCTCGACACGGACAAACCGCGACTCGTTCTCTCGAACACCGTCGAACGCTAGTCCCGCCTCGACATCTTGTCGAGCATCTCGTTGTAGGCGACGAGTTCGGCGTCGCCGTCGCGAACGGCCTGTCGATCGAGTCGTTTCGATTCGCGGGCGTCTGACCTGATCCACGCGAGCACAACGAGACTCGCGAGAATCAAGGTCGGCAGTTCGCCGATTCCCCACGCGATCGCGCCACCCACCTGTTGGTCGATGAGTGGCGGGTCACCCCAGGTTCGCCCCATGGCCCCGAACCATTCCGGCAGGAGTAATCCCGTCGCCGTCATGAGTGACAAACCAAAGAACGCGTGGAACCCCATGGTCGCCATGAGGAGCAAAAGTCGAATCGGATACGCGGTTCGGTGAGGGCTCGGGTCGACCCCCGCGAGCGCCCCGACAAACAGGTAGCCGGAGATGAGGAAGTGCAGCACCATCCACTGATGTCCGAGGTGGGTGGTGGTCGCCCACGACAACAGTGGTGAGTAGTAGAAAACCATGAGCGAGAGGGCGAAGACTGCGGTCGAGATGATGGGGTGCCCGACGATTGCCACCCATCGCGAATGGACGATTCCGAGGAACCATTCGCGCATCCCGCGCGAACCGTCTTTCCGGACATCGATGGCACGCGCGACGAGGGTGACGGGCGCCGCCAAGACGATTCCGACCGGTACGAGCATGGTGAGCAGCATGTGCTCGATCATGTGCGCACTGAAGAGAAACTCGCCATAAACGGCGACCCCGCCACTAGTTGCGTACACGAGAACCGCCATCGCCCACACCCAGTGGATTGACCTTGACAGGGGCCAGGCGTCTCCGCGGCGGCGAAGCCGAAGCACTCCCCACAGATAGAAGAGCGTCGAATAGACGGCAAAAAGTCCCCAGATAACGTCGGGTTTCCACTCCGACAGTGCCGTTTGCCACGTCCACGGATCGGGGAGCGGGCGGCCGATCAGAATTTCGGCGGGCGTGAGCGCGTCCGAGACTTCTTCAGAAACGGGAGTCGCGGTGCGCCCCAGTCCGGTCGCGAGACCAACGGCGAAGAGAAGCAGCGCGGTTTCCACGGCGGCAAACGACAGAACCCCGCGCGCGCCAGCGATTCGCGGCAACACCGAACGCCGCCATCGCACACCGAGCAACGCGAGCACGACCGTGACGACGGCCTTGAGCATGACGATGATTCCGTAAGCGGAATCGAGGTTCTCCCACGAGCCGACGCGCACAACAGCGCTGGCGACGCCGGTGATGGCGACGATCGAAATTGAGAGGAGCGCAATCGAGGAATACCGGGCCAGGAGGGTGGGGCGGTCGGCGCCCGCCACCCATGCGACGACGGTAGCGACCAGTCCTCCCGTCCACAACGAGATGAAGATGACGTGAAGAACGAGTGCGCTCACGGCGATTCCGTGATTCTCGGTTCCGCCCGAGTGGCTCATTTCCGCGAAGGGCCACGACAGCGCGACGGCGACGAGGAACGCTGCTGCCATTCCCACCCACGCACGGGTCAACACCACGAGCAGCGTGACGACGGCGACCATCGCCGTCGAAATCGCGAGGAGCCGGCCCAGGTCGGTTTCGATGAGGAAGTACTGGAAACTCGCGTCCAGCCCCGAATCCCACTCCGCGGGTCCCCCGTAGACGGTGAGGAACGTGAAAAACCCGTACCCGACCATTGCCACCGACCACACGATGGAAGCGCCCACGACCACAGCGCCCACCCGATCGGCCGGTTTCCCGGGCGGAAGCGCAAACAAGCGAACTCCGAGCCCCCCGATGACGACCGCCATCGACGCGGTAACGAGGAACTTGGCGAGCGGCGTGCCCCATCGGACGA
>JACCDN010978939.1_pt1 | contig 13860 bp, 13 predicted proteins | sample 7441691 | NCBI WGS metagenome assembly JACCDN01 (sample SAMN15323439, study PRJNA562643) | freshwater metagenome | isolation source: river surface water | place: USA:Blue River Watershed | collected 2017-08-16
GAATGCATTGCCCTCTTAATTGAGCTAAATTAAATACATCTTTGTTATCTAATCTTTGTGAACTTGTTACTTTTCCTTTAATTAAATCAGGAAGTTTGTGCATAAATTTTATTACTTATGTCTAATTATGAAATATCTCCACTTGCCTGTCAATGTGCTTGGGTTTTATTAAAAGCTTATCGAGGGATAATAAAGCGTTATGCCCGAAAGTATTGCCCACAATATAATTGTTATTGCTAGCCAGGGATCTTTGATAAATAATTTCTCAGGCTCTTCGGAGCTCTTTTTTACTTGAGTCCAATAGAGAATTCTAAATAAAGCAAAGATAATAAAGATAATTGAATAGCCGAATAAAAAGTTCTTTGTGGTTGTGTAGAGGGCGTAAAATACAATCACGCCTGTAGCACTGATATTCATAATCGTAGCCAAGAAGTTGTCAGTGTATTCAGCTAATACGGGACGACTGTGGGCTCCGTGATGAGAGATTTCAGAAAAACGTTTGCCACTGATGATGAAGAGGGCTAGGAAAAAGGTGATGAAGAGTAACCAGCTAGTGATTGGTACACCGATTGCTTTGGCTCCAGCATAGACACGCAGTAAATAACAGGCAGCGACTATCAGTAGATCGATTAGCACAATGTGCTTCAAATAGAGTGAGTAGCTGAGATTAAGTACCGTGTAAATTGCCAATACCACAATAAACATTGTGGGTAATTGTAGCGCGATTAGTAGACTGAAAATACAACAGACCAAGGCTAGGAATAGGCCCATTGATTTACTTACTTTACCAGAAGCTAGTGGGCGATTCTTTTTTGTGGGGTGTGAGCGATCTCTCTCAATATCTACATAATCATTGATCACATAAATGGTACTTGCCATCAATGAAAAACTAATAAAAGCCATGAGAGATGCTACTAGTGCCCAGGTATCTAATATACTTAACGAGAAAATTAAGGGAACAAAAATGAGGCCATTTTTAAGCCAATGGGTTGGGCGTAGTAGCTTCAAGAGTGAACGGATCATTGTATTAGATGTGAGAAAGGTATTCGATCAGTAAGCGTACACCAAAGCCTGTTCCGCCATGGCCATCATATGCTTTGGGACTATTACCAAAGGCTGTACCGGCTATGTCTAAGTGTAGCCAAGGAGTTTTGCCTGCAAACTTTTTGAGAAAAGCGGCAGCTGTCGATGCTCCAGCTAAGCGTGTTTTGACATCACAGTTCACCATGTCTGCTTTTTCACTCTTGAGTCGCTTTTCGTAATCAGGATGTATGGGGAGTTCCCAGACCAGTTCATCACTTGCTGTCGCAGCCTTTTTGATTTTATTCAAAAGGTCGTTATTGTTGCTAAATACACCTGAATAGCGGTCACCAACAGCTACCATGCAGGCGCCAGTTAATGTTGCCAGATCAATTACTGCTTGTGGTTTATAATGGTCGATGCCGTAACTAATAGCATCTGCTAAGACTAATCTACCCTCAGCATCGGTATTGGTAATCTCCACTGTTTTGCCATTGTAAGCAGTAATGATATCGCTTGGTTTGTAAGCATCGCTACTGACTAAGTTCTCTGCAGCAGCCACAATAGCGACTACGTTGATGGGAAGTTTGAGCTCACTGCATGCAGTAATAGTACCCATTACTGCAGCACCACCGGCCATGTCCATGTACATTTCTTCAATGTAATTTGTTGGTTTGATGTTGTAGCCACCACTATCAAAGGTGATACCTTTGCCTACTAGTAGTATAGGAGCCTCATTTCTTTTGCCGCCACGATATTGCATAACAATCAATCTAGGTTTGTGAGCACTACCTTTTCCCACTGCCCAGAGTAAACCTAACTTTTGTTTGACAATGTCTCGGTCACTTAGGACTGTGCATGTGATCTTGTATTGTTTGCTCATTTGTTTAGCATGTTGAGCCAAACTCTCTGGGTAAATATTGTCAGCAGGAGAATTAATGATGTCACGGACCTGATGTACATGTTTAGCCAAAGTTAGAATCCGAGTTATTTTACTGGCGAAACTGGTATTTTTACGGTTGGTGACGAAATTGAGTGAGGTTAGTAGTTGTGAGCGGGATTTACTAGTTTTAAATGTATCAATTTGATAATTCGCTAGGCTGATTCCTTCTACCAAAGTCAAAAGATGATCTTCGCTGAGGAGGCTATTGGCAATAGTAACTGCGGTCTTTTTTATTAGGCGCAATTTCTTGGTGATCAATGCTCCCGTCTCTCTAATGTCCTCAGTTTTTATGTTCTTGATTTCACCTAAGCCAACTAAGAGAATAGTTCTGGGCGTTGGACTATCTACGAAACAATAAAGCATTTCTTGGGTTTTGCCAGTGAATTCTTTATGTATGTATAAGGAATTGATGTATTTATCCAATGAAGCTAACCCTGTTTTTGCTATGCTATAATTTTTTGCTGGTTTCTTTTCTAAGTAGCAGGGGACGACTAAAGTTTCTGCAATTTTTTTATTTTCAGAGAGAGCTGCAATGTAGCTAGTTTTCATAGGGTGGGGGCTTGATGTAAGGCGATAATAATTTCACTAAGGAAGGATGGGGTGATTTTTTTTCTTGCGACAAAACCATCTTGCATTTCATGCCAGTAATTGATTTTCTTTTCGCCGAAATGCCAGCTGAGAGCTACTACACGGCCTTGGTATAGGGTTGGAAAATCCACTGTACCATTGGCAGGGTTGCGTAAAATACAGCCAATTTGACTAAGCTCGGCATGGTAGCGAGCTGCTAATTCGTGATAATAATCAATAGTGCTGTGGTCGTCTGGATGTACTTTCTGAGCTGCTTGATACAATTTTATGCAGTCACTAACAATGGGACTCACTAAGGTGAGGGCCTTTTGTGCTTGTAAATAATGAAAGTACTTTTGTCCGGTAGAAAAGGTGTTCATAGGTGTAGCGTTACTTTCTTAGCTTTGCGCTCAACTAAACTAAAATCACATTATATAAGTGATTTTAGTACTTAGACCATTCTAACACTGGTAGTGCTTTTTACCATATCGGTTTTACTTTACTTTTGAGGTAAACTACTTATTCTCTTCTTCCCAGCTGATTGCCGTTACGGGACACAGGTCTATTGCTCTCTGGATTTCATCAGTAGTGTTGCCATTCTGGTTGACTACTACTGATGAAATTATTTTTGTCTTGGGATCTGCTTTAAGTTCAAAAGTCTGCGGAGCTTCGTTGGTGCAAATATTACAGGCAATGCACATACTATTGACACAAAGTTTCTTAGCCATGAATGTTGATTAACTCGTACTGGTTACTGGCACTACACTAATTTTATTGTCATCAATATGGAGGTTGCCAGTGAGAGAGAATCCAGAGGCTTTTCTGTGGCCTCCACCGTTCATCAATTGAGCCAAGGCAGACAGATCAATATCGTCGCGTAGAGTGCGGAATGATCCTTTGATTACATTATTACCTCGTTCAGAAAGGAGCACACTGAATTTGCTTTGAGGTATGCCAGTCATAAAATCAACAACGCCTTCAAGTGCATCAGGGCCAGTTTTAGTTTCATTGAAGTCCTGTTGAGTGACACCTGAGACACTGACTTGTTTTTCTGAGAGATGTACGCGCTCTAATACTCTACCCCAAATCTTGAGTTTGTTGACTGGCATTGAGTGGAAATTGTTGTGAACGATAGCGCGAAAGTTGGCCCCGCGCTTTAATAAATAAGAAGCTAATGAAAGTACTTCTGGAGTCGTATTGCTATGCTGAAAGCTACCCGTATCAGTATAAATACCGTTGAGCAGACAAGTCGCAATATCGGGTGTGATATGAATACCCAACATTTGCATTAAGTGAAATGTGACTTGTGTCGAAGAAGTTGCTTCTGGAATCACAATATTAATGTGGCCAATCCCGGCATTAGAAAAGTGATGATCGATATTGATCACGGTTGCTTGTGCTTTGAGTAGCTCAAATTTTTCTTTGAGCCCATGCATATAGTCACCTTGGTCACACAAGATCGCTACATCAATGTCTTGAAAATCAGGGAGGTTGCGAGTGATGTATTGATGCCCTGGAAGGAAATTATATTTGGGCGGTAATTCTGAGAGGCAGAAGTGCAATACTTTTTTATGAGCTTGTTCGAGAGCGAGGCGCCATGCTAAATGTGCTCCGATAGAGTCGCCATCTATACCAACTGGGTCGATCAAAAGTATAGTCTTTGCTTGTTCAAAAGCTTGTTTTAATTCTTTACTTTCTTTTAAAGGAATGTCCATAAGGGGGAACTTGATTATTCATATACAAATGCCAGGTAATTTAGTTTTTATTTGGGGATCAACTCCGTTTCTTTTCAGGTTACCCTATGACAATTTTGCCTTCGAGTCAAATTCTTTAGTGCTTTGATTCTGACTAGTCACTAATTTCTGAATATTTTTGCTTAAATGTTCAGCATCTTGCCATTCGTTGATCTCTTCATAAGGGGTCGAAAGTGGGGGAAATTCATTGCTACTCAAAGGAGTTGCTATCAGTAGTAGTTCGCATTTACTGCCCACTTCATTTAATAGTAGATTCATCTCACGTGTGTGATTGAGCTGAATGTATCGAGTCGAGATGTTCACCTGTTTTAGTAAATCTTGGCTTTCAGTAATTACTCCTTTGCTACTGCCGGAGCTGATGATGCATATTTTGGCTCGTTCACTACCATATGAGTGATAGGCTTCATATAAATGTTCACTGGGTATTGGTAACTCAGCTAAGGTTTGGTAGCCCATCAATACATGATCGGCCACCAAAATAGTGGTGCCTGTATGTTCTAATTCTTGCTTGAGCATAGCCAAATAAATATGACTGTAGAGTGATGCTAAATCTGAAGCAAGATAACTGTGTGATTGCGTAGTAGCTCTAAATAAGGCTGTTTCATCATGATGATGAACAATGATCACATGATTGTGATACGCCTTTTGTAATTGGGGTAGTAGCGCGAATGGAGCAAGAATTGCAGAGCTACCTTCCTGCTCCTTAACATCATAATGTTTACAGCTGGCAGTCAAAGCAGTACCAAATGCATTGTATTCAGGGTGGGGATTGGCAATAGTGGGGTGGTCGACTTTGCGTAGTGCAAGACAAACAGCATCAAAGCCACTGATATAAAGACGTGAGCTATCATACGCTATTGGTTTAATTTTGCTGGCGCTCTCTCGATCCAATCCACGAATGTAACCCAGTCCAGCTGTAATACAATCTTGATAGGTAGTTTTAGGGAAAGCCGTATCTGTAGGTAAATAGTAAAAAAGAGATTCTATGTCCAAACCAATGAGTGCCGCTATTGCTCCTAAGGCTGTGAATGGACGAAATGTCTCGATTGGTCCCCAAATTTTGCTAAAGCTATCCAAGGCAATCGGAATATAGGTTCTTTGCTCGTCATACCAAGGATGTACACGCAATGTATGGATAGTATTTTCATTGTACAAAATAATCCCCGATTTTTTTAATAGTGGCTGATATTCACTGATATCATTGGCCTCAAGAGCGACTAAAAAGTCATAATGCTCAGACAAAGAAGCAATTTTTTCACTACTCATGCGCAATTGGCAGTTCTCGCTATAAGCGAATAGGCCTATTTGGGTACAACTCAAGCCCAGAATGCGAATAATTGGTAGAGGAAGAATGAAGGAGAGATCTTGAGACATTGTAGGTGAGATCAAATTTCAGAGATTGTTTAAAGTTGCCCCGAAGCGGGCCCGTTGGTAAAAGTCTGGAACAATTCTGGTCTCGCCATTTAGATTCTAGATTGTAGAATCTAAAATTGCGTAGCTTTTCATTAATTATATTTATATCCTTTTTCTTCACTTCGGACAAATACTAAAAAAGCCCAGAGATATTTCTCTGAGCCTTTTAGGGGGCTTAATTGTTAACTAAAGAGCGCAAACTGAGAATGCACAGTTGTGACATTTAGCACAGCCCTCTTCTTTGACTAATTTGTTCTGACATTCAGGACAAATGCCTTTTTTCATTAGTTCAGCTTTAGATAAAGATTTGAGCTCTTGTACCTCTAAGTTGATTTGGGCATCGATAGGAGTTTCGCTGTCATCGACTTGTTTTGACTTTTTATCGTCTTTGCCTTTGACACTCAGGACTTGTACCTCACGGCTACCATCTCGGTAAACAGTACATCCCTTACAACCCAATTCCCAAGCTAAGAGGTAACCATTCATTACATCTTCTTTAGTAGCAGAATTGGCAAAGTTTACTGTTTTAGAAATGCTATTGTCGATATGTCTTTGGAAAGCAGCTTGCATGCGAATATGATCTTCCGCAGAGATATCCATAGCAGTGACATAAATCTTTTTGATATCTTCAGGAATTTCTTCAATGTCTTGGATGGTGCCATGTTCAGCTACTTTTTGCATTAGCTCTTGAGAGTAAAGCCCGCGATCTTTCAGTTCTTTTTCAAAGTGCTTATTGCCGTAGTAAAGACTTTGGCCACCCATTACATTTTGTTTGTAATAAGAAAGAGCAAAATATGGCTCTACTCCACTTGAAACATCATAAATCATGGCAATTGATCCAGTTGGTGCTATTGTTGTTAATGCAGCATTGCGCATTTTAACACCTGCTTCTTTGAAAATACTCAGCTCATAGTTGGGGAATACACCTTTTTCTTCAGCAAGTTTTTGAGACATTTCATGGGCAGCTTTCTGAATAGTACTCATTACTGCTTCAGCTGTACGAATCCCTTCTTCAGAATTGTAAGGTACTTTTAATTGGTAGAGCATGTCAGCAAAGCCCATAATACCTAAGCCGATACGACGATTGCCACGGAAAGTGAGATTTACTTTTTCAACTGGGAAATCGGTCAAGTCAATCACATTGTCGAGCATGTGAATAGCAATGCCGGTTACTACCTTGAGTCGTTCGTAATCTACTTTGCCGTCTACGACAAATTTTTCAAGATTGAGAGAGCCTAGATTACACACATCACCATCGTGAAGGAATTGTTCTCCACAAGGGTTACAAGCTTCGATTGAGCCTAGTTTTGGTACTGGATTGGTGCGATTCACTGCATCCAAGAATACGACGCCTGGTTCTCCATTGTGCCAAGCTGCGGTCACGATTTCATGCAATAATTCTGATGCTGTGAGTGTTTCTTCTTCGATTTTGTCGATCACCATATCTTTATTACGGTAGACACGGCGAGGCTTCATCTTTACTCCGTTGAACTGACACATCCAAGGCTCTTTGCTGTTTGATTTTACTGCAGCCATGAATTCATCGGTAATGCCTACAGAAATGTTGAAATTCTTAATTCGGCCCTCGACTGCTTTGCAGTGAATAAATTCAAGAATATCTGGGTGGTCAACGCGCATCACGGCCATATTGGCACCATGACGACCTTGCTGTTTGATGACACCAAATGCTTCATTGTATACATGCAAGAATGACACTGGACCACCAGCTGTGCCACGTGAGCTCTTACAGAATGCTCCTGCTGGACGAAGTAAGTGGAATGGGAAACCAAGGCCAGATCCTGCTTTTTGAAGCAAAGCGGCATCACTGAGTGTTTTGAAGATACCTTTCATACTGTCTTCCATGTGTAAGACAATACAATTGGAAATCAGCGGAGTGGGAGCGCCAGCATTAGCCAGTGTTCGGCCGGCTGGAGTGAATTCAAAGCTGCTTAAAATTTCCCAGAATTTACCTGCCACATGTTTGATTTCATTCTCATTTTTGCCATAATTTTTCTCAATGGCTGCCAATGAATCAGCAACACGATGGAACATCCCTTCAGGAGACTCGATAATTTGTCCTTTGATATCATCACGTACTAAATAACGACCAGCTATAACGCGTAAAGCATTCATAGTAAATGGTAATTTAGTAGTAAAGCCATTCATTACTGCCATTTGTTCATCACGAATTTGACGGCGCTTTTCACGGTACAGGATATAAGCCTTTGCTGTTTTGGCATGCCCTTCTTCAATCAATACTTTTTCGACAATATCTTGAACTTCTTCTACTGATGGAATAGAAGTATGCTTAAACTTTTGGTTGAGCATGTCTGAGACCATTTGTGCTAAACGATCAGACTCGATCGTGTCATCACCACCTACTGATTGTGCAGCACGGAATATCGCCTGACTGATTTTTTGGACATCAAAATCGGCAATGGTATTGTCGCGTTTTTTGATCTGAAGGATTTGGGGCATGAGAATAACGTTAATGCTATATCTTGTGGTGCGCTTTAGTGCTTGATACAAGATCTTGTACATAAGTTAGACGCTATCGATACAAGGTTCAAGGTGAGTTTTGATCAATTTGTTTGGCCTAATTCTAAAATATTTTTTAGTAATGATTAGTAAGAAAGCTTTTGGTTTTGGGGGCTCGTTTTTCATCGCTGTAGTTTTATAAAATTTTGGCCAATTTCCAAAAACAGGTATAGTGAAGGTAATTAAATTCATGAAATGTCTCAGCAAGAAAATAGTGGAAATGGATCAGCTCTCTTGGGCGTAGCAGTGGCAGCAGCGATTGGTGCTGCTTTGGGATTGGTATTGGCACCAAAATCTGGTAAACAGTTGCGCAAAGACATTGCCAAGCAAGCTACTACCTTAGCTAAAAAATTTGGCAAAACTCGCAATCAAGTACAAGAAATTGTTTATAGCACTTTTGGTAAAGTGAATAATGAATTAGAGCAAAACTATATTGAAATTAGAGCCCAAGTATTGGCGATGATTGAACAGCTTGGAGCAAAATCAAAGCTCACTCAAAAGAAATACCATGCTATCGTAGAAGAAGCGGTAGCGTCTTATTCTAAAGCGAAGAAATGGACTGAAGCCGTTGTGAAAAAGCTTATTGAAGATCTTAAATTGGAATGGGAAGCGATTAAAGATGGGAATAAATAATTCTCATTGCGAAGTTAACTTTACGAAAGACGAATTTCAGCTTGGGTTTTAGTGTGTTCAAGTTTGATTCTCAATTTTAGTTTTTAACAATATCCCATCATGCGCAAAGCGTTGAAGGTTCATGTTGCTGCTGGTGCTGTTGTCATCCATGGTGGCAAGGTGTTGCTGGTTCGGATCAATAAACCCAAAGATAAAAATGGTCTTTGGGGGTTTCCTGGAGGTAAATTGGATAAAGGTGAGAGCTTAGAGGAAGGGATGATGAGAGAATTGTATGAAGAAACTGGTATCAAGTCACATTTGTATGATTACCGACCTTTGGGAATTATTCATGAAAAGGCTGAGGCTACATGTAAACATGTATATTTGGTGGAGCTCAAACAAGATGTTCAACATTTTTCTTATAATTTAAGTGAAATTTTAGAAATTCGATGGGTATCTTTGGATATGGCTACATTGAAAGATTTTTCATTTAGATCTAACTGGATTTTGCCCTTTTTGGAGCAGCTCATCGCTAATAAGTTACCTGATAGCGGCCTACCGCGGTATCAATAGTTATTGTTTACTTGAGAAACTAACAGGGATTCACTATAACTAGCTTGTTTATTATTTTTTTATGAATGCTTTTTTAAAGTTGGTTGGAGTTAGTATGCTCACCGTATTATTTGCTGCATGTGGTAACACACCTGAGACAACTGTGATGGGTACTACTATTTCTCCATTGCCAAGTGCTAGTGTTCAAATCATAACTACCAGCTCACCGTCATCTACGGCAAATACTAATCTCGTGACACCTTCACCACTTACTGTCAATGAGATGGTTAATGAGTTTAGCTTTGCATCTAATGGTAAGGTGAAAAGTATTGAAAAGACAAGTTTCTTAGTGAGGCAGGGATTCTCATTGGATGAATTAGTAAGCAATTCTAAGGGATGTGGAGTAAACTCAACCAGAGAGCATTTTGCTACGGTACTCAAAATGTATGCGCCAACTGACAAAGCAACAGAGTATCATTTTGTTTATAATGGAGCATCACAAAGTCCAAGTGAATGGATCGTAATAGCGATGGCCAATAAGCCTAATTATCAATCTTTAGATGATTTTAAGCGGGATTTTGATATTTGTGATGGTGGGGCTATGCGCTATCCCTTCCAGGTAAGTCCTTCATATCTGCTCTTTGTCTCTAGTTGTGGTACTGGTTTTAGTGATGGTAGTGGTTTGCCTAACGGTTGTGCTGAAATTCAAGAAGCAGTAACTTCAACAATTAAGCTCAATAGTAAAGCGTCTGTATCTTCTACTCCGGCAACGGATACCGTTTCTGTGCCGACTTCACTTTATACCAATACTGAATACCAATTTTCCTTAGACTTTGGTAGTTGGGGGCAACCTAAAATAAGCGATGTGACTGCTACCTACAAATCGCTCATGCCTATTAAAGCAGCGTATTCTTTTACTGCTGATCAAAATGCAGACAAGGTGCTAACTATATTTGTTGTCCCTTTGGCTTCACAAGAAGATCCAGCAATAGTAGATGCTCCAATGGTCTCTATGAAGCAAAATGCTACCTATGCTTTTTATTACTCAAGTAGTGGAGATAATACCGGTGCACCGGAAATGGAAGATGCTAAATGGGATGCAATTTATAAAGAAGCTAAGGCGATCGCGAAGACGTTTAAGTTGTTATAAAGTTGTACAGCAACTTAGACTTCTTATCTGTAATAGGTTATCCCTTATTTCTTCGAGTCCACCAATCAGAGTGTCGAGAATAAGTTGTAATGAATAACAAATAAGACTTGCCATAAACCATGACGGTTTATGGACTCGTGGTAGCCCCACGGGGAATCGAACCCCGATTTGCGCCTTGAGAAGGCGATGTCCTAACCGTTAGACGATGAGGCCGTAAAAGCAGGCGCATTCTACGAAACTAGACTGACAAAGTAAAGCTTACTCTTTATGTTGTTTGCCTCGTTTCCAATAACTCCAAATAATCAGTCCAAGTACACTGGCAAAAATTGCTAGTTGTACCAATGACTCAGTTCGATCTAAATGATTAATCAACTGTGAGACGATTTGTACACCACTATACCCCAAATACATAAATATCAAGTTTCGAGGGATATTGCCTAAAAATGTTCCTAGTAAATAAACTTTGAGGTCAAGGTTAATAATACCGCAGGCGATAGATACTGGAGCACTTGGAATAATTGGTAGAGCCCTAATAGCTGTAAGCACCCAAATATCCCAGTGTCCTTTGTGGAAGCGTTTACCGAAATTTTCTACATGAGTGTGGGAGATGCCAAAAAATTTGCCCCATTTTTTGAGGATTACATCTTCAGCAACATCTCCTAAGTAATACAGTATCCATCCGCCCAGTGCCTTGCCTATTGCGCCCAGTATGGAAAGTAGTAATAGGTCGTACATGACCAGTCCTTTGCTTGCTGCTACCGAACCCGTGAGGGTTAATAATGATGGTGAGGGAATTGGGGCAATTACTTCCTCTAAAAAGGCACCTAATCCTACGAAAAGTGGTAAGGGGACTTTATCAATAAGCGCTTCTAGCCACTGAGTGATTTGAGTAATGAAATGCACGTGAAGAATATCAAAAGTGCCTCATTATTATCATGAAGCGATGATCTCGTATAGCAGTTAACTATACTGATCGATGTACTTTGCTACATTAAATTTTCTAGCACAGCCGTTGGCATTCATGTAACGGACTTTGCCAAAAATAGGATGCTGAAACCATGCTCTATCATGGAGTCCTCCAATTGACCAGGCTATGCCTATATACCCATTGGGATCACGGCCATCTAATTCGTATTTATCATTAAGGTAAATAGCTATTTCTTGTGCTTGTTGTGGAGACTCGGTCCATTCTAAAATTTTCTTGGCCCAGTACATGCGCATGTAGCCATGCATTTTGCCTGTACGTACCATTTGTAATTGAGCAGCATTCCATAACTGATCATGGGTTTTGGCTAGTTCAAGTTGTTTCTGATTATAAAGGTATACTCGCTGATCTTTGCTATGTTCAAGTAAAGTTTGCTGAGCCCATTCAGGGAATCCTGCAAAAGTATCATAGTGTTTATTGTAGAAACAATAATTATCTGCAAGTTCACGCCTAATGATTAGTTCTTCTAAAAAAGCAGCTTTTGCCTCTGGGGATGCTGTGCTGTTTTGTACCTCCCAGGCGATTCTTTGCGCAGATATTTGACCAAAATGGAGGTACGGTGAGAGGTTAGATTGTCCGTTGATCGTGGGATTATTTCTATCAGTGGCATACTGATGCAAATGATTCTGAATAAACGCTTGCATTGTTGCCTGGGCTGCCTTACTGCCAGGTAGACACCATTGTATTGGTAAAACGCTAAAATCTATTTCCAGTTTATCTTTAACAGCGTGCCACTCTAAATTGGCTTGATTGTAAGGACTATTTAATTCGTGAAAATGTATGGAAGGTATGTCAGTAAGAAATTCTTTCAAATAGCGGTTAATTTTCGGGCGAATGGTGTATGCACCGAATTCTTGTTTGGAAGAAGCATACCAACATGGGACAATATTGTGTGTGTCTACCTCATAAAAAGGAATTGATATGCAAGCTGAAATCGCTTTCTTCCATTCGCTATAGATTCTTAAAGGAGAGAAGTCGCTTACTAATGTGCCTATTTTGTGTGTTTTAATAAATTGGGGAATGGTTTCTTGTGGAGCGCCAAATAACAGATAAAAAGGAATGTTTAACTGATGCAGTTCATTCGCAACTTCTTCAAGTCCTTTTAGCATAAAGCTATATTGTCTCCAAGTTGCTTGAGCAAACTGAGGTACTATATTGAACAGTACTAAGAGAGGTTGTTTGTATGTTTCAGCTAAGTACTGTGCATAAAGCAATGCCCAATTGTCTTGGACTCGTTGATCTCGACTCATCCAGTAAATTACTGGACCTGCGACATCGGGGCAGTTATTTAAAAATCGAATTCGTTCGGTGGCTATATTCATGCAGTGTGTCTTTGCCACAATAATACCATTCTCCAATCCAGGGGGCTAACCCACCAACTTGTTTATAATTAAAGAGTAAACTATGAAATAATTATCCTTGCTAAATGGCAGCACTCTATGATGAAGTATATATAATCGAGTGTTTTGGTTTACAAAAAGCCATAAATCGGTTAGGTTGGCATCGCGCAAAATCATTATTGTTTCATTTATGTTACGAAATATAGCAGTTATTGCCCATGTAGATCATGGCAAGACCACCTTGGTAGATGCTTTGCTGAAGCAAACACAAGCAATCAAAGAGAAAAGTGGAGAAGAACAAAAGCAAATGATGGACTCCAATGATTTGGAGCGTGAACGTGGTATTACCATTTTTGCTAAGAATGCATCATTTAGATATAAGGGGGAAAAGATCAATTTAGTTGATACTCCTGGCCATGCTGACTTTGGTGGAGAAGTAGAGCGTACTTTGCGTATGGTGGATGCATCTTTGCTTTTAGTAGATGCAAAAGAAGGTCCTATGCCTCAGACTCGATTTGTATTGAAGAAGTCACTGGCCCTTGGTCATCGTGTCATTGTGGTGATTAATAAGATTGATAAAAAGGATGTTCGTATCGATTGGGTATTAAACAAGACTTTTGATTTGTTTATTGAACTTGGTGCTACTGATGAACAAGCTGATTTTCCCGTGGTATATGCTGCCGGTGCTTTAGGTAAGGCTGGAATGACAGCTGATCTCAGTACGATGAAAGATATTACTCCACTGCTGGATACTATTTTGGCGAATGTTCCTGAAGGTACTCGTGATTCAAGTGGTCCTTTGCAAGCTTTGGTATTTGCTCTTAAGTACGATAATTATAAAGGCCAACTTGGTATTTGTAAGTTGTATCGTGGCCAAGTAAAGAAGGGGCAAGATGTTTTGCATATGATGCGTGATGGTACCCAGAAAAAGGCGAGGGTTGCAGAATTGTTGGTATATGAAGGTATGGCTTTGCAATCTGCTGATC
>JACCDN011128934.1_pt1 | contig 13860 bp, 1 predicted proteins | sample 7441691 | NCBI WGS metagenome assembly JACCDN01 (sample SAMN15323439, study PRJNA562643) | freshwater metagenome | isolation source: river surface water | place: USA:Blue River Watershed | collected 2017-08-16
GCCGGTGTGAATCAGGCGGGCGTGCCTTCTAGAAACCAATACATCGCTCAGAATGAAGGTAGCGTCGGCCGCTTTACCGATGATGACGTCAGGAACCATGCTTGCTGCCGGACTTCCGGCAGAGAATGCGGCCGAACTCGATGGCAAGACCAGGGTTAGTTTCAGCACAGGGGCATCTTCAACTCCACCGAGTTGAATTTCAGTAACCTCAGTGAGCCAAGCAGAGTTGATTCGAACACCATTGATAAACAAACCGTTGGCACTATTGGTGTCGGTGATTGACCAGTTTTTGGTGTTCTGGTCAAAGTCAACAACCGCGTGAGCACGCGAAACCAACTTGTCATCGACCACAACGTCATTATTTGGAGTGCGACCGATCTTCACCGGAGTTCCGGCGATAAATACCTGGGTTTTACCTAGATATTCAACCTGCAGTTGGGTTGTGGTGGCTTGAGTATTTGGCATTATTGAACCCCTGCACTGAGTGTTGAGAACTTAACCGTGTTGCCAGCTTCATTGCTTGCAGTCACCCTGACAAAAATCTTTCTTCCGAGCTCGAATGTGCTCGCGATCACAAGATCTCGATTATCGAAACCGGCAATGGCAACACAGGTAGATGGCACGCTAGTGGCCGACGCTGAAAGTGTCGTAGTTGCTGTGCATGAGTACCAGTTGTAGGCATAGGTTATGCCCGATGTTCCAGTCCAAGTGCCCATATTCGCAGAAACAGTTTTGCCTCGCTTGAAGCCATTGAGAGCAGTTATGGTAGGTGCCGCAGTGTTGGTTGGCTTGACCAAAATTGGGCCGATGCTTGAAGTGAATCTAACTGCAGATCGAGCACTGGTTTTGTTGGCCGCATTAGTTGCGGTTACCTTCGCAATAATGAAATTTCCTTTGTCGGCAGAGACCGGAGTATAGGTATTGCCCGTTTGCCCGCTAATTTCGGTGCAACCGGTTGGCAAACTCGCGGCGTCACCAGGCTGCTCGGCATCGCAGGAATACCACTTGTAGCTGTATCCGCTAGCAGCTATTGCTGGAGTCGCAACCCATGTTCCGTTTGAGATGGTTAGTTTGTTGGTCGATGAAACGATTGTTGAGCCACTTATGAACGGAGCGGAGGTATTAATCGGCGTCGACGAAATGGCAAGGCTTGAAGCAGAAGTAATAGAGGCAGTGCCAGCCACGTTAGAGGCCGTTGCCAAAACTGCCATGAACTTGCCGGTAAGTGCAGTTCCTAGGTCATAGGTGTTGCCCGTTGCAGCTTCATCGAGCGAGCAATAACTTGGCATGGCCGATAGCCCTGCTGCCACCGCACTCTCACAAATGAACCATTGGTAGGTGATGGTCGGGCTGAGAACTCCAGTTGCTGAGGCCGAGCCGCGGGTTAGTGTCTCATCATCGTGGGCAACGCCACTGATGGTTGGGGCCGCGCTGAAGCTTGGAGCTTGCAGTACCTGACCGATAGATGCGGTGAAATAGGTTTCGGTTCCAGCGCCAGGTTTGTTGGCTGCGGTTGCAACGGTCACCCCGGCCAGCACATGCTTTGCAGCCTGGGCACTAGCCAAAACGTAATTTGCCGATGTTGCGCCAGTTATTTGTTCACAATCGGCAGCCAAAGTGCTTGAAGCAGATGCCACGGATGATGCGCAGGAATACCACTGATAGCTAAAAGTTGGTCGCGGAGCATTTACCCAGGTTCCGTCAGTCACCGAAACAGTTGAGCCAGTTTTAATAATCGCTGCGCCAGAAGCGATTGGCGCATCCGCGTTGGTCGGCGTTGCAGTGACCACCAATGTGCTGGCGGCGGCCGAAGTTACTGGTGCAACGTTAGTGGAGTTGACTGCAGAATATTGAACCGTTATGTATTTGCCAACCTCGTCGTCGGTGAGATCTAAGTTAGCGCCAGTCTCACCCGTCATGATCGAACAGGTGCTTGGCAACGCAGAGCCCGAACTCAACACGTAGTCACAGACGTACCACTGCTTGGTGACGGTTGGGGTTTCGACACCTGTCACTGATGCAGCCACTGCAGTCAAAGTCTCTCCAGAGTGGGCGTATCCCGTGATCTGAGGTGCTGCAGTGATGGCCGCTGGTTGAAGAACCTCGCCAATTGTCGCGCTGAATTTTGTAGTTGAATCTAGAGCACTCTTATTGGTTGATGCAGTTGCTTTTACCGCTACCAGGATGTGCATTGCGGCTTGGGCATCGGTAGGAGTGAAAGTTGAACCAGTTGCGCCGCTGATCAGGGCACAGCCAGCTGGCACCGAATTCGAGGCCGAAGCAACTTCTGCATTACAGGCATACCAGGCATAACCGATTGTTGGGTTTGCCGGTTGGGCGGTCCAGGAGCCAGAGGTCGCCATCAAGGTAGCGCCCACCTTAATGACACCTGCACTGCTAACCACTGGCGCCTCGGTATTTACTGGGCTAGCAGTCACCTGAGCGCTGGTGACCGAAACCTTGTATGAGGTTCTAGTCGAGCCAAGAACTGTATTTGTTGCAGTTGTGGCAACGGCAAGATACTTGCCGGATGCGAGGCTTGGCACTGTAAGGCTGGTTGCTGTGGCTCCTGAAATCTCGGCACAGTCTGACGGCAGGCTAGTTGCAGTAGCCAATATTTGCGAATCACAGGCATACCACTTGCGAGTTTGAGTCGGTGTCTCAACTCCAGCCACCGTCACACTAGGCGCTGTAATCGTTGAACCCACATGAGCCAAGACGCTCGAGGTAAAAGCACCAACCGCGGTGATTTCTGCCGGGCGCAGAACCTTTGTTGTGGTTGTCGAGGTTTTACTAGCCAACACCTGGGTTAGGCCTGAAGTTGTATTCACGTAGTTTGAAGCAGAAGCAACAGCAAGGATGTACTTATCTGCCTGAGAGTTGGTCAATGTGAACGAAGCCGAGCTGGAACCAGAGATCAATGAACAACCGGCAGGTGCTGCATCGACCGGCGTTGACACCTCGATTGAGCAGGCATACCAGGCATACGCTGGGCTAGCCGTAGGCGTTGGGTAGCCTGCCCAAGTGGCTCCTGAAACTGTCAGTACTTCACCCACCGCGGTGTTTCCTGAAACTGAAGGTGAATTCGAGTTCTTGACTGCCTCGCGAACCGCAGCTGTACTCGTGACAGTCGTGTAGGCAACACCCGAAGCATTTGTGCCCACCATCTGGGCAACAACATATTTGCCATTTTGTGCCGACGTCAGCGTGAAGTTGTAGCTGCTTGCTCCATCAATCAGTGCACAGCTCGACTGCGGTGTCTCAGCTCCTGAGACAACATTCAACGGGGAGTCACAGGCAAACCAACGGTAGCTCACCGCAGGGGTTTCAGTTCCACCCCAGAAGTTGCTAGCTGTTGAAGTAATCACCAGAGTCTGGCCAACGTTATGTGGAACAGAAGCCATCGTCATCGGTGTGATCAAATATGGCTTTTCAAGAATCTTGGCCGAGGCCGCGCTGTATGCATAGGCAGTATTCTCGGCACTTCCCGGAGCACCGGTGAGGTTCTTAGCAGCTTGACCAAGAATGATGTAGCGACCCGCAAGCAAAATGGTGGTAGCGACTGTGGAGGTCGGAAGTTTGCCTTGAACGGTTCGAGTCAGGTTCAGCGAATTTGAAGTAGCACCGACGATGGAGTAGCAGCGATTGTCGATTTGAGGGTTGGCTACTGCGTTTGCCGAGCAGGCATACCAAACGTTGGTCACAGTCGGGGTTGGTGTGCCTCGCCAGGTAGCATGCGCGCTGATGCTGATGGTCTGGTCTACAACTTTTTCAGCGGTCAAGGTCGGTGAGGTCAACTTGGATGGGCGCTCATTGACACTGTTTGATGTTGCAGTCCAGACTGCGAAAGATCCAACTGAATTAGTTGCGGTCACTCGAAGACTCAAGAATTTGTTGAGCTGGCTGGTGGTCGGCATGAATGCCTGAAGAGTTGCACCAGAAATTGCAGAACAATCATCCGGGGCGGTATCGGTGGTGTAGCTCGCGTGGGCCGTATCGCAGGCATACCAGAGGTATGAGAATGTGCCGATTTCGGAGCCGCGCCAAGCACCACTTGTCTCTGAGGTTTTAGTCCACTCGGGAACAAATCCAGATGCTGCAGTGCCAACAGTGACGTATTTCGAAACCGTAGGCGGCGTCGCGACTCCCCCGACAATCCAAAGCGACGGCTTCTCTTTGATCATCGGAGTCGAGGCAGCTAGGCGGGTGCGAACCAGTCGGGCACGAGTGGCACCAGGAGTTAGCAGATAGATGTCTTCTAGGTAGGTCACATAGCGGCCAGCAATTGAAGAATTTCCAGAAATAGTGAATGAGGTTGACGTGGCACCGTCAATTTCTACGCAGCCGTCTGGCTCATATGACATCGTCGAGGCAATCTGGTTTGCACAAGACAACCAGTAATAGCGGGCTGAAACAGTAGCTCCCTCCTGAGTCCAAACGCCAGGGGTTCCGGTGACTGTTGTTGGCATAAGACCCGAGTCGGTTGCCGAAACAGTAATTGTCGACTCATTCACTAGGTCGGCAGCAACCCGATCAACGGTAGATGCAGAGTATGCAGTTGTTTCACCAGCTAAGTTTTTTGCGGTAATCGCAGCGAGCAAATATGGGTGTGTTGTGGTTCCGGCCTGAGCCGCTGTCGGTGCAAACGATTTGCTGGTGGCACCGTCAATCAGACGACATCCAGTTGGCGCTTCGCTGCCGACGCTTGAGGTGGCAACGATTGCCATACATTCGTACCACTGATACTCCGAGGTGTAGCTTGGCGAAGCATCCCAGACATCCTCATCGGCCAGAATTGACTCGCCAACGGCAAGCAGCGACAGAATTCGAATCACCGGTGCCGAGGTATTTCTCGGCTTTCTGGCTGTGGCTTGATCAGTCTGCACGGCAACGACATAGCTAGTGGTTACGGTACTTGAACCAGAGCCAGTGGTTCCAATTACTTGCGCAGTGATAAATCTGGCGTCATCAACCAGCGCGACTTGGGTATAGGTAGCTGACTGAGCACCATCAATGACGTCACAGGTTTCAGGCAAAGTATTGCTAACGGTGGTGGTTATCGCAGCCGAACATGACAACCACTGGTAGGTGATGGCTGGGTCGCCATCCCAGATGCCAGGGTCAGCGGTTAGAGTTTCGCCAGCAACACGAATTCCGGTAACCGATGGCAATGTGGTTGCCACTGGAACGAATTGCACCTCAAGCGTTGAGTTAGACCACTGTGTGATGGTTTCAACCGAGTTTGCGCCAGTTGTGGTGGCAACCAAGAACTTGCCACGATCATCAGTGGTAACTCGATACGAAGCAGCTGTTGCGCCAACAATCCCGACACAGCCAAGGCCTTCGGGAGCCGTTGTTCGCTGTGCTGAACCCTCGGTCAATTGACCATCACAGCGGTACCACTGATAAGAAACTCGAGTGACCGGTTTCTGAACCTGCCAGTTTGCACTGATTGACCAAACATCCTTGACCCTAGGGCCAACATCACTTGCAGTGCTGGCCGTGGTGCTGAGGGTTGGGCGACCAACATGAACCGGAGGTTGAGCTACCGCGTCTGTGGAAGCCGAATAAGAAGTAATTGTCTTGGCTACACCATCAACGGTGTTGGTCTTAGTCACCGAATAAATCAGGTATGGGCGATCTGAGCCAACCATTGTTGATGCTGGCGTAAAAGTGTTGGTGGTTGCAGTCGAGATTGGCTTGCAGTCATTAGTAATCACCAATGCATAACTGGCCGCTGCAACCTTCTTCGCACAGCGATACCAAAGTCGCTTGACAGATGGCTCTGGGTAACCGCGCCAAGTTCCATCGTCAACCTTGATGGCTTGGTCAACTTTCGGAACCGAAAGAACACTTGCGTGGGACACGTTCTTTACCAACTCGGTAATGATTGCCGACGACTTCACAAATGCGGTCGAAGAGCCAAACTCGTTCGTTCCGGTAACACTTGCCAACAGGGCATTGCCCGAATCTTCTTCGCCAAGAGTGTATGTATTGGCGGTTGCACCTTCAATAGCCTCGCAACCAGTGGCCAATTCATCTGAGGCTGCGGCAACAATTGCCTCGCAACGGTACCACTGGTAGCTCAGCTGCACAGCCGGAGAACCCACCCAGGCACCATCAGTTACGTTGAATTTTTGAACTTTATCTAAGACAAATTTGGCGGTTCCCGTTTGAACCGGTGCAGTTTTATTGACCGGACCGGTAGTAATTTTTGGCGAACTTATTGAATAGGTCACCGCCGAACCAAAGGCATTGCTGGCAATGGTTTTAGCCACTAGGTACTTATCGAGATAGCCAACCGGAATCACAAACTTTGCCGAGGTGGCACTCGAGATGGAGTCGCAACCCTCAGCCAGAGTGCTTGCCGATGCGGCTACAGCACTTTCACAGACGAACCAGGCATAAATTTTGGTCGGGGCAGGGTAGGCCAACCATTCATCGTTATTGGCCTTGACTGTTCCCTCTAAATAAGGAGCACCAGTCACATTGGCAGAGGTTTCCGGCTTAACTACTGGCACCATGTTCACAACTGAAGTAGTGGCTGAATAGTGCTTTGTTTCTAGCGTGCCGTTGTCGGCTGTTACTTCCATCAGCAAAAACTTGCCACGGTCGTCAGCAACCGGAGTGTATTCATGCGAGGTTGCACCGTCGATGAACACACAGTTTGGTTGGGCAATCGCGGGGGGCACTGGCGCCAAATATGAAGGATATGTGCCTGAATCTTTGGTGACCGCGGTTTGACAACGCATCCATTGAAAAGTCGTCGTTGGGGTCGGGTTACCCAGCCATTCGCCACCATCAGTTTTAATCTTGGTTCCAACTACTGGCGTTGGCACCGAGCCATCTATATTCGTAATCTTTGGGGCCACCTTGATGACCGGACCCGATTGAACGACATCGCTTGAGATAGACCAGGCTGGGGTGCTTCCGGCAGCATTCTTAGCTGTGATGCGAATCACCAAATATTTGCCGATTTGAGCGGTAGTCGATTTGAACACCGATGATGTAGCGCCTGCAATCTCGGCACAGCCTGCCGGTGCTGTGATTGGAATGTCTTGGATTAGAGCATCACAGGCAAGCCACTGGTGGCTGATTGTCGGCGCCGGGTCAGCGATCCAGTCGTCCACGGTCCCCTGCGCGGTCATGTTATCGCCAACAAAGGCGCGGCCAGAGAGCTCCGGTTCCTTGATGTTTTCAGGAACTCGGTTGACCATGTTGGTCGATGCACTGTAGGTCGTAGATGAACCGAGTTGGTTGCCACCAGTCACAGCTACCAGGATGTAGTTTCCGTAGTCATCCGACCGGATTGAATAGGTTTTGGCTGTTTCACCATCAAGCTGAACACAACCATCGGTTAGATTTGGCTGGGCAGCTAAAACTTTGGTTTCACAACTGAACCATTGATAAGTGAAGGTGCCAACAGTTTTCTCGACTGTGGTAGGCGAGGTTGGCTTCCAGGTTCCATCCTGCGCGGTCAACAGCACATCAACGGCCTCAATGATTGGCGATCCGTCCGGCTGACGACCTGCAGGTAGAGCTGGCTTTGGTGCGACCACGTTGATGGCTCCATAAACAACCGGGCCTTTGGTGACCGACCACAGAGTGACATCGCCAGCATCGTTCGAAGCCTTAACGGCACTAGAAAGGTATTTGCCCTCCATGGCTGCGGTAACCAAAAGTTCAGCTTTGGCACCAGTTTGAACTACACATCCGGTTGGTTGAGTGGTGGTTGGCTCTGTGATTGCAGAAGAACACAACCACCAGGTGCCAACGAAAGTGGGTGTCGGAGTTCCGACCCAAGCGCCTGCGATGGTGTTCAGCTTGGCATCAACGTATGCATAACCCGAGATTGTCTGCGCCCTGGTGTTTTCAGGGAGCAATACAACAGATTTAGCAGTAGTAGGTGAAAACCATTCTTCGTAGTTGGCTTTATTTGTGCCAATAACCCTAAAGCCGATGAATTTTGAAACTAAATCACGAGTGACGGTAAAAGTTGGCGATGATGCCCCAGCAATGTCGGCACAGTTGAAGTAATCAAACTCTTGGGTAGCGTTCGGGTTGGTGATGGCACAAGAGAACCATTGAACTTCAAATGTAGGAGCTGGTGAACCAGACCAAGTTCCGGTCACTGCATCTAGCCGAGAACCAACTTTAGGTGCACCGGTTTTTGATGCCTCGCTAGTCGCAATTCCCACTCTCATGGTTTTGGTCGAAGAAACATACTTTGCTGGCGTAGCTACCGGGCCCTTAGTCAAGCTGTAAACAGCTGAATCTACCGTGCCGTTTGAGCCTGTCACGCGAACCAAAACATGCTTACCGACCTGTTTGCTAGTTAGCGAAAGAGTTTCGCCAACCTCCCCAGGAATGTCGGCACAGCCTGCTGGCGCTGTGGAGCTGGTGGCTAGCTGAGGTGTGGCACAAGTCATCCACTGGTAAAAATACTGAAGTGGCGTAGAGCCGGTCCAGGTTCCAGAACTTGCCAGCAGGGTCTGCTCCACAACATCCGAGCCGACTAGAACTGGAGCAACAGTGTTAACTGGCTTGATCTTTACCGGACCATAGCCTTTTGAAAACGCGTTTGCACCACTTGGCATGGCCTCGTTTTTGGCAGTCGCCTTCACCCGAATTACGCTTCCGGAGTCAGAGCGGGTTAAAAGATATGTCGGGCCGATTGCACCAGGAATCTGAAAACATCCGAGTGGAAGATCAGCAGTAGCCTCACCGAGGCTTGCGCACTTGTACCAGGAGTATTCAATCGTTGGAGTTGGGGTTCCCTTGGCTGTTGCGATGGCTGTCAAAGTTGATTCAGCCCAAACTCCACCACTAATGGTTGGCCAAGGAGTGATAACCGGGTTTGAAATAACTTGCCTGGTGGTGGCCGTAAGACGTTTAGCGCTTCCAGCTGGATTGCTAATGGTAACCAAGGCGGCAATAAACTTTCCGACATCGGCTGCCTGCAAAGTGTAGCCACCGGTCGTTGGCGCTCCGACGATTGCCACACAGGTAGTCGGCACTGTGGCTTGGGCCGAAGTTAGCGCCGAGGTGCATCGATACCACTGGTTGGTTGAAACCGGGCTTGGTAATCCCTCAGTAAGCCCAGTCGACGCTGTCACTTCATCGCCGGCAATTCGAACATCATCGAGCACTGGGTCATTCACGAAGTTAGGCGCCTGATAAACCTGATCGCCTGATTTTGACCAAACTGCCGTTTCGCCCACAGCGTTGCTGGCAATTACTCGTGCGGTTAGATACTTTGACACATCGGCGAGCGTGGCTGTGTATGTCTTAGCTTCAGCACCCTCAATGAGAGCACAGCCGCTCGGCAGTGCAGTCTTGTTCGATGACACCGCAGGTGAGCAGCGGTACCACTGGTAGGCAAACGTCGGAGATGGGTATCCCGCCCAGGTTCCTTGATCTGCAGTGACCATTCCACCTATTTTTAGCGGCGCCGCTGAGGTTTTTGGCGCTGCCATGGATAGCAAGCGACCGACACCCTCGACCACAGTGGTCGATGCTGAGTAGCGAATTACTGATCCAGCATCATTCGAGATAGTGGCACGCAGAGTCACATATTTGGCTTCATCGCTATTAGCTATTTGGTATTCGCTGAAGGTTTCGTCACCGATGAGCGCACAGGTTGGCGGCAGTGCCGAAGTAGCCGAGTTGGCAATTGAACACGAGAACCATTGGTAGGCAATTGTTGCGCCCTGAGAAGCGCTGTCAACCGATACGTTGCCAGTTAGCATTTCACCATTTCTGGCGACTCCACTAATGGCTGGGTCGCTAGCAAATACTGGTTTTGCCACTACAGGCTTGTTAGCCGCAGACCAAACTGAAATTGCGCCAGCGGTGTTTGTGCCGGTTTCTCTAACTGAAATAAATTTGCCTTGGAGTGCGGCGCCAATGACTAGCGTTGCTGTTCGGGCCCCTGAAACTTCGGCGCAACCGTCTGGCAGAGAATTTACAGCGGATTCAACTGCAGCATCACAGGCAAACCATTGGAATGCTTTGACTGTTGCATCGATTGTGGTAGCCCAGGTTCCAGTCTTAGCAGTTATTGTTGTGCCGGCGATGGGCGCACCAGCGGTTGAAAGTGGTGATGAAGTTGTGGTCGGGGCAATGCTGTATCGAGGCATTTCAAGGATGCGCAGGGTTGAAGCGCTGTAGGTCTTGGTTGAACCAACCGCGTTAGTGGCCGTTACCTCGACAACAAGATAAGTGCCCCTCTGTGTGGAGCTTGGAGTGAAGGTTTTTTGGGTCTGCCCTGAAATGAGGGTACAGCCAGTCTTAAGTGCCGAACCGGCAGTCACAGCCGAAGTGCAACTAAACCATCGATAACCATAAGTCGCATCAGGCAGTGCCGTCCAGCTTCCGTCTTGAGCGGTTAGTTCACGCCCAACTATGAAGCCATATCCCGAACCAGTTTTAGCAATTGTTGGCGCGCTTGAAACAGCGGGAACCTGCATGACCTGACCCAGCGAAGTCATGTAGTGCACCTGGGTGGGTGACGAGGTCTTGGTGGCCGTAACCTTGGCGCTAATGAACTTGCCAACATCGGCCGAATCAGCAGCACCCACCAAATATGAGCTTGCCGTTGCACCCGAAATAACTTCGCAACCGGTGGGTTCATCAACTGAACCATCGACGGCAGAATCGCAGCGCAACCACTGGTATCGATAGGCATATCCGGTAGTTGCTGGCCAGCCGTTTAGCACCACAGCCAATTTAGTATTTAGCGCTGATTTTGCAGCTACAAATTTAATGTTTGAGCCAGTTCCCAACAGCGTTGCGTTGAAGGTAGGTGCAGGCGCGACCGCCGCCACACTTGAAGCGCTAAATGCCGAGACCGGCGATGAGCTTCCGGTGGCATCGTTGCTCGCGGAAACCTCGCTGACGATGAACTTGCCCACAAGAGCAGAGGTTGGAGCCAGGGTCAGGCCAGACTGACCAATAATTAGCGAACAACCGGCATCGGTCGGCAACAAAGTAGCGGCGGTTGCAATGCTCGATGTACAAGCCCACCAGCGGTTAGAAAGAACCGGAGTTGGCAAACCGCTCCAAGTTCCACGCAGGGAAGTCATGGCACGGCCAACCTCTGGATCAGCCAGACCCAGGCTTGGCAAGACAGTTGCAAATGGTGAACCGGTCACTGCAGCGCTAGCCGCTGTGTAAAGCTCAGAGTAGCCCTGATCATTAGTTACCCGAACTCGACCAACCAAGTACTTTCCTAGGTCGGCTTCATCAACTGTGTGCGTTGCAAAGGTCTCACCGTTAATTTCGAGGCAGCCAACGGCAATTACATCCGAGCTAAAAACCGGTGTGTCACAGGCATACCACTGGTAGCTGTAGCGCAGTGTTGGCGAACCCGACCAAGTGCCATTCGTCACCTTTAGAGTCGTTGAGCTTGCACTTTCGGAAACGAACCTTGGCGCGCCATTTGCACCGTAACTTGAGCCGGCTTCGATGGTCAAAATTGGACCGGTGACGCTCCATGGTGCCGAAGTTATTTGCTCACTCGTTGCCGAGTAGGCATAAAGCAGGTTGGTTGCGGCGATCGTTGCGTTAGATGCCTGAACTCTGACCAGTAGGTATTTACCAAGTTGTGCGCGGGTAACGTCGAGGCTTTCAGTTGTTTGGCCGCTGATGGCAACACAACCCGCCGGCAATGCGTTAGAGGCAACCGCAGAGCTCGCACATGAAAACCATTGATAGTTGAAGGTTGGGTTTGGGGTTCCATCCCAGGTGCCCGCGCTTGCAGTCAATGTCGAATTCACGGATGCACTGCCTGAAACCTGAGGAGCAGCAGTGTTGACTGGTGCTTCGCCGACAAGGCCCGTGCTGGCTGACCACTGTGTGGCGCTGCCGTCAACACCGGTGACAGTGACGGCTGCCGAGATGGCTTTACCCACGGTGGCCTTGGTAACAGTAAACGTGTTCGAAGTCGCACCCTCGATAGCGCTGCATCCCTCTGGCTGTGATGATGATGTCGCCGAAATGGTGTCGCACGCGAACCATTGATAAGTTGCCGCGGTCGTGTCTCGATTTAGCCAGGTTCCGTCAGAAACAGTCAATCTCGTTGAGCTAGTGATCGAGCCAGGAGCGACAAATCGAGGCTTGCCATCGGCACCGTTGGTTCCAGTTGCCGCCGAGATACTCGGGGCAGTTAGGTTTGAGGTCACCACTTGAAAGCCCGATAGATCTAGCAACTTATTGCTTGAAGGCTTGAGGCTGTTGTAAAAGGTTACTTTTCCGGTTTCGGCATTTGCCAAGATTGCGGCAGAAATCTGTGCTGGCGTATCAGTCGGATGCAGGCTGATGTGCAGCGCTGCAGCGCCAGCCACATGCGGGGTCGCCATCGACGTGCCGCTCATAACCGCCGAACCAGATGGGTTATCAAAATCCAAGGATGTGACGTTTACCCCGGGAGCAAAAATATCTACACACGACCCGTAGTTCGAGAAATAACCTTCGCGAAAACTCTGGTCGATGGCTCCAACCGTAATTGCCGCTGGAGTTAGCGCGGGTGTTACCTGGCAGGCATCTTTAGTTTCATTGCCAGCCGCCACCACCACGACAATGCCATCGGCAATCGCGTTGTTGATAGCCGTGGTCATCGCAGCACTGTTGGTTAGGTCTGAAGACCCCAAACTCATGTTGATCACCGCGCTCGTGCCCGCAGGGTTGTCGCTTATTGCCCAATCAATGGCAGAAAGTACAAACGAGGTGCTGCCCGAACCTTGACAGGTGCCAAAGCTATCCAGGGCCTTTAGCGGAACAATCTTGGCTTGTTTGGCGACACCGTAGGTGGCCGATGCAATTGATCCCGCCACGTGCGTTCCATGACCATTGCAGTCTGTGGTCGACCCGCTAAAAGTGAAGTCACGGCCGGCCAGCAAGCGGCTGCCCAATTGCGTCGCGTTGGCAGCAACACCGGTATCAATTACATAAACCTTGACACCCGAACCTGCCGAATCTGGATAGATGTACTGGGCGTCGGTGGGGGTTGTGGTCTGATCGAGCATCGACAAATTCCAGTTTGCCGAAGTCTGCGTTGCATCAATCGAGATAGGTGCGTCTTCGCTGACCTTCGCTGCCGGAAAGAGAGCCTCGACGGCCGCAATCTGAGTGTCAGTCAGCGATAACGCAAAGCCATCCAGTGCGTTTTTATAGATTGCAGTAGGTTCAATACTCAGCGAATCGACCCATCGATTCAGCTCACTGAAATCACCTTCGGGCACCTGAATAATTACATTTTTTGAGATCCCGGCCGAAGTTGCAGAGGTTGGCGAGGCAAACGCGAAGGTAGGAGAAAGTTCGCCGACTAACAACGTCACGATTGTGACCATGCCGAGCGCAAATTTACGCGTGAAACGCACTATTCCAGTTCCCCCTGGGCCTCCAACCTTGGAGGTGTTTTCCAGTCTAAGTTGCTTGGAATGAAATGAAAAGTGAGAGTTTTTAGCTCAACTGCTAGAGGGGCAGCGAAATTACTACCCGGGCGCCACCATCGCTTGGCGAAGACCAAAAAATCGTTCCCCGAAGTTCACCCTCAATTAGGGTGCGGATTATCTGAGTGCCCAAACCAGCACCAACTTGGCCGCCCTCGAGACCTTTGCCATTATCTGAAACGGTGATTATCAGTTGCTTTGCCTTGCGTTCGGCGTTAACTGCGACGACGCCACTTCTGTCGGCCAACCCATGCTCGACCGCGTTGGTGATTACCTCGGTAAGGGCCACTGCAAGCGGGGTCGCCAGCTCACTCTTCAACTGACCAAACTTTCCGTCCAGGATTGTCTTGACCGAAGTGTTCATACTCGAAGCCACCTCGGTTGCCAACATCAAGATACGGTCAAAGAC
>JACCDN010512906.1_pt1 | contig 13856 bp, 5 predicted proteins | sample 7441691 | NCBI WGS metagenome assembly JACCDN01 (sample SAMN15323439, study PRJNA562643) | freshwater metagenome | isolation source: river surface water | place: USA:Blue River Watershed | collected 2017-08-16
AAATCAATGAGTAGGCAAGCTGAACTTCAGCCATGCCTGCCCTAGACCAATCTTGATTCTCCCTGAACAACCGGATAGCTAAGCGAAGCGGAGCTTCGGCCTGTAGATATTTACCAGCTAGGTTGAGTGTCCAACCCAGGCGGTAGTTCATGTGAGCAATTCGCTCCTCTTTCTCTAGGAAAGTGAAGACCTCTAAAGAGTCCTTAATGTGCATTAGCGCCTGTTCAAAATCACCCAGCTCAATAAGCGCTGACGCCATACGGTCTTTGGATCTAGCCGATCCATATGCGTCACCACCGGACTGGAAGATGTTAAAGGCTCTAATAAAACACTCAAGAGCCTTGGTTTGCCTTGCTTCGACACCATGCACTTCTCCCAAGCGAAGGCAGTTATTTCCTGCCTGATAGAACTCTTCAATCTCTACAAAGGTGTCCACGGCTAACTGATAGGCAGCGATTGCCTCATCTCGTCTGCCCAGAGCCGAGTAAGAGTCCCCGAGTGGCCCAGCGGAGTAGGCGATGATTCGAGAATCATTGAAATCCTGACCACGCTTTAGTGAAGCAGTTAGAGACTCGATTGCTTCGTCATACTCCTGCAGCCGGTATTGGCAGTAACCAAAGCTGTAGTTCGCAATGCCAGCATCAGCCTCTCTATCTAGTTCAACGAAAAGATCCAGGGCAGAACCGTAGAGGTTTTTTGCTGTCTTCCACTCTTCAGTGTTTCTTGCTCGGTGAGCTAGTTCCATTAGTGAGTCAGCCCGATCGACTAAATCTTCAGACAGGCTGTGCTCCCAGAGCTCTTCTTCCGACATTTCATCGTGACTGGACATTGCGACCTCCGTAAGTCTTGCCTTTGGCTTGCTGAACTTGCTTGAGGGCCTGGTATCTGGCTATCGGATCGCTGGTTTCGCGATCCCTGGCAATCGAGAATTGCCGAGGAAAAATACTTCTGAATTTAGACATTTGCTCTCCCTGTTTTCTAAGCCCCCTTAGTCGATTGACGTTATTACCCGGGTCTGACATTTTGATTTCTCTAGGTCGTACTAGTGGAGTTTGAATGCCCTGAAGGACTAAAGACGAGTGAAAAATGGACCCCAGAACTCAACACTGAGGGGATGGACGGCTAGGCGATTGCCTAGACCTAATTCTCTAAGGCTTCGGGAGCCCAAGATCTCCGATGGCAATACCCATCGCGTCGCAAAGTTGCGGGGTGCGCTGCGAATTAACTTCCCGAATAGCACCCTGCATGTCTCTCGTGCTCAGCAGATCCAGCATGTCGATAGTCTTCACCTCGCGCTTGGCTGGGTACCAGGCTCTTTCGTAACGGGCTTGGATTCTTGTGACTGACTTTGTGGTACGCCGCCTATCCTCTTTAGATATTGTCGACTTACACCTGGTGCAGTAAAACAAGTTTCCGGATTTCTCGGACAGTGTTTGTCTTTCGCATTTCGGGCAGGAGAAAAGCTCTTTTTCCTTCTGCTCGGCCGCAATCTCGTGTACTAGACCGACTCCTATGAGATAGCCGTTCCTTGAGATGAAAAGAATTGAGCCAAGATTGATTTTGTGCCAGTTGGGAACTGAATCGTCGTAGTCGTAGACCAAGCCAAGTTCGTCGTCGTAACCGACGTTTCCAGCCCATTTTCGGTAGTCGCTGGTGTTTGAAGTAACAACAAGTGCAGTTCTGAGATCCGAAAGTTTCATTTACTCATCACCTAGATAATTCTGTTCTGATCCCATTCCTCAGGAGTAGACCTGTTTAATTCATGCTCCAGACTCTGCACACGGACAAAGCGATTGACTCATTCCGTTGCTTTATAGCTCTTCGATCCCAGCTGGCTAGATCACAGATTTCCCTGGTTGTTTGAAAAGTGGAGTTTCGATAGCCGATGAAATCGTCAGTCCCGGCAACTTTCTCAGAGAATGTCAAGGATCGACCTTGAGTTGTGACCGGCAAATCAATCAGAACCTTGTTCCCCCATTGCTCAACAGTGGTTGCGTACTCTAGCTCCATTTGCGAGTGATCTTCAGGGAAAAGCACTTTTATCCAATTGGAATCAACTCCCCTGGGAGCGATCCAATCGATGTGAAGGGCTTTTGGATCAAAGTCTGTTAGCGATCCCGAAACCTCCTCCTCTAGTCTGAAAAGAATTAGTTTGGCGAGGCTTGACGAAAGAACTTGCTCGTTGAATACAGCCGCAACCGAGTTGTCCGAAGGTGCTTCTACCGCTAATCGCTTAATCACATCTTGGATCGTTAGTGCTCCGGAATTTAGTCCGTTTGCCATTAATTGATACAGAGATTCCAGCTCTTGGGCGTTTTTTCCGACGAGCACCCAACGGAGGTTAAATGATTCAATCGTCGCCAGCAGCTTGTCCAGATCGGGAGATGCCGCTAGTCGGCCTTGGCTAAGCACTGCCAGCAAGAGCACTCGGTATGAAGCTCCAATGTGAAGTAGTGTCCTTAGCGACCTCCTTCCGGAATGAGAGCTCGAGGCGGCACACTCAAGTATCTCTTGGTAAACGTAAGACGCTTGAATCAATGTATCGAGAAGTTCGCGAGTTTTTGAGCGCTGATTCTCACCAAGGCCAAAGCCCCTGATTTGCTCTTCAAACACCGGAAAAATACGTCGACTTTGGACTTTCTTCGGCTGAGAAGATAGAAGGTAGTGGCGAAGAAACTGGTCGACATTGCCCGAGTCGAGGTTGGTGAGAATCACTTGCCACTGATCAGTAAGTTCTCTAGTTCTGACCTGACGCTCAGCAGCCGGTAGGTCCTTTGTAAGGATTCTAAAAATCTCACTCTTTACAAGATCGGATGGCCCTAAAGGCAGGCCTGTGCTGTTGAGTGACATGAAGATGTCAAATGCTTCAGCTGTGTTTTCCGTCACAATTTGGAGAACTGAAATCTGGCTGCCTAAGACCCTGCGAATCTGAAGAGCAAACTCCAATTTTCCTTCTGTTGACGGAGCCTTACTGAACTCGTCTGCTACCCACTCTGATAGTCGTTTCTGACCTTTACGCAACTTGAGGGAATAGTTGTGATGGTTTTTTGGAAGCTTCGCCCTGCTTGGACTTGGAGTTGCAATAATGCACTCTCTAAACATCTCGGCGATCATTGGGTGTGCCTCGAACCTTGGCCGTTGACGATAGTCGGCGGTGGTTAGAAACAAAAATCCTTCCAATTCTCTGGCCACATCTATCGATCGGCCGTCAGAGAAAACCAGCTCTTGGGTCTCGAGCTTCATTACAGCATCGCGGAGTGCGGAAACGAGCATGAAAATAGTGGTTAGGCGTTGCTGGCCATCTATCACGAGAACGCTCGACGAGTCTTCTACGTTCTTCATAGTTATCAGTGAGCCGATGAAATGTGGCTCGGAAAAGTAGCTGGCCTCGGTGAGGTCCTGCGTCAAAGCATCAATCTGCTCTGATTCCCAGGAGTAATTTCTCTGAAAATCAGGCACTCTAAAAACCAAAGGGCTTCCGATTAGCTGATTAAGAACCTGAATGTCGCCCGCTGTTGCCATAGATCCCCCAAATTTATGCAGTGTTGATAAGCCTACCCGGCGCTAAAGGTTTTTGATTTGGAATCCCAGTTGTTTGAGATTCTCAAGAATAACTCTCATCTCAGGCAAATTAGCGCCCTTTGTGGATTCAACATGAACCACGAACTCCAGGTTCAGTTGTCCTTCAAGATTCTTTGCGTGTTCTAGAACGTCGTCAGCGATCTGAAGATACTTCACGGTGAAATTTTCTCCGACAGTCAAAGAAAAGCTCTCTTTGAAAGCGCTGAGCTCGTTTTCGGACGGCTGGATTACTGGTGGCTGAGGTTTGCCGCCGGGACCATCTGGATCGTCATCTCCCTCGTCCTCGGATCGTTGATCTCTTGCCACATTGATATCAACGAAGAGAGACTGGTCATTTAGTTCAATCCGGGTACCAGACATGGGAAGAACTAGCTTCTTGTAACGACCTTGGGCCGCTTCATAGCTCTCCGCTAATGCGAATTCTTCCTCCTGAAGAAGAGTCTGAGTAGCAAGACCCAGCACAGCTTCGTCGAAAACAGCTCTCGAGGTGAGTTTTGGCAAGTAAGCGAAGCGAGTGAAGTAACCCCAAACCTCTCCTACTGTTTTGTGGCCACCTGAGTAGCTTTTAGCTATGGTCTTGTTCAACTCTGAGCCAAAAGAGGATGTACTGAGTTGATCGATCAGGAGTCCGCTTCGTTTCATCTTCGACGCGATTCTTTTGGAAGGTGACTCATCAGATATTTCAATTCTTTCGTATCCCGAACCAGCCGGCATCTGAGGATTGTCTTGAACTGGAAATGAGATCCACTGGTACGCCTCGTTTAGCTTGGCGTTGACCAGCTTGGATAGCTGCAAGACTTTGGCCTCGGCTTGTGTTCTTGTTTGAGCATCAAGATTTAATTCCTCAGGGGTTTCTGCAATTGATTGCCACGCGAGGAAGTTCCTCGCCGACTCCACCAAGGTGTCGTACTTGTCGGAGTCGCAAATCACAGCGACCAAAGTATTCCGGTGGGTTCTTGGCGCTCCACCCCTTTTCTCATAGATTTGGTTTACAAGAGCATGAGCGGATGACTTTTCCCCGTCCTTTCGGGAATAAGTGAATTTGGGGTGCAGGACGACCAACTTCAAGCTCTCGGAATCGAGAACATCCGCCGAGGATGTGATGCCACAAGCGACAGATGAAAACACTCCCCGGTCTGCAAAGAGTCCCTGAAGTCTGAGGTTGATTTCTTGCCACGCGAGCTCTGGCTTACCGGCAAGAGCTTCCGCTCTCTCCTGCGCAGTTCTCTGAATCGATGGATGGGTGTCAAACCAAACTCGGGTGTCCTGTTGATAAAAATAGGCCGACCTTTGAGCAAGTAAATCTGTAGCTAGAGAGAAATTACCCAGAACATCTCCAGGCGTCGCAACACCCAAAAACAGATTTGGTTCTTCGAGCCCCTTGTGATGGCTACCCAAAGTTGGTGCCGATCCTAAGAATATTGTTCTAGCTATTCTCCGGGTCAATGATCGTTGGCCCAGTGCGGTCTTCTCTGTGTCAATTTTCAAAGAAACGGAGTTTGCCGAATCTATCTCAGAGTCCAGAAGTGGCTTCCAGGCATCAGGAAGATACTGGGCCATAGATTGCGCAACTGCTGCATCATTAAGTGGGACACTTCCCGGGAGAATCATCGCCGAATTGTCATTGTCGACCCATAGTGCGTGCACGATTGATGACATTAGGTGAAGCACACCCCTGGTCCGCTGAAAGCGTTCTAGTGTCGACCAATCCCTGTAGAGTCGGTCCAACAATTCGGGGTGAATTGGATACGAACGCCGAATTCGATCCGCGTAGTCTGGCTCCCTGCTCTCTTTAGGAAACTTAGCCCCGTTGTCCCTATACATTTGCACAAACTGTTTTGCTATAGCTGCGACCTCATTGATTTGATCGCTATTCATGCTCTTGAACAACCGGCGGCGTACAATTTCGAATGATTCCTCGGTCGAGGAAGGTCGCCATTGGTCAGCAACTCTGCGAACAACATTCTGCAGTCGATCCAGTGCCCGTTTACCGTTCTCGCCTCCGACTTCCAACATCGAACCCTCGGGATCTTCACCTGCTCTGACATCAGACGCTGGAACGGACAAAACCAGCATGCAACCTGGCGCGGACTTGATCTCCTCTGTCAAAGCCTGCGCGAAAGTGAATTGAGTATCAAAGGAACCTGCAGGAAGATCATCTCTGTCTACTAACTGCCTGGCGTAAGCAACCCACTCGTCGATCAAAATGAGAGTCGGTCCAAATTGTCGCAACAGCTTCCCCAAGTCACTGCCGGGATTCGTTCGCTTTTCATCACTCTCTCGAACCAACTCGAATGCCTGACGCCCGCCCAACTGCCATGCCAACTCTCCCCAAATGGTATTAACTTGGGTGCCGTCGTCTTTGGTGGAGGCCGAGCCTGGTCTTAGCGCAGTACCCACGAGCACAACGCGTTTGACGTTCAGATCTGAGAGGTTTTGAACCCCGGATTCGGAAACTAACTCCTGTATTTCCTGAGGAAAACTAGAGGAAGGAAGGCCGCTGAATAAGTGATACAAGGACAACATTGAGTGAGTTTTCCCACCACCAAAATTCGTTTGAAGGTTCACCACTGGACTCGCATTCATGTCTCCGCTAAGTCTCCTTAGTGCTTTTTCTAGGAGCTCGCCGAGACCTGAGGTAACAAATGTTCTTGCGAAAAACAGAGTCGGATCGGAATAGTCATCACCGCCCTCGCCCCGAGACACTTTGTCAAGATCGGCAGCAAATTCAGAGGCGGAAAAACTTCCTGTGGCAACATCGTCATGCGGAATTGCAACCTCTCGCCATGGCTTAATTCCAGCCGAGCTTAGGTCTGTGCTTTGAATCTTTCTTACCTTGTGTCGTGTCTGCTCCTCAAAAACTACACGTAAGAGGTCAATTCTGATTTTGCGGACATCTTCGGCAGAATCAGTGGCATCCGCCGCCATCAAAAGACGCTCGATTGTGTCGAGCGTTCGTAGAGCATTTTCGCCCGATACGGGTGCGTTGTGAGCCCACTTGTTTCGATCCTCACGAAGCTCAGAAGCGAACCCTTGTTGTGCTCGACTCAGGACATTTCTGAATCTCACGCCAAACTCCGTGATTGCCCGTAATTGAACCTGAGGGTCATTCTTTTGCAAAATCATTCCGGGAGCTTGATCCCTGTTTAGCTGGGCAGGCCAGTCAGATCCAAATGACTCTGACATGACATCATCCACGAAATCTTGCAAACCCTCAGCCAAGAGTTCGAAGCCTCTTCCAACGCGGTCTCTGTAGCTAATCGACATCCTTCACTCCATCCACATAGTCGGCCTCATCAAATAATGTCGTGTTCCCAAAAAATGCGCCTCCAGATTCTGCAGTCAAGGTCGAAACATCAGCCCAGCTGCTCACAAGGGCGTTGAACAATCCCGCATCTTTGGCATTTCCCAGCTTCTCTGCTGTGTAAAAAGCGAAATAAGCCATTCCTTTGACTTTGTCGAGCCCAACACTTTTCTCGATTTTAGGCAAGAGGTTCGCGACGCGTTCGATTCCGTCTTTGTCCAGAATTCCGGCAAGTCTCATAACACATTCCCAGATGCTCACACGATCATCGGAAGCCGGATCCCAAATCATAGTCAGTTCCGCGGGTCTAAGGAGGCGAGCCTTTCCTGCCTTTGCTTCGAAAACGCCACTTCGCATTAAGTTGTTTATCGAAGTGTCTTTGGCTGTCGCAAGAGTCTCGGCGAATCCGCTTGGTGCTTCTGACCAACCAAATTCTTTGTACCACTCCATTGCAAAACGTGAATCAGGATCCATTTCCACATCTTGATCATTTAGGAGTTCGCCCAAAATCTCGTTTATCAGGAGAAGGGCATCGCGAACAGACATACGAGTGCCATCCGATTCTTGAACAAATTTGAATCGACTGAAGACTGCCATACCCGGTCCAATTGCAGATTGAGCGAAATCAACCGGGGCTATGTCAGATGCGATTAGGTTGCGAAGGGCTGTAGGCAACTCGGCCCTCAACGATGAAACGAAGAATCGGCGAGAAACGACGTCTGCATTGTCCTGGCGCTGCCGGGCAACCACGACAATAGAAGACGCTAATGCATTACTACCGATACTGATCGTGCGATTCGCCATCTCCGTTCTCATCGGCCAGGTTCCCGTAATCTCAAAACCTGATCCAATTAACCCTTCCAGAATTGTCTCCCAGCCGGATGAAGCAGTGCCTTCAGAATTAGTGTCAGACTGTTTATATGCGTAGTAGACGGTTATGGGGATGTCCGACCGACTGGATCTCATTTTTTCAAAAACAGAATTGAATCCGTTCACGAAAAAATCCTTGGCTGCTTCCTTTGAACCGGCGCGGACTCGATCCGCAACCAGCTCCTCGCCCTTTGGAGTGGCCAAAGTTCTGAACAGCTCAGGAAACTCATCAGCCAGATTTCTCTTCAGCCAAGGGTAAAAGAAATCGGAGAGATCTGCATACCCCACATTGTCGTAATACGGCGGGTCGGTTGAAACAACCAACGAATCATATGATCGACTCGAAGCATTGGCTTGTACTGCGGATGACACTTTCGAAATTGGAGCTCGTTCCAGAGCCTTAGCGACCCACTCTGCTTGACCAATGTAGTTTCCGCTTGAACTTGAAAATGGATTAGTCTCAATGAAATCCCAAGACATAGATATCACCTGACGAGAAAACAGATTTCTGATCTGCTCTTTGGAAGAATGCCAGCTGCAAAGACTATTCGAGTAATCCATAGTCCGGGAAAAAGCTAAGGCCAGGTAGGTGAAAATAGCTTCAACCCTTTTTTCTCCTTCGAAGTCGCCAACTACTGAGTTTTGAGATTCGAGGCGCAGCTCGGAACGGAGGCGGTTCATCTCACCATGCAAAGTCTCAAAGAAGAGGAGTTGCCTGTCTGTGAATAAGTGCCTTAGGTGAGTAAGTCCATAGGAGCTTGTCCAACAGTTGTTTTTATTGTCAGACATCTTTTGGGTCGGAAGTTGGGATGGGATGTTGGATCCCTCTATCAAAGACGCTTCCACTTGGTCTTGATTAGGAGACACATAAACCCTGCCTTGCTTACTATCCCCCACTATGGCGAGAAGATGATGCCCAAAGCCTTTTTCTGTCGCCTGCTGTTTGATGTACGCCAAAGAGATAGTGGTCCCATCTACTATGGACGTAGCACCCTTTCTATCAAAAGTGCCCTCCCGCAGCTCTAGCTCAACTGGCAGACCCTTCTTGACCAAGTAGGAGAGTTTTCCGTCGCTAAAAACTGGTTTTATGTGATGTTCATTGCCCTTCTTAGTAGACAGAATCCACGATTTTGTGAGCGGGACGTCAATGGCAAGCGCGGGGTTTGGATTGACTACTGTTCGAGCCCAAATCCAGCCGATGACAGGTATCTCGGCACCATCTACGCTTAGATTCGGATAACGGTGGCCAATGAGTGCCTCAACTCTCCTAAGGAGGAGGCGGGAATAAAACCTAACATCATTAGCCAAGGCAAGATGCCTCATACCGCTCGTTGTTCCAAATTCGTCGGAACTGTTAGTCGATGGCTGATCGAGAAAATTCTGAGGAATTTCAATCATGGCCTTGTTTAACAGCACGGCGAGTGGGTTAAGGTCGGACGCTTGGGTAGGAAGCCCCAGTCGAGCGGATTCGATCGGAATTGCTCCTCCCCCAGCAAATGGATCGAGAACTGTCGGAAGCCCGTCAGGGAATTGCTTGTCCAGCTCCGCCTTCAGCTCATCAAACAGTCGCTCATCTGTAGTGGATTCCCACTTGACCGCTCTCTCGATTAGTCGATGAAGTCGTCTTCGCTCCTCGTCCTGCATGTCAATGGTTGGAAACAGATCGGGTCTTGAAGACGGATCGTCTATCAATTGAGCGAAGAGTACAGCCCTTGCCGCGGCAAGTGGACGGCGCGCCCAGTAAATGTGTAGGGTCGATGGGTGGCCATGGCGAATCGACTTTTCTCGAGCACACGCTGCATTGATGGCATCAATTGGCATTGATACCTCAATCAGCTTCCTCCGGCGATCCAATGCCCTGACCTAGCTCTCTATTCTTGGATCTTCGCCAAGATTCCAGTAGTGATCCCAGTAGAGATTTCGAGAGGCATCTCCCATTGAGACTTGGAGATTGGCAAAAGGGTTGTAAACATATCTGACCTCATCATATTTCTCGCCTTTACTGGAAACGCGAACCAGCGCCAAAATGTGATTTGCTCCTTGAGTCTGACCAAAACTGAGTTCGCTTGTTGTAACCAAGAATGTATCTGCGCCTTCAATGCGTCCTTTTACTTCAATGAAAATCGCATGGCCCGAGTCTGCGCTTCGGGAAATGATGTCGAAGCCTTTATTGTTTCGAGCTTGCTCCTCGGGAGCCCTACCCCGCGCTTGTTCCACAGCCATCACCATGTCCACGGCCCGACGTTCGACTTCCTTGATGGCATCCTGATCTTTAGTAAATCTCCTGGCCGTATCTTCGTTTTCCAAAGCCTCAACAAGGAGCCTCTGAGGGATCACTATGGCCCTTGCTACAACCTTTGGAAGTTGAATAGTCAAACTCTCTTCCTTGCTCAGCTCTAGCAAACGTTTTTGCCTTCTCTTTTCAAGCTCCATAGCTTTTTTGGCCGCCTCTTCAGGCCGCATTGATGATTTTGTTACCGGCTCTGACCTGAGCTCTAAGGACCGCCTCGACCAGTACTCGATTTCACCAAGCAGTCTCGCGTCAACCTGCCTTCTAATCTTCTCCACGCGGCTTGCGATTCTAGTCCTTAACGGCATAAAGTCCTGGGTGGTCAATTGACTAACCGAATTACTTCTGGCAAGGTCATCCAGCTTTTCAACATTTAGCGAAGGGAGGATGGCACTGATTATGTAATCTCTCTCTTTTTCAGTGGGAGGTTCGTAGTCAATATACGGAGCAACCTTGGATATGGAGACCACCTCTTGATCAGTCACGTCAATAAAGTTGAAATGTCGATCAACATCAACAGATGGTTCTGAAGAATTCTTTACGGTCTGCAAGACCGACACGAGAAGACTCGGTCTTTCAGACTGTTTTTCGGTTCTATCTACCAAAATCGTGCCCTCGGCTAAGGCGTAGTTCAAATCCTCCAAAGTTTTGTGAATGACAGCATTCATTAGTGGGCTGCCAGGTGCGATCAGATGCGCATCAACTGAGGCTTCAGCACGGATCTTTTCACGATCGAAAGTGACTCGCTCGTACTCACTTGCTATGGGCCCAATACCAGAATTCCTCATGGAAGTTCGGGAAAGTGACTCTGGTACTTTTGTTATTTGATATCGCCCAGGTTCAGCAGTTACTTCTTTAATGCGTCCAGCAAGCCGCTCAAAGGCGGGCTTGAAAAAGCCAGAGATGAAACCTGGCTGCAACCTCCGAATTTGAACGGACTCAAATTCCCTCGCCACTTCGGAAGGATCGAAATCACCTCGCATTGCTTCGAAAAGTGCCAAGTCTGACTTGACATCTCGAATAGTTGCTTCGACTCCCGCAACAATGACTTGGTCCATTTTGGCCCGAACTTCAGGATCAGCACCATAACGAATCGCCTCAACAAGCAGCGCTCGCAAAGACTTCTCACTAAAAGGTTTGCCTTGACCCAGGACGTTGAAAATGTTGCCGTTGTAAGCTTCGGACTGCTGCTCGATCTTGTCTAGCAGCGTTTTAAATACCTCACCCTCACGTGTCTCGACAGCTACCAAATTCCAGAGCCAACACACCTCGGTTTGTCCAATTCGGTGAATTCTTCCAAACCTTTGCTCAATCCTGTTTGGATTCCAAGGCAGATCGTAGTTGACCATTAGGTGGGCTCTTTGAAGATTTAGGCCTTCGCCTGCCGCGTCTGTTGCGACTAGAACTCGGACATTCGGATCTTGCGTGAATGACTCTTTGGCCCTATTCCTCTCTTCGCGACTATGACCTCCGTGGATAGAAACCACGGAAGTATCAGTTCCGTAGAGATTTGCAATTTTTTCTTTGAGGTAGAACAGGGTGTCCTTATGTTCCGTAAAAACAATGAATTTTCGTGATGACGGGTCTTCGTTAATTTCCTCAAGTTCGTCAGACAAAATGCTTCGGAGTTGGATCCACTTCTTATCCTCATCCTTGGCGTTCACGATCTGAGCCTTCTCGACCAGGACTTTTAAGGTTTCTAGTTCAACCTTTAGTTCCTCCAAAGTCTGAGCTGCGGTTGCCAAATCCAAAGCCTCTGTTTCCTCGGCAAGTTCAAGCTCCTCAGGCGGGTACTCCTCATAAATATCTTCATCGTCGAAATCGATTTCTTGATCGGTAACTGGAGGCGGTGTGGCTGATGATTGTGCCTGCGCCTCAAGGACCCTTAGCCAAGCAGACAGTCGCTCCTGGCGCCGCTCGAGCGAGCGCAATATTGCTCTGGGGCTGCTCGCGAGGCGTCGCTGAAGAATTGTGAGCGCAAATCCTACGTTGTTACTGCGTTTTTTGTCGCCCTTGTCTGCAATGGCTGCCGCTCGATTCATCTCTTGTCGAACATAGTTGGTTACTAGCTCGTAGAGCTCCTTCTCGTCTGACGAGAGAAGATACTCGACCGTTTGAGCTTTTCGCTCTGGGAAAAGTCGCTTTCCTTTGATGTCGACCAGGTCCTCTTTAACCAGTCTTCTCATCACATCGGAAGTGTCGATTTTGTCGCTGTTTTGCTTTCTCTTGCCTTCGAACCTATCTTCATCAAGAAGAGAGAGAAAGAGCTGGAAATTCTCTTCATTGCCGGCGTGAGGAGTAGCCGTCATGAGAAGCAAGTTTGTTGTGATCTTCGATAAGCGTCTACCCAACTTAAATCTCTTGGTTTCCTTGGCTTCTCCTCGCCAGCTTGAAAAATAAGCGCTCATCCGGTGGGACTCATCGATAATGATCAAATCCCAAGAAGACTGTTCGAGCGCATTTTCGACTTCCGAGTTGGCCCGGCTGAGCTGATCCATTCGAGCGATCACAAAATCTTTGGCCGCGAATGGATTCGCGAAGTCAATTGCGTCGAAATCTGCTTTGGAGAGTTGATCAAAGCTGAGGCTGAATTTTTCCAACAGTTCTTGCCGCCACTGGTCGATTAGTCCGCCAGGAACAACAATTAGGCATCGTTTGAGGTACCCGCGAAGAATCAGCTCTTTGATGTACAGCCCCGCCATGATGGTTTTCCCGGCTCCTGGGTCATCTGCCAAAAGAAACCTGAGAGGAATCCTAGGGAGGAATTCGCCGTATACAGCCTTTATCTGATGAGGCAGCGGCTGAAGATCTGATGAGTTGACGGCGACTAGCGGGTCAAACAACCCTGCGAGCTGAAGTCGAAAGGCTTCGTGAGCAAGCTTGAAGTGCTCCGCCGAGGCGGTGAAGCCGAATTCGCTTTTTCTTTCCGCTATTTGGAGTCCCGCAAGTTGCTCTGGAGTCAAAAAAGTTTGCCCAGAAGCACCATCTGCGGTTTGAAAGAAAACCAATATCAATCCAGAGGGCTGCGCGGCAGTGGCAAGCACATTGACGGGCTGGCCTTCAATCACGCCGATAACGCCTTTGGCTCCAGCCAGATCCTCTAACTTCAACTAAGCCCCCTTTTTTGCACTTGATTGAAATGCTACCCAGATTGTGATGCGAGTGTTGCGCCTTTCGAAATGTCTATGTCAGGTGGATTGAAACACCTCAAACGACTTCGAAGTTCGGCATCGATGAGAGATTCTTGAATCTCGCAAACTCCATAACCTCTTCTGTAAGAGTTGGATATCGGAGCAGGATTTCCTCTAAAGCTCCGGACATAATTTCTCCGCGCTCGCCAATCCAAAAACTTGGCTCTTTACAAGATGCGATTTGCTCGTCTAGCCATTGGGTGGTGAAGCCCTGCTGGAATTCGGCGATTCCGTGTCTAAGGGTAAGAGCCGAATCCGGTCGCCCTGCGTGATAGAAGGCTCCAGCTACGAAACGCTCACGCTCCCGGTCAACGACTAGTGCGAACCACTCGCCCTGAACTAGGTCAACATCGCCAATAAAGCCCTGCCAGTCGCAGTTCTTGCAGCCAATCTCTGGATCGCCGCCCATGATGATGCAGCCACCGATATAAATGTTGTCCTGGTTCTCCAACATCCCTGGCGATGGCATTCCGTAGACGATGCGCTTTAGCGGGTGGAAGCAGATTGGGCACTTGGGAAGCAGCTGATTGATTAACAGTGTGCCGTCGTCTAAGACATCACCGCCGAGGTCAGATACCGCCTCGACATACAACTGATAGTCGTCCTCGGTGTAGCAGCA
>JACCDN010339085.1_pt1 | contig 13851 bp, 10 predicted proteins | sample 7441691 | NCBI WGS metagenome assembly JACCDN01 (sample SAMN15323439, study PRJNA562643) | freshwater metagenome | isolation source: river surface water | place: USA:Blue River Watershed | collected 2017-08-16
GATGATGATACTGCGAGCCCGATGGCCATCCAGAGCATTACAATCGGGATAGTGAACATGGCCATAGCACTAATAAAGCCCACCGTTTCTGGAGTAGAGTTGGCGAGACCGGCCTGAGTAAACTGTGCCGTCGTATTATCTTTACTTATTTCAGCAAAAAACTGGGTGGCGATGACCAACATCAGCATGGCAGCTGGCCCAAAGAGCGCGTACGAAGCCAATTTATCCCACCACATACTGCCATACTTCTGCATCCCAGGTATGACCGAGGCAGCAAAACCCACTGAAGAAAAAATAAGAAGAATAATCAGTGCTGCTAAGCGCACCACAAACATGATGGCGAGGACGAGTAATGATATGGAAAAAATAAAAAGGAACACAATGGCCATGAGGAGTTGCGACACTCCAATATCTACAAATTTCACCCCGCTTATGCCATTTTCTGATCCAGGTATAAGGATACTTTGAATCTTTGTGGCACTCAGTACCGTTCCAAGATAGTCCTTTTGGGTCTTTCCGGTAGAACCCAGTTGATTCACAAAATAGTACATCGGCACATTGGTTATGTCGATGATGACTCGAGTGATTGGGAAGCTAAAGTTCACAAACATAGCGGCCAGGATGATGCTAAGAAGCGTCTGTTTGTAGTTCTTGGCCACCTGAAAAACAATAGTAAAGGCCGTATAGAGGAGAGTAAGAATGAAAAAGAGATTGAAAAAGTCACGAATCATCTTCCACATGGCATAGACACTAGCCCTATTGAGAATGCCACTATTGCCAGAGACGTTTTCCGGGAGAATAGCCCATTCAAAAAGGGTAATAGCCATCGAAGCAAACCAACCAACCATCACAAAAAGTCCATAAAGGATTCCCTTCATGACATTCATAAACATATTGCCTATATAGCCGTAATCTTCGGCCGCGTGCGCTCCAGAGGAGGTCAACAAAAAAATCCCCGAGGAAAAAAGAAACAGAGCCAAAGCAAAGACCACCCTATTTTGTTTTTTGTTTTTGAGAGAAAACATACCGTGCAAAAAATGGAAGCACTTTCCCACAAATTATACCACACCATCTACCAAAATAAAAAGAGAATCTCCCTTGAGATTCTCCTTTCTTTGTTGCCAGTAGGCTAATAAATAAACCCCTTAATCACCTTACTCGTAGCGGAGAGGGTCCGCCGGCTGGTCTTGGCCCACCCAGTGTAATTCATTTCAGACACCGTGATATTGCCACCGCTCACCCGCTCAACGAGAGCGACGTGACCGTAGAAACGGTTCTCAGTAGTAACCACGATTGAGCCAACAGCCGGTGCCCGTCCGGTCTTGTACCCCATAGCCTTGGCTTTGTAGAGCCACGTACCAGCATTACCACTCCAAGGAACATAGCGCTTCTGCGCTACGTACCACGTACAGTAGCCATAGGGAAAGCGATGACCCGTCCCAGCCTTGCCATCAAGCTTACGAAAACCCGAGATATCGGTCGCTGTCCCACCGGTCGAGGTAGCATACTCACGCCGCTCGAGACCGGTATCTGGTGTTGCGGGCTTGGGCGCCTCTTCCTTCCGACCATCAGGGATGATGATGAGCTCACCAGCCGTCAATTCCCCATTGGCCGGGAGTTCATTAAAAGCAATGATTTTCTCCCGATCAGCCTTGTACTTGGTGGCAATCGAGTCGATAGTATCGTTCGGCTCGACTTTGTAGGAGAGCCCTGCGACGGGCAGGATAAATATCTGATCTCCTGGTTTGATCTGGTCGACATTGTCGAGGTCGTTCGCCCAAAGGATTGTATTCACCGTAATGCCGTTCTTGGCTGCAATCCCACTCACGGTATCACCAGTCGCGACGGTATAGATTTTGACGCCCCCGTCTTCTTCTGGGTCCCGCGCGATAGAAGAGCCTGCCTGAGAAGAGAGCATCACTTGGTTTCCGAGGGCCCCACTTTGCATGTCAAAGAGCGAAGTATCATCTTTTTGTTCAGGATCAATAGTACTCACGACATTGGCGAGAGGGACGAGCGAGAGGTTCTCTTTTTTGCTCACCTGAGCGGCCAATCGGTGCTTGACCCCCTGAGTATTCTCGGCTGAGGCCCCATTAATGTACCCAAAAAGAAGACTTTCGGAGTCCTTACCCTCGGTAAAATTACTGACCGAAACGAGGAGAGCACTCGAAGTTACGATAGAAAAGGCTGAATAGCTACGAAAAAGTCGGACCACCCGGTACCCCGAACCTTCTTTGATAGCCTGCAAAGCTTTGGTCTGGAGACGATGGATATATGTATGCAAAGCACGGAAAGAGACTCGGTCTCTTTTTCCCTGTGTGCCGAAAACCCGACCATACACATGGTAGAGGTATCTTCCGACGGAAGAGAAAAGCTTGGTACGGATAAAACGTAGTGCTTTCGATTGGAAAAAGGGCTGAGAGGGCAGGGATCGAGAGACTCGACGCTTGGCGCTCATCACCGCTTTTACCCTAATTTTTACAAAAAGTAGTATAGCTCTTGGCAAGCCTTCCGTCAAGAATATTATACCATATTTATCAATTTTATGGCTTATTTAAAGCATTTTCTTGGTGTATAAGTGACGGGTGTTTTATGGGTAGTTCTAGGTGCCAAACTCTGATTCGGCACACGCAGACGCTTCGCTGTTCCAGCTTGAGATCAGTCTTCGTGTGTTATAATTCACATGTCTTCTAATATCTGCCTATGCCCCGCTTCGACCACCCTACCAACCACCTAGAGGAGCTCGGGAAGCGCTTTCTTGAGCACCTGGAGATTGAGCTCGGTCGCTCCCCCCGCACCCTTGAGAGCTACGGCCAAGTTCTCGCGTCATTCTTTGCTTGGGCCAAAATTAACGAGCCAGGTGATATCACCGCTGAAAAAGTCCGTGAATACCGCATTTTCCTCAATCGTCGTCAAAACCGCCAGGGTGACAACTTGAAGAAAATCACCCAGTCCTATCATGCCATCGTCATCCGCACTTTTCTCAAGTACCTGGCTAAGCAAGATATCCCAGTCCTCGCGGCCGAAAAAATCGAAGTCGGTAAGGCCGAAGATCGTCAGATTGACTTCCTTGAGTACGACGAGGTGATGCGCCTCATTGAGGCCACCCGTGAAACAAACCCTAAGAAGCCCAATGCCACTCAGAGCCCCAAGAGCCTACGTGACCGCGCCATCCTCGAACTCCTGTTCTCTTCTGGTCTCCGTGTCTCCGAGCTTGTCGCCCTCGACCGAGCCCATGTCAATCTCGACAAAGAAGAATTCAGCGTCCGGGGCAAAGGTCGCAAACTCCGTATCGTCTTCATCTCCCCTGAGGCGAAACTCGCGCTCACCCACTATCTCGATGCCCGCTCAGACGTCGACCCCGCCCTCTTTATCTCCTACCCCAAGAATGGTCTCGTCAATCGCAGGAATAGTAAGCGCGAAACCATGCGTCTCACTACCCGGAGTATCGCCCGTATCGTCAAACATTATGCCACCAAAGCCGGTATCTTAAAGGATGTCCATCCTCATACGCTCCGTCATTCATTTGCAACCGATCTCCTCATGAATGGCGCCGATATCCGCTCCGTCCAAGCCATGCTCGGTCACGCCTCGATCACCACCACCCAGATTTATACCCATGTCACCAACGAACGCCTCAAAGAAGTCCACCAATCATTTCATGCCAAAAGAAAAAAGAAGTCCTAGGACTTCTTTTTTAATGTACTACAACTTCTTTAGGGGTGCGACACCGAGCATCATCTTCTTGACACCTGCACGCTTGAAGGCAATAGTAGCGAGAGAACCAGCGATGGAGACAATCAGCCCTCCGCCAAACTGGGGGTGTTCCACCATATCCCCTGGCCGGACTTCTCCCACAGCCACTGGCTTGGTGGTCTCGGATGTGCCACTCCCTTCAGTCATTTTGAGTGCCTGAGCGAGTGACCCTACTTTTTTACTTGCCACTGGAAACGAATGAAAAGACTGCCGAAAATGACGCTTGCCCATCATACCTGAGCGCTTCATTTCTTTTTCTTCAATCAGATGGGCGGGAATTTCGGCGATAAACCGTGACGGAGGATTGACTTGAGTGGAGCCAAAGATGGTCCGCTGTTCTGTGTAGAGAAGACACACTTTTTCTTTGGCGCGGGTAAGTCCCACGTACATGAGTCGGCGCTCTTCTTCCATCTCAGTAGGCGAGAGCGCGCTCCGTGAATGAGGGAATACTCCTTCTTCGAGACCGAGAATGAAGACAAAGGGAAATTCGAGGCCCTTGGCACTATGAACCGTCATGACATGGACCGCGGCGCTCTCACGGTTAATCTCATCCGTATCTGAGGAGAGGGCCACCTCCTCAAGAAAGCGCTCGATGGCCTGATCGAGACTGGTATCACTGAATTTCTTGGCGACGGAGAGGAGCTCGCGCACGTTTTCTTGACGTACTTCACCTTCACTCGTCCCATCTGCCAAACTATCAAAATAGCCACTCTCCTGAGTCAAGAGATCCAGGAGCTCAGTCAACTTGAGTGCTCGTGCTTCCATCGTCGCCCGAATTTTGAGAAAAATATCCGCAAACTGTCGAATAGCTTTGATCTTGCCATCACGGAGGTCACTCTCCTCACTCGTCATGGTATAGGCAGCCTCGAGCACTCCCTCATCATGTGTCCGGGCATAGCCAATCCACCGATCGAGTGTCGCTCGACCGATCCCCCGCTTTGGTTCATTCACAATCCGCTCGAGAGCGAGTACGTCTTTGGGATTTTGGAGGAGGCGCATGTAGGCGATGACGTCTTTGATTTCTTTCCGCTGATAGAACTTGAGTCCACCGACAATACGGTAGTTGATGGAGTGTCGGAGAAACATCTCTTCCACCATGCGCGACTGGGCGTTCGTTCGGTAGAGCACCGCAAACTGATCCGCCGTTCGGCCCTTCTTCATTTCCTCTTGGACCGTCTCAGCCACAAAACGTGCCTCCGCCTCTTCGTCCTCGGCTGGACAAAGCGTGATGAGTTCTCCCGCTTTGGTTTCCGTCCAGAGTTTCTTGTGCCGCTGATTGACGTTTCGCTCGATCACGCCGTGAGCCGCATCGAGAATGATTTGGGTCGAACGGTAGTTCTGATCAAGCACAATAACCACTGCCTCTGGATAGTCCTTTTCAAAATTGAGAATGTTCCGGATATCAGCCTGCCTCCACCCATAGATAGACTGGTAGTCATCACCGATGACAAAGATATTGCCGTGCTTCTTTGCCAAGAGATGGATGAGGGTGTACTGAAGCGAGTTGGTATCCTGATACTCATCGACCATGACATACCGAAAGAGCTCTTGGTACCGAGCCAGTACTTCTGGGTATTCCTGAAACAGTTTGACCGTGAGTCGAATCATGTCATCAAAGTCGAGCGCATTAGTTCGCGCCAGTTCTTTCTGATACCGCTCGTAGACCTTAGCGGCCAGTTCTTCGTAGTAGCTCCCGGTCTGGAGGAGGTACTGTTCTGGGTCCATCTGAGCATTCTTGGCCTTGGATATGGCTTCGAGGAGCGAGCGTGGTTTGACCTGATCCGGATCCATCTCAAGTTCCTTCATGGCTTTCTTGACGATGGACTGTTGATCATCCGCATCGATAATATTGAAATTGCGTCCATAGCCGAGGTGAGCGAGTGCCTCGATATCTCGGCGCAGAATCTTGGCACAGATATTGTGAAATGTCCCGATGTGGGGCGGGAGCACCACGGCGCCATACTCGGCTGCTTCACTCTCTCCGAGGAGCTTCTCAATACGCTCGCGCATCTCCTGGGCCGCCTTGTTGGTAAAGGTCACTGCCAATATCTGCTCAGGATTGACCTTTTTTTCTTCAATCAAGTAGGCGATACGATGGGTGAGCGTCTTGGTCTTGCCAGACCCAGCTCCAGCCAAAATAAGCACCGCCCCTTCTGTTTGGAGGACGGCTCTTCGTTGTTCTGGATTTAACCCCTTTTCCCAAAATTTCATAGGCGTTTCCCCATTTTAGCATACCTCGCTCCGACACTCTATATACTCTCGAAGTATGCTAAAATACCGCTATGAAACGCTTCTTCCGCCACCTCGTCGAACGAATTGAAAACGCTCCGCTCACGCTCGGGTCGTTTGTAGTGACATTTTTGGGACTCATTCTTGTCCGTCTCACGATCGAGAACGCCCTCGGGCTCTTTCCCGAACACTCATTGTTCTTTCTCTTCTTTGAATTTACCCATACCTTGCTCTTTTTCCTCTGCTCCTTTCTCCTCATGCTCCCTATCGTTCGCTACGCTGGACGCCTCACTCTCTCTCAAGCGGGGAACGTCCTCCTCTTTGGCTTTCTTATCATCTGGACGCCCCCTATTATCGATACGCTCATCTTTCAAGGGAAACACTTCTGGAGCTTCTATGAATTCGACGGTCTCAGTGGCCTCTTCGTACGTTTCTTTACCCTCTTTGGCGATACTCCCGATATTGGTATCACCTATGGGGTGCGCATCGAGGTGGTCTTGGTCACCCTAGCCCTTGGACTCTATACCTACCTCAAGTCACAGCGTCTGTCTCGCTCACTCTTTGTGGCGCTCCTCACCTACACTATCCTCTTTGTCCTTGGTACCTTCCCCTCCTGGATTACCTTTTTCGTCCTCTCACTCGAAAAGAGCCTCCTCGCCATCGGGAGTACCGACATCGCTGCCCTGTTTCTCTCTCCCGAGCGCATCCTTGGACGTGACCTGACTGATTTCCGAAGTGTACTCAATTTCAAAATGAGTCTTGTCTATGGGCTCTTGGCAGTAGGACTTTCTGCCCTGACTCTTTATCGATCGCAACCCCGTCATTTTCTTGCTCTCATCAAAAACGCTCGTGTCCCCCAACTCATCTATCACGCCGGACTCCTTTTCCTGGGTATGCTCCTCGCTTTTTTCTTTGCCGAGGGGCACGTCTCCTTTGAATTTTTTCATAGTATTGGTATTCTTTCGCTCCTCCTTGCCACCTGGTGTGCCTGGATGGCCTCGGTGGTCTTAAATGACCTCCATGATACGACAATCGACCGATTGACCAATCCGGCTCGGCCCCTCGTCGAACATACTATCGGAGAATCAGAATACCGCACTTATGGGATCCTCTTTTTCCTCTTCTCGCTCCTCCTCTCTGGCATCGTCAGTTTCTCGGCTATGCTCCTCCTGCTCTCCTACCAAGCCCTGGCTACACTCTACTCAGCACCTCCACTCCGCCTCAAGCAATACCCCGGACTCGCCACCCTACTGGCGGCCATGGCTGGCATGCTGGTCCTCGTCGCAGGAGCTGTCTCAGTGGCTCCCACACACAACATCTCTGATTTGCCACTCTCGCTCCTCACCTACCTCTTTCTCGCTTATTCTCTCGCCCTTCCCCTCAAAGACTTCAAGGATATCGAGGGCGATCGCGCCGATCAGGTCTACACCATCCCGGTGCTTCTCGGAGCGGAACGAGGCAAGCAAGTCATCGGCAGTCTCCTCTTTCTCCTCTTTACTCTCTCGCCACTCGTCCTTGCCCTCCGTATGCTCTTTTTCCCAGCCCTCCTTTTTGGGAGCCTTGCCTTCTTTGCTGTTCAAAAAGGAACCAGTGATGAACATTCTTTCTTTGCCTATCGCAAATTCCCCCGCCTCATCCTCGGAATCACCACTCTTTACGGCCTTGTCATCGTTTCTTTCATTATTTAAAAAGCTCCCTGCTCAGGAGCTTTCTGTTCTGGTGAGATATCTATTCTCCCCACAGCGCCGTCAACTGCTCCCAGTCTAAAACTGAGAGAGCCTGGGCTCGGATATCACTTCGGAGACCAAGCGTAACGAGGTACCCCTCGACTACCGATCGTTCTACAGAAAAACTGGTGGAGAGATTGTTAACCAAGGTCTTTCGTCTTGCCGCAAATCCCGCTCGTGCCAAGCGAAATACTTTCCGATCTGCTTCATGATCAAATGGCCGTCTCGGGATAATATGAACGACGGCGCTATCCACCTTGGGCACTGGATCAAAAGCCGCTTTCGGAACAAACAACCTTTTCTCAACGGTGGCATAATACTGGGCCATAACCGAAAGAAGACTCATACTCCCAGGCTTGGCTGAGAGGCGCTCGGCTACCTCGTCTTGCACCATAAGCGTCAGCGACTCGGGCTGAATTCGAAGTGAGAGAAGCGTCCGAATAATCGGCGCCGTGATGTAGTAGGGAATATTGGCAATCACCTTGTAGGGGTGCTCGGCGAAACCGGCCGAACGAAGTACCTCTTCGAGATGAAGATCGAGGATATTGCCCTCCAGTATCGAGACACTTTCAGAATCCACAAAGTGGGCCGTAAGTCGCTCGACAAGGGTATGATCGAGTTCGATAGCAAGGAGTTTTTCGACTTGGTCCGAAAGCCGAAAGGTGAGCGCCCCTGTGCCTGGCCCTACTTCCAGTACCCAGTCACTTGCCTCGACATTGGCAATCTCAAATATTCCCTTGATGATGGATTCATCATGGAGAAAGTTCTGTCCTAGAGATTTTTTGGCAACAACTTTTTTCATAGATGTCTCTTGCTATGGAAGCGCGTGATACGAGCGAGGCTCATCGCTAGTTCGTAATTTCTTCCATCTTCACATTGATAACGCCAGCACCAATCGAGGCAATCTTGGCGAAAGCCACCTTGTCGAGATCGATGATTCGCCCGGGTACAAAGGGTCCCCGATCATTGATAACTACAATGACGCTCTTACCGTTTTCCGTGTTGGTTACCTTAACATAACTCCCCTTAGGAAGCCAGGGGTTGGCGGCAGCCATCGTCCCAGTCCAGGCATACCACGAAGCACCCCCACTATGGCTTTTCCCGAGCTTCACATAGGTTCCCTGCGTCACAATCTCTGGTACTGGGTCCTTGACGCGCTCCGTCCGGAGGAGCTTACGGTTCACCTCCTTACCATCATGACTACTCACGCGGTATATCAGACGATCTAGTCCCTTTTCGCCCTTCTGGGTCACCACTGTCTTCCGCCACGACAATTCATCATCTTCATTTGTCTTCTTTTCAAAAGGCAGTGCCTTATCGATCGTTTCTTCACGGATATCAACTCGTGTCACCACGATACTCGCTCCTCGTCCGACAAACGCCTCGCGTTCGGGCTGGACGATATCGTCCTCATCAAGGGCGATACCTACTTCTGCGAGCGCTCCTCCGACAGTGGTAGCCAACACGGGAGAGCTTGTTTCCTTCCCGTCCACCCGTACCGAGAGCGTGTGCGTCCGCGTGACGCTGATCCGCATCCCTGGAGTCAAGTGCGTATCTGCGGCTGGAAACACTGATTCCTTTTCTCTCAAGCTGAGCTCGTGATTATTCAAGAATTCCCCGACGGTTTGCTCAGTCACCTGAGGCATAAAGAATTCTAATCCATTGTCTGACAGCCAGATGCTCTTTGGAACGCCAGAAAAACGATCTGGCTTTGGTTGAAAATAATAGACGCCCAAGAAAGAAAAACAAACAATTGCAAAGAAAGTTATTCCTCTTCGTTGCCACTTTGAATGCTTGGTACCGACTTCATGGTTCATGGTTCAATCTTTAAATCGATACTGGAGGGCTTCGGCTATATGACTGAGGGTTACTTCTTCTGACTCGGCCAGATCAGCAATGGTACGTGCTACTTTGAGTACGCGCATATATCCCCGAGCCGAGAGCTTCATCCGACTCACTGCTTCGTGAAGCGCCGTCCGGGAGGCGTCATCGAGGACACACACTTCTTTCACGGTTTGACTGGTCATCTCAGCGTTCGTTCGAAACTTCTTGCCAGCGAAGCGTGCTCGTTGCTTGGCCCGAGCTCGTTCGACCCGCTCCCGGATATCTTTACTTCGTTCGCCGGCTGGACCATCACCATCGAGTTTCTCTATCTTGACTCGGGGTACTTCCACATGGAGATCGATCCGATCCATGATTGGTCCGGAGATTTTCAGTTTGTACCGCTCGGCTTGTGATGGGAGACAGGCACAGACCCGCTCCGGATCACCCGCGTAGCCACAAGGACAGGGATTCATGGCCGCGATGAGCATAAACCGGGCCGGGAAACGGAGCGACCCCTTGGCCCGTGACACCGTTACTTCACCGTCTTCCAGTGGCTGACGCAGATTTTCGAGCACTGCCCGTGAGAACTCGGCAAACTCATCCAAAAAGAGTACTCCTCGATGAGCCAGACTAATCTCACCCGGCCGAGGGTTGGTCCCTCCGCCGACGAGCGACACAGCACTCGCGGTATGATGAGGCGATCGAAAAGGGCGTTTGGTTACGAGCGCATCTCCTCGAGGCAGAACGCCAGCCACCGAAAATATTTTGGTCACTTCCAGACTCTCATCAAAGTCCAGGCGAGGTAGTATCGTGGGGAGAGTCTTGGCGAGAAGGGTCTTGCCACTTCCGGGCGGTCCGACAAAAAGGACATTGTGGCCACCCGCAGCGGCAATTTCAAGAGCTCGCTTGGCATGTTCCTGACCTCGGACATGCGCCATATCAGCTTCTTCATCCTCTTCCACGAGCTCCGGGACACCAGTCGGAAAGGGCGTGATGAGTGCCTCGCCACGCAGATGTGCCACGAGTCCAAAAAGTGTTTCAACCGGGATGACGGTGAGTCCCGAGACGAGCGCTGCCTCAGGAGCATTCTCAGCCGGGATATAGAGTTCTGTAAATCCAGCCTCCCGCGCAAAGAGCGCAATAGGGAGGACTCCTTGTACCCGTCGCACGAGACCATCGAGAGCCAACTCGCCGATAAAGAGTTTGCCTGTGTGATCAAAGGCTATCTGCTTGGTGGCCAAGAGGAGCCCGAGGGCCATCGGCACGTCGTAGATAGGCGTATTCTTGGGGAGATCAGCCGGGGCCAAATTCACCGTAATCCGGCCGCTTTGATGCGCCGGCTTGAATCCACTGTTTTTGAGCGCAGCACTGACCCGGTCTCGTGACTCCTTGATGGCTGTATCGGGCAATCCCACGAGCGTAAAAGTATGAAGCCCCTGGGGCAAGACGTCTACTTCCACCTCAACTAACACACTCTCAAGCCCAATCGTGGCGGCCGCAAACACTTTGGCAGACATAGGATATGGGTATCAATCATGCTTATATCCCTTCACTACTAAAAATACCACACTTACGGTCAAGACGACATCGGCCAGGTTAAACGTAGGTAAGGTGAGCCATCTCACATAATCCATGACACACCCAAAATAGAGTCGCTCGAGGAGATTGCTCCCGCCGGCCGCCATAAGGAGGAGCCATGGAAGAAGCGCTGATTGGGTTTGGTCTTGTCGCCACTCACGAAAAAAGAGTATCCCCACCAACAAGAGTGCTAAGACGCCGACTCCTTCTGACATAGATATTCCCCACGCACCAGCGCTATTACATACCCCTTCTAGCCCAGAGACACGCACCACGAGGGCCACACCGAACAAAAGACAAACAAAAAAGGCTAGGGAGAGAGTGCCAAAGAGCACGTTCCGTAGCCTCATAGGATTCAATTAGAGTGCCGTCCGAGCGGCCGGATATGCCATCAACCGATCACTATCAATCTCCTTGCCTGTTTCCTCACAGACACCGTAGGTACCAGCATCCATCTTTGCCAAGGCATCATGCACCTCCTTGAGCTGAGCCTCGAGGTTCTGCTCCAGGCCGAGATTGTCGACATACTCCTCTACTTCCGAAGCATTTTCATCTTCATCGGTACCCATATCCCCCATCCGAGTCTCGTAGCTACCCTCCGTACCCGTTGAACTGGCAAAACGTCCGAGCTCACTCTCAAGACGAGTTTTTTCCGCGAGGAGCTTTTCTTTCAGGGTAGCGAGGAGTGCTTGATCGAGGGCCATACAATTGAGAAGAAGGATTATAGCTACTGTTGCTTAAAGTATATCAAATTGGAGGTTGGTTGTCTAGAAAAATATGTGCTCCAGGTGGCGTATCTGAGCCTTTTTCTGAAGCGGGTCATAGAGGACCGCCATCCCATCAAAGTGATACAGAGTACTCTCACGCTTCGTCTCTCGGAGGTAACACTCGGCAATACGGGCCAATTTGCGCAGCTTGTCTCTAGTAATGCCTGCCTCCGGGAGCACGTCCCTGTCCGCTCCCTTGAGCCGGCTCTTCACTTCTACAAACACTAGTTCCCCCTGATATTCGGCCACTATATCAATTTCACCCAATCGCTTGCCTTTCACGTTACAATAATTGGTCGCGTGAATCTGGTATCCCTTGTCCTTGAGGTATCGAGAGGCCAGCTCCTCGCCGAGAGCGCCGAGTGGAGATGCGAGTTGAAACCGTTTCATGCCTCTACCATACGCCGAAAGTATAAATTGGACAACGCCCCGCAGAGCTGCGCCGCGGGGTTTGTTGCTCATAACCACTCAAATCTCGTGTGTGAGCAACAAAAAAACACCCTGTGGGGAGTTCTGGTCCTATTCTACGCTACTTCTAACCCGGTCACCGTCTGAAAAGTATGTTGGTGTCCGGGCGTACGACGCCCGATAATAAATTATTTGGCTGTACGCCCGAACGTTGCATGTGCCAACAGGTATCTAGGTTATATAGCTACGGGTGAGGAAGCATCTATAATCCATTTGAATCCTGTATTTTGTGCACTTGCAATATTTTCGCGACAATCCTAACTTTTTGTCACTTCTCCCTTCACCGTTCTCTGGCGCGAAGCCTTTTTGGTGAGGTCATTGACTACACACAAGCGAGAAATTGCTTTCCAGCCTCTGTGTAGCCAACGCCTCTCTATTTGAAAGAACTGTTTTTTTGTTTCTTTTTGTTTTTCTCCTGCATGTATTATTTTTCAGGAGTTTTTTGTTTTTGTTTGAGTCTCCGTGTTAGGACGGAGCGGTCATGGTACATTGCCATGACTCTTGAACAGTGAAAGAATCCCCGTCACAATGAGGGGGCATTGCGATGGGAGTTCTTTCACCGTTCGGTACGGTTGAAGAGAGCAAGTTGTCAAAGAAATTTCAACATCACAAGTCAATTATAGCAGAAAAATACCCTCGAGTCAATCACAGACGCACGAATATCGCTTGAATGAAACAAAATATGAGTTCTTCACATCTATTTGATTACATTGTAAGTTTTCGACCACAAAAAAAGAAGTCGATGACTTCTTTTTGATACTCAAACAATGCTTTTTTTAAGCCAAAATCAAAACTTGGCATCGAGGATCGCTCGCAATGTCTCCTTCGTAGTACCAATCATCCAAGTGGTCCCGCGGAGCGCGTAGTCAAATGAAGTCTGTGTCGCCTCATCAATATTGACGTAACGTACTGGCTGCTCCTTATAGACTCCAGTCCGAAAAGTTACATCGCGCGGTACTGTCATCCCCTCGTAGAGGAATGATCGAAAAGCATACGGGAAGGAGCTTTCCCTTTCTTTCGCAAAGAGCGTCGGCCCATCAACGGTGCCAAAGGTGAGTGCGAGAGCGGGCATCACCCTCCCCTGGTCGTTATAGAGGAAGAGGGAGAATGACTCGGCTATGGTAGCGAGAAAGGCTGGACTCAGCTCAATATTCATAAGGTAAGCCACCCGACTGAAAGCCACGGGGTTGTTATTCTTGTCTGTTAGAAGAAATTCTACCGGTTGAATGATGCCTGCATTGAGAAGAATTTGCTTCTTTTCAGCCAAAAGGGCCTGAAATGATGCTGGAGCGACCGTCTCAGTATCGATTGAGAGGTAGTTGGGTCCGGTGAGCGAAAATGGTAATACTGGAACCGGTTCCGGCTCAGAGGTCGTCACTTGTATTGTCGTTTGTGGTAGCGCTACAACGTCTTCCACTGGAGCTACTTGCTCCGCCACAGGTCTCATGACGTACCAGACAATGCCAGCGAGCACGATCAATACTGCTATGCCCAAACCTCCC
>JACCDN011202095.1_pt1 | contig 13847 bp, 12 predicted proteins | sample 7441691 | NCBI WGS metagenome assembly JACCDN01 (sample SAMN15323439, study PRJNA562643) | freshwater metagenome | isolation source: river surface water | place: USA:Blue River Watershed | collected 2017-08-16
TAATTGATATTACGCCTAAATGGTTTGAATCCATCTCCCATATCTACTTGGTAAGGCGCATCATCAATAACCTCGCCAATTGCAGTAAATTTTTGATAGAGATCGGATCCAGCCATGGTTATTTTAGACGAATAATAAATTACGAAATCACCATGGGATAATCGTTTAGCGGGGGCAGATTTACCGTGGCAAAATTGACAAATACCAAGCTTAGCCCCGTTTTCCACATGTTCTTTGCAAGCAACACCAATCCAGAATTTTTTTGTCTTATTCATCTGTGGTACCTGCAGTTAATTTCGCCAAAATTTGTACAAGGCTTTTTTGTTCCTTATGAGATGCTTTACCAAAAAATGTACTATCAATCCCCTCTACAATAGGGACCAGGGTGCGCACCATCTCTTTGCCTTTTTCGGTGAGAGAGACGCTCTTGGCGCGTGTATCTGTTTCATGTTCAATGCGATGAACACAACCAAGTGCAGCCAGTTTTCTTAGCGATTTTGAAACAGTCATCTTATCAAGCTTGGACCAGTTCACGATGAGGATTTGAGTTGTGTCATAGTGATGGGCCTCAAACCACATCAGGGTTGCCATAATCACAAACTGGGCATGGGATATATCATAAGGCTCCAAAGACTTTTTAATCTGCCGTTGCCATACCATCGTTGTTTGCCAAAGCAAAAATCCCGGGCTATCTTCAGGTGTATCAAAACCAAAAGGTAAATCAGACATTGATGCCTCTTGCAAGCTTTACTAAGTTTTCCATTTCCTCTGGCACGGTATCAGCGACATTTTGAGCCACAAGCTTGATCCAAAGCCATTTCAATGGCCCGGTCACAACAAGCGTATTGGTAAGTTTTAAGCCTTCTTCAGTCTCTTCCATGGCATGTGTATCATACATTTTGGCGCCGAAGAACGAAGTGCAATCAGTAAAGTAGTGGCCCTCAACGATTTCGGTCAGCATGATTTTTACAGGGCTTACACCCTTGGGCTTTAATATGAAATGGTTACCAACGACAAAATTACCCTCAAGCTTGCAATAATCCAAATCCTCATGCCAAGTTGGCCAGCTATTTACATCTGTCCAAATGCGCCAAATATCCTTAGAGCTAATGCCCTGAAATGTCTTGCTATAGGTTCTTGTCCACATATACGCCTCGTTAGTATCTAGCTATATTGTATACATATATACTAAATAGTCAAGCGCTAAGCAACAGAAAACTAACCATATCACAGTAAAATTCTCGCTCTGCGGGTACATACGCCATTCTCCACCCCAATAACGAACCTCGAGACCAGTTTTGCAAAAACCCAGTAAAATCAAGGCTTCTGGACATGCGTACCTTGACGACCGACGTTCGCATCTAACGGAGAAACGGAGAATAAAAAGGGAGATTTTGGGGTAAAATCGATGGTTTTGCGATTCTCTAAGTACGCATGTGTCGGGCGACTAAAGTGCGCTAAAGCCTATGAATACTGGGGTTCAGAGGGGTGTTATTAGATTTCAAAATTCACGCCCAAAAAGTTCGAGCGCTGTAAACTGGCGGAGAGAGAGGGATTCGAACCCTCGATACCCTCACGGGTATACGTCCTTAGCAGGGACGCGCCTTCGACCACTCGGCCATCTCTCCATAGAGATGGGACAAATTGTACGTTACAAAGGGGTTAAATTCAAGAGAGAAGTGTATTCACTGTTTTTCAAGAAATTCTTCATAGGTTTCTTCCGATAGAAATTTGAAACGCGGAATAGTTTTTCCGTTGATGGTTACTGTTTCAAAAAACATTGTAAGTGGACGGACCCAAAGGCCAAAATCTCCGTAAAGCGCTCGGTATAAAATATGCTCTTCGAGTGTTTCCGAATGGCGGACTGTATCAACAACTTCGTAAAAATTGCCCTTATAGTGTTGGTAAATACCTTTCATAATTTTTCGTCCTTTATTAATCTATCATAGAAGAAAAGGGGATTTCTTTTCCACTCAAGGCATTCCAGTGGGAGGTGTGGAAGGTGCCGTCGGGGTTGCCGACCCGAATGAGGTAGATTGGCAGGTAGATAGTGAGGGTGTTGCGGATCGCAAAATCAGCGCCGAAGGTCGATTCGGCCAGCTGCCGGATTTGCCATTCAGAGAAACGGCTTCCAAGACGACGCGCATTTTTAAGCGACTTCGTCACAAGATCTCCATCATTCGTAGTTTCTGGGATCACACTGATTTTCGGGCTTTTTAGGTGGAGTCGATACTGATTTCCGGATAAGACGACGAGTTTTTTCTTGCGGCATGAGTCGATCACCTTGTCCAATGTCTCGTTTTCAGCAGAAAGAAGGCGGACCAGGGTGCCTCGATCGAGAGCTCCGCCCCGTTCAGCCAAAAGGTTGATCACTTTAAATTCGTTTTTGCTCAGGCGGGACTTGATGCAGTCGGCGTAACCGTGAGTCTTCTCCCAGCCTTGAGTGTTGATCACCATCTCTCCCTCTATCAGATCCCACAAGATGATCCCTTCGCCGGTTGTCTGGTCGGGCCGCGTATACTTGATCTCTAAAAGAAGGTAGGGTGTATATAGAGTCTCGTTATCTACAAAGGTGTGCCGCTCATCTTTCAAGAGCCGCTTTTTGTTCCCTTCCATGATCTGTTTCACACTGAGTCGCGCCTCGAGGGTGTGGAATTCGCCCGAATAGAGCAGATCCGTTACTTTGGCCAGCGCTTCGGGGTGCTTTGTCGACATATAGTAAGCGCCATAACTGATAGAGGCTAAAGTAACTAGAGAGGTGAGGAGTTTAATCATAAAATTTCTCGGGTTTTTTCCTTAACGATAATTACGAATTCTGTTAGTTCTTAATTGAAGTAATGGTCCAATTCAGTTGGCCAGAATCAGGCTCTTGGATAAAGAACCTTAAGTCGGTGGGTTGTCAACCACTTCATTGTCCGAACCATAGATCCAATCAAACAGGATTATGGTTCGGATCTTTTTTTATTTCAAAGTAAAAGCGAGTATCGTGCTATTCTGGAAAGATGCAACGCCATACGATTCGGGTCCTAGACGACCATTTGATTAATTTGATTGCTGCCGGAGAGGTGGTGGAAAATCCTGCAAGCTGTATCAAAGAGCTGGTGGAGAATGCCATCGATGCGAAAAGCAGCTCTATTCGGGTGGAAATTTTGGGCGGTGGATTCGAGTGTATCCGGATTATGGATAATGGAATTGGAATGCCAAAAGAGGATGCTAAGGTCTGCTTTGAGCGCCATGCGACGAGCAAGGTGCGTGAGCAAAACGATTTGCGCGGCATTCAAACTCTAGGATTTCGAGGTGAGGCGCTCTCATCGATTGCAAGTATCAGCCATATGGAGATGAAGACAGCTCCCATTGAGGGGGGTGAGGCCACGTTTATAGAGGTAAAAGCGGGGAAAATTTTGCGGCTAGAGCCCGCTTCCCGAGAACATGGGACGACATTGGACATTTATTCGCTGTTCTATAACGTTCCTGCCCGTCTTGAGTTTCAAAAAAGCATTCGGGCCGCGACGATGGAAGTGACGAAGATGATGCAACGGTTGGCGCTTTCGCAAAAACAGGTCCGTTTCACCTATGTCATCGACAAAAAAGTGGAGTTTGATTGCGCTCCTACAGACGATTTAAAAGTGCGGGCAGAGGCGATTTTTGGTGCTGATTGGGTCGAAACGATGAATTTCATCGATTTTGAGGAGAACAAAATTCGATGTTTGGGGCTCATTTCGCGACCCGATTCTCCCCACAAAACACGTGCGCAACAATTTTTTTTCATTAACGAACGAACCGCAACAGCTCCGATCATTCAATCGGCGGTCTACGAGTCTTATAAAAACCACTTTCCTCCAAAAAACCATCCGGCGCTTATTTTGTTCATGGAGATCCCTTTCATGCTCGTCGATGTGAATGTCCACCCTCAAAAAAGCATCGTTCGGCTGAAAGAAGAGCAACACTGGTTTCACATCGTGCAAAAAGCGGTCGATCGGGCATTTCTTGGACAATTGACTGCACAACTATCCCCGCAATTTTCTTCGCAATCAGCTTCGTCATCATTTGCGCCATCATCCTCATTACCTTGGCAGTCAGCTCCACAGTTTGATGCATTTAATTTCCCGATGGAGCGAGCGAATCGTTCTTATGCGACCTTGTCTTCCTCAGAAGAAAAACCTTTAAAAAGTGTTTTAACATTTCAGCAAAAATCGTTCATTGATTTGACCGGGATCATGATTATCGATGGTTTTTTATTTGCAAAACTCGAAGAGAAGCACATTCTTGTCGATTTAGAAAAGGTGGAGCAGCAGCTTGCTCTCGAGCAGATGCGCTATTTTGAGTCTTCGGTGCAAACCGAGTGCATTCTGCGCACCATTCGGTTGGAATCGCTTTTTGATCTTGAAGAGAAAGAGTTGTTAAAAAAGCTGGCCCAATTTGGTATTCAAGCCCGATTTATTTCGAAAATGGCCCTCTCCATCGAGGGGCTTGCCCCTTGTATAGAACCAGAGCGGCTCGATGAGGTGATTGTCTCTATTTTGGAACATCCCCATCGTGCTTACGATGCGATCATCGCGCTTATTTTGCCGAAAATGCGTAAAGGGTACTTGCGAAGAGACACTCTTTTAGCTACAAATGGGCTGCGAGAGTTATTGGAAACAGAAAAAGATTTGAAAGGGCGTGTTTACGTCCTCTTGAATGAGGAAAATTTAAAAAGGTGTTTTGCGTGGAAAGGATCGAGCGACTTTATCAAAAATTAGCAGCATACCAGATTGACTGTTTTGCAATCACCAATCCGATCAATATTTACTACCTTTTGGGGGTCGATGTGTCGGTCGGGATGCTCGTCGTGACACACGGCCAGTATGCGCTCTATCTGGATTCTCGCTACACGACTGTCGCGCGTGAAAAAGGGTTAAAATTAGAGGATACGCCCCTAAAAGAGCGATTCAAAGGGAGAAAAAAAGTGGTTGTTGAGGGTACCCATTGCACTTTTGCCCAATTTGAGGAGCTGCAAGCCCTTTATCCAGAAACACGTTTTACTTCACATATGGTGGTTGAAGAGTTGCGGATGATTAAAGAGCCGCAGGAGATCCTTTTTTTGCGTGAGGCGGGGCGGGCTACGGCTCAAATGATGCGCAAGGTGCATGAAGCACTGCACGAGGGGGTGAGTGAAGAGGAGTTAGAAGCGCTCGTTCTTCATCCGTCCTTCCATCCGATCATTGCCTTTGGCTCTAATGGAGCCCATATCCATCATCGGCCGACCTCTCGTCGCTACAAAAAAGGGGAGGCTCTTCTTTTGGATCTAGGGGTGAAACGGAACCACTACATGGGGGACATGACGCGCACTTTTTATTCGCCGCTGGCTCAGCGTGTGGAAGAGGCACACGACATTGCTGTCGCGGCCTGCCGCCCAGGCGTTACCGTGCAAGAGTTGACCGACCTTGTGAAGCAAAAAATTCCCTTCAAGGATCACAATCTTTCCCATGGAATCGGCCTTGAGGTGCACGAGCGACCGCTGCCGCGTCTTGACTGCGACCGTCCCCTTGAGCCAAACATGTGTATCTCCATCGAGCCTGGCCTCTACGAGCCAGGTGTCGGCGGGGCGCGCCATGAAAACATGGTTCTCATCACCCAAAACGGCTGCGAAATCCTTACAAGCGAAAAGTAGGATATTTATACAGCCGCCTATGGTAGCAACCACACTTGAAGTTCGAATTGGAGAAGTTTATGGGAAAATCGATTATTGCTTGGATTTTGATTAGTTGGTTTGCTGTTAGATTTATCATTAGAAAAGAATATAAATATATTCCTGTGTTGCTGCTTTTAGTTTTGCTTAAATCAACAGGTTGGCCGTTTTTTTTAGATGATAATCTCGCTTTTGGGATACTAGGTATCAGCTTAGCTATATCGATGGGTGTTGAGTATCGATATAGAAAAAATATCGCATTCATTTCTGGGTATATTTTAGGGCTTTTTGCCATAGCTGGACATTGCCTTTGGATTTTCTTTGTAGATTGACCCAGCTTATCATCATCATCTTTAAAAACTCAGTGGTTAAAGCTATCGATTCATTCATTTTGCTACTTTGGTAGATGAAAGAGGGTGTTGTTTTATTAAAAAATCTGCTAATACTGCAGAATGCGTTTACAAGTAAAAATTCTTTCTTTGGTCAGCTTGGTCAGTATCATTGGGTACGTGACTTTTTTAGGTGTGCAACAGTTGACGATTTCGAGCAAATTGCGCGAGGCGCGTAATCATATCGAGACACAGCTGCAAGAGCAAAATGAGCAAAGGCGGGTGAGTTTAGATCGCTATTTGCGCTGGACTTTGGCCGACACGCAAGTACGCACAAATATGCTGCTCATGAAAATCGATCAGTATACTTTCATGAAAGAGCAGTTCTTGCCCACGACTAAGGCCTATGACAAGGGGACTTGGTTCGAGTCGGCTTCCACAATGATGCTCAATCCGTGGATTGATTTTATTCAGGTTGAAAATGGAGATAAGATCACTTCTATGTTTGCGACTGCCCCCCCTTATCTCAATGGGTTTTGGCACTTTTCAGCGATGGAGGGGGTCGAGGTTTTTGCAAAGTATGATTCCAAGGGGAACCTCGTGGGTCCCTACATTGGCGTTCCTGCATGGATGGGAAAGGATGTGCAATATGCAAAAGATCAGATGAAAAATCTCGATAGAAGGCCAGAGGGATTTAATTTCTGGGTTCTGTTTAAGCCAAAAGATATATTCGCTCTGGATGCCACAAAATTAGAGGCAACGATCTTAAGCAATCCGATTGAACCTCATCAAATCAGCGTTTGGATTAAAAGCGATGCGGTTTATCGCTCCATTTGCGAAGCAATGGTGGCAAATCTTAAGGCTATAGTCGATCGTTTAGAGACACCGGAGGCGAAATCCCTTTACCAAAATCTAACGGCAAAAGATGCCCATCGTTGGTTGAAAGAGAAGTTGTTGCCATTGAAAGCAGAGATTACAAAAGGGGGGTCGATTTATGAGAAATTAGAGCAAATTGACAGTAGCTCTTTAGAAAATAAAGACATCATTCCGATTCGTTATGAAGAGATGAGCCGTCGTTGGGATGAAAAACGGCTGATTTGGGAACTTTCGACTCTATTTTTATCGGGAGTGTTTGGGGATAATTTCTTCGCAGGTCAAGCACCTGATGGATTTGCTCGTACCGTAGAAAATGAGCCAAAAGGGCTTGGGTTTTTGGTGGAAGATTTATGCTTCAAGACCCCTTTTAAAATTTATGATCCGACAGGAATTAGTCAAGGATTCGACACCAATATCGAAAAACTCAATCAGGGAATCGGAATCATTTATCATCCTGAAAGCAACCGACTCTATATGGGGAATCGACTGCATCTCAATGTAAAAGATGCCACGACGGATAAGAACCGCTCGGGCGCTTTAATGATCGGAGTGGATGCCTCTAATGTCGTGCAACAGATTGCTATTGCAACGCAAGAAATGACGTTTTTGGTGATGAACGATAAGGTTTTACGTGCGTACAATCCCGATGGATCTTTGAATCAGACGGTAGAGTTGACGCCAGAAATTCTGGGGCAAATTCGACAAAATTCTTACGGGTCTACGACCGATATCAATGGGCAAGAATATGTGTTTTTTAAAGTGCAGCCTTACGAAGATATGGATCTTGAGCTGTTTGTTTTTAAATTGCGCAATAATGAATTCGATCTTTTGCAAGATCTTGCTAAGCAGATGAAGGAATTATTGCGATCACTTACCTGGCAAATGTATCTTTTTGCGATCATAATCAGTGTCGTTATCGTGGCACTTCTCTGGTTTTTATTGCGGTCGATTCTCAAGCCAATTTCTAAGCTTGCCGATGCGGTTGAGAAGGTCGGGAAGGGGGAGGTGAATGAGCCTTTGGTGAAAAAAGATTTCGAAGGACAATCAGACGAACTTATTACTTTGTATACCAATTTCGAAGAGATGCTTGAACGGATTCGTGAAGGGGAAAAAACAAAGCTTGTTTTACATAAATTTATGGATCCCGCAATCGCGCAAAAAATTCTTTCCAATGAAAAATCGATCCATGGGCAAGATGTGATTGCGACGATCTTCTTTTTGGATTTCAGAGGCTTCACACAGATGACAGAAGAGATGCCGGCTGATCAAATTGTCACCATGCTTAATCAATATTTTAATGAAATTGTGATTATTTTGAGAGAGCATCATGGAATTCTCGATAAATTTGTGGGCGATGCGGTCTTGGCTCTTTGGGGTGTTCCGGAAGAAGATCCAAAAGGCTCTTTATTTGCGGTGCGAGCAGCGATTGCGATTCAGCAGCGGCTTCATGAGGTCAATGAGGAGCGCAAAAAAGAGGGAAAAATCATATTGGAGGCGGCGATTGGGATCCATTATGCGAAGGTGACCGAGGGGATTGTGGGGAGTCATGAGTTTAGTGAATTCACGGTTATCGGCTCTGCGGTTAACGTCGCTTCGCGTCTTTGCGATGAAGCCAAAGCAAGCGAAATTTTAATCACCACAAATGTGTATGATCTAGTCATTGGGCAGGCGAATGTGGAGAACCTAGGCGATCACCATTTTGAAGGAATCACACAGCCATACACCCTCTACAAAGTCGTTTGGGCCTCAAAACCTGATGAAACGGTTATTGATTAATAAAGTGTTTTTGGTTAAGCTTGTGGGCTTATGATGGCCATTTTATTCGCTATAGCATTTGTCTTAAGCTTTTCGTGGGCGATTTCGTTGCGTCGAGCCCTTTTGCACACGAAAAAAGAACGGATTCTTGGCGAATTTGTGTTGCGACAAGAGCGGCTTGATGTGGGGCGCGACTTTGTGGCGAATGCTTCGCACGAATTGCGCACGCCTATTACGATCATCAAAGGTTTTCTGGAAACATTGCAGGACATGCCTGAAATTTCTCAGGATCTTTTCGACCAAATCATCAGTAAGATGTTGAACAGTTGTCAACGGATGGAGTCACTTGTAAAAAGTTTGCTCTTATTAGCCGATTTAGAAAATAGCCCGAAAGGGGGATTTCAAGAGTGTGATCTCGTAGAGATTGTCGATGAGTTGAGTTACAGTTTGATCTCGCTCCATCAAGAGGCGACGATTGAGACCTATTTTAAAGATGATCAAATTATAGTTTGGGCGAATCTAGATTTGATGGAGCTTGCGATCCGCAATCTTTTGGAGAATGCGGTGAAGTATGCGAGGGGCCCAGCCCGTATTATCATCCGTTTAGAAAAACGGGAAAATGAGTGTAAGATCCGGATTCGCGATGAGGGGATGGGGATTCCAGAAAAAGATGTTCCTCATCTGTTCGATCGTTTTTACACAGTGGATAAAACTCATTCACGCCGTTTAGGTGGTGCAGGTCTTGGTCTTTCGATTGTTAAAAAAATTGTGGAAAATCATCGTGGGTCGATCAGCGTTACATCAAAGCATCAGGAATGGACCGAGTTTCTTTTGACTTTTCCTTGTGGCGAGGAGCTGAAGACAGTTGATACGTATACAACGTTTGCCGCGCCTCAAGCTGTAAATTAGAATCCATGACAATGATCTGTTTGCCGTTTCTTCTTTGAGCGGGAAATTTTTCATTTCCGAGCAACGCCTCTTTTTTCGGCGTCAAAGGATTCTGCTTGGCGCATAAAAGGTCTTGCATTTCTGTTTTATTCAAGTATTTTTCGACCTCGGCCTCTTCTGATAGCAAAGCCTCTTCCTCAAAAATAAAGCGGGCGTTTTTTTCTCCGAGCAGAGCAATCAAAAGGGGTGCGCTGGCAAATGGAGCTGCAATCGGACAGCGATATTTCGCGCTATAAAGATAGATAAAATCGTCTAAAGCTGGATAGCCACACCCATTCCCATACCGATATCCTTTCGTCCCAGCAAGAGCCGTGCGCAAGTTTTCTGATGGATGAGGCAAATCAAATACACTCAAAACTTTGATTTGACGATTTTTTTCTAGAAGTTTTTTTCCTTTAGAGATCATTTCTTCTAAAAGTTCATGCGGATTCACTTCGGGGGCATGTTTGTAAAGCTCTTGTAGAAAAGTGAGGGCCACTGTAAACAGCGCGGGGTCCTCTTTTACAAGGAGAGGAGCCAACAAAAGCCGTGAGTGGCGACTAGCAGCCGTTTCGAAGCGGTTGCTTTTAATTTTTTGTTTCTTGCTCTTTCCCTCTTTCCCCCCTTTTTTCTTGTCGACGTACGTGTTTTTTTCCAAGAAAAGTGCAATCGGAATTTCATGCAGTTGCTCTTGCAAAGAAAAGTGTTGTTCGAGTCGATTTTGCACGACAATTTCTTGTCGAATCCACTGTTGCATGCTACTGATCGCAAGCGTCAAAATTAAAAAGAAGGTAAAAACCAAAGGAATCAGCTGCATAGATCGATCGTCGGGCTAATGTGGAGGTGTAGTAACTGATCATTTTGCAAGAGTAGAGGAACGTTCAGATCGAAGGAGATTGCATCCATCTCAAACCGGATCGATCTAGGGATGAAGCCCTCCTCTTTTGTCTGAAAAATTTGGGTAAAGCGGGTCGATCCGCCCTGTTTTTTGTGCACAAAAAGGGAAATGGTCGGTTTTTTGATCCCCTCAAAGAGAGGCATTACCTCGAATACTTTGTCGTCCTTTCCTTTCTTCTCCAAAAAGAGAGTCCCTTTCTCGAAAAAAATCCGTGCCCGGATCAGCTCTTGATTGATTCGATCCAGCCCGCTTGCGTCATAGGTAAAGGTAAGCTCGGGCCCCGCCGCATTTAAGATGATGGGCTCTTTTGTCATATTGATGGTATTAGCGATGCGCAACAGCTCGAGAATTTGCACCCGTGTTTTGTTGTGCAGTTCCCCTTCGATGGATCTCGAACAGGTGAAGAAAAAGGTGATGAGTCCACTGAAAATGGTGAAGAGCATCCCGATCAATAGGGTCGAGACGAGGACTTCCACCAAAGAGAATCCTTTCACACGTTTCATGCGATGAATATACAAGAAATCTCTTTTTCTTGCATAAACTTTATCGAAAAAACGGCTTAGGTACAATCATATGCGGTTTGGGGCATGGCATAAGTTAAGTTCTTTTTGAATAGAGTTTTTTTATCTGTTATCGTCTTGTCGTCTGTCCCTATTGTAGAATGTGTTATTGGGATATCTAACTCGTTAAAACAGGTGTGTGACTTAGGCAGTACAGCTGCTGGTAGATCATGAGGCTTGATCTTAATCTTGGTGGTTGCGGTAACTACCGAGTTTCCAGTCACATATTTCAATAGCTGTTTTACCCACTCTTCGTCTTCTGTGAGCACGAGCTCTTTTAGCCACTGAGTTTTTTCTTGAATGACCGGCTCTGTAGAAGTGGTCGTAATTTTGCCGGCAATCTCTTGTCGATTAAATGGGTTTCCTTGGATCTGTGCACTCAAATCTATAGCTGACAAAGATCGAACCGTCTGTAGCAAGGTGGGTGTTAGCCCTTTATAGACCATCCATGCGGCGTTCACTCTCGGTTTCCAGGTCTCCACGATATATTCTTTCACTTGATCTGGATTTTGTAAATCTAAACAGTCCGCGCTCAATATATACTTCTGGTTGTCGGTGAGGAGCGTATCTGGATCTTTCACATAGTCAAAAAGCCACCCATTTTCTGTTGTTTTTTTAATTTTCCCAAAAGCTTCCAGAGTCTGGTCGTTGGTTGGTGGAGTAGCGCTTGCGATGGTGCACATCTCTTTTAAAAGAGTGAAAAAGCTATCAGGCAAAACGCGCCCTGTTACAGCTCTTTTTTGGGTATGAGTCATGCAATAGGCGAACAGTTTACCCAAATTTTTTAAGGCTGGAGGCTGCTGTGAATTGAAGATATCTTTTAGTTCAGGTAGTTGCGTGCTCGGCTCGATTTGAATGACTCTAGAGCGTGATCCATCTAATAAATTTTGAGATAACCACGTGAGTAGATCTCTCGTTAACCCATCAGCATCTATGCCATCTTGAGGAGTGAAATCATCGTTTAAGAATTTTACAAGGAGATGAGACCATTGGATCGTATGCAAAACATGTTCTGGTATCTGGGTAATCGCTAGAGGGTGAACGGTTAAAGCACCAGAAGGAGTTGTCGAAACCGCAGAGGTTTTTAAAAATTCATTCATCACACCTGTCAAGGTTTTATTCCAGTCCGCATTCGAGTTAAATAGATATTGGTCTATGGCCTCAATGAGTTGATTGTTAATTTTGCAACTTTCGATAGTTCCCTCGCTATTAAGTTTTAACCCAAGCTTATTTGTTTGCTTTCTTAAAGCGTAATCGTTGAGCTTTTGAATATTTATAACAAAACTTTTAGATGCAGAAGGCTCCTCCGATGTTATGCCACGGATTAAATGTCGAGCAGTATTGGAAGCTGGACTTTCCATTTGCGTCATCCACATCGCATAATTGACTTGTCCTAAAGGAAGAATAAGAGGTACTGCTTCGCGAAGGGGCGCTCCGTGGCTGTTCTTTACCGTAATGTGTTGGGGTTTTCCCTGTATCGCATTGAACATGATCCGTAGCGTTGCTGTGTCGAACACGTTTTTATTTCTTTCAAGCTGGTCTAATACTTCGAGTTTCCCTGCAAATAATCCAAAAATTTCATCCGGAAAAGAGACGGGCACACCTTGAATTGAGCTATTGTTGTAAAGGTAGCTAAAACGTCCTTCGCCACAATTTTTAATGCCGAGTTTATTGTTGGAAGATTCGAGCAAAAAGTCTTGGTGGGTTTGAATATTCATTGCTTTGTGTGACTGATTCCACCATAAACAATATTTTACTTCCTCGTGCTCGACAATCAGTGCACGAGAGGCGCTATTTGCAAATTGTTCCCCGTGGTTCAGAATCGTTTGCAAAAAGTCTGTATTGGGAGCTCGAACCTCGATTGGTGAGGCACTAGCAGGGGGCAGGATAGATGAAGTGTTTGGCGAAGTGCTTGGAGGTGTGTCGTTTGGTTTTTTAGGAGAAGCGAAATAACGGTACAAACCAAAGGCAACACTTCCGATCGCCGCCAAAGCTATTAATAAAATTTTTATTTGACGGTGGGGGGGGGTATTTCGCAAAGATGTGAAAAAATTGCTTGATGAAATGGAATTCAGTTTAACTTCTGGGCAACGCATAAAACCTCGTTTCTTAGGTTATAGCATATAACTTTTTACAAAAATAAGTAAATGGAATAATGAATATCGTGTAAGGGTTGCGGTAGGAGTGCTTACGCTAAACCTTAAATCTTAAGCGTTAAAAATTTAATTGACTAAAATCCTAGCTTGACGAAAAAATAATAAATTCTTATATTCAAAAAATTTTATCGAGTTTTTGCAATGAATTTTTCAAGAATTTTTATGACAGCCCTGCTTTTCATGAGCACTATTTGCTCGATGGAAAAATTTGAGTTCACACCAATTGCACCATGGTGTTTACCCGATTTAGGAGAAATGAATCTAGATGCACGGATCGGTTTTCTTCAGGAGATTGAAGCAGGTGTTTGGGACAATCGACTGTCCCCGTTGGATTGCGATAAGGTTATACGTTGGCTGGCATCTCTTGCCATTCATGGGGCCACTGAAGAAGAAAGATTGGAAATTATCGAGGATGCGCATGAGGTATTTTTCCAAGAGCCCTTTATATTTATGCCTGCTGATTACTATGATACGCCTCGACTGATTCGATGTGGGGGAATTGGGCATGTTTGGGGCAAGGTAAAGAACTACTGCTGTAAGCATAAAAAGCAGATTATTATAGGAGCGGTTGTAGTTGTTGCTGTTGCAGGGGTTTGCGTGATTGCAGCAGGTTACTGTTCTGCCAGTGGAGCTGGCGCAATTGCTGCTAGTGCTGTTGCTGGAAGAGATCAGGAA
>JACCDN010617553.1_pt1 | contig 13846 bp, 22 predicted proteins | sample 7441691 | NCBI WGS metagenome assembly JACCDN01 (sample SAMN15323439, study PRJNA562643) | freshwater metagenome | isolation source: river surface water | place: USA:Blue River Watershed | collected 2017-08-16
AAACAGAAGAAGCAGATGAAAACGATGAAACAAACCCAGAAAAGCCATTGATTAGTTTATTAGATAAAAAAATAGAAACGGAAGTTGCAAAATTGAAATGGAAAAACATATCTGAAAAATATGATAGCTCTGCGTTGACCAAATTACACACTGCTCACATTACTGCAATAAGAAAAAGAAGAGAAGAAAGAAGCGTTAAAACGAGAATTGAAATTGAAATTATTGAAATGGAGCTAAAACGGTCTAATTTGAGTATAAAAGAACGTTCGTCTATCAGTAACAGAATTAGTCAAATAAAAGAACGAGAAAACAAAGAAGAAAACGACTATACTTTGTTAGCAGTTCCATTTTTGATGGAATTTAACAAAATTATTGTTAATTACAAAGTTGGGGACGAAGAAAAACTGAACAATTTGATTTTTGAATACAAACAAAAGTTTATGCCGGAAAAATTGACGGAAGAAGAAAAATTGAAAAACAAAATAAAACTGTTTACAGAATACAAAAAACAAATTACTTACTGTAGCTCAATTTGCAGTTCAACCGGCAAAGAATGCGGCGGAGAACTTATTATAACAGACAACAAAGGATTGCTAGTTTGCAATTCATGTGGTGTTGTTGCAATTGGTTGGGGTGGAATGGATTCTGACCCTAGTAAAATGACTTATAAAGAAAAACAAGACTATGTTCCGACTAAAAAATTTTTATATAAAAGAAAACAGCATTTTCGTGGAAAGCTTGAGCATTTAATGGGAAAACCTAGTGCAAAGTATTGTTTGACCGTAGAAGATTCGTTAAAAATAACCGGAGAATTTATGAAAATTAAAGACACTCAAATAGCTAAAATTCGTCCATCTGATGTTCATACTGTTTTAAAGAAAATGAAATTAAGTCATTTATACGATCATGAAATTGCAATTACTGAGTGGGTAAATCCGTGGTATAAGCCAATTCAAATAGACCCTGCTCATTTAGAAATATTGGATCAGCAATTCAAAAAAACTGAAATGCCATTCGACAAAATTAAAAAGTCTATTGTTCCAAGCAGAAAAAATTTCATGTATTACATGTTTGTTGGCTATAAATTATGTGAAATCAACGGGTTTTATCAATATTTGCCAATGTTTAAAAATTTGAAAGAATCTAATTTAATTAACATTCACAACATGTGGTGGCATGCAATTTGCGAAGAACTTGGATGGGAATATATACCTAGTCATGGGAATATCAGCAGACGAACATTTATTAAACGTGGAACTCGTGTTACGTGGAAAACTGTTAAAATTGACGGTAAAGAATTTACACAGCTTTGTCCAGTCGGAGCAACACACGAAAACAATGAAGAACAAGAAGATCAACAAGATGAAACAAACATTAATTCAATAGATGAAAGCAATAAACGTAAACGTAAAGAAAACGACGAAAATAATGAAGAAACTTCAGGAATTAAAAAAATAAAAATAGAACCAATAAATTAAAAAATTGTTTTTTTATTCCATTTTTTTAATTTTTTTAGTGTACCCAAATAAATATATATTAATATACAAAAAAATAAAATTACAAAACTCCAGACAAAACATTTCCCAAGCCAAGAGGACCAAGAACAACATCGTACAAAAGCGAAGCGTAAAAAGCAGCCATACCAGCAGAAACTCCATACGACGAAGGAAGAGCAACGGCAAGAGCACCTGAAGATCCAATAAGTGGAATTGCAGGAATCATCTGTTGATTTCTAAGTGCTGGAAGAACAAAAGCTACAAATGCGTAAGCCAAAAGACCAGTGATAACGGCTTCAGAAAGCTTTGCTTTCATAGTGTCATAAATTTGTCCAAGCATATCTCCTAAACCCATTTTATAATAATTGAATATAAGTATAAGTTAATAATTAATAGTTATAGATTTTTTTTTAGAAGATTTTTTATTTTTTGTAAAAACACACACCCAATTTTACAAATTTAAATTTTCACACATCACACAACATCAACACATATTTATGTCTTTTGATATTTGTTGTGGTTTGTTCAGAATCTTCGGACTTCAATTTTTTGTAAATATTGATGGTTTTGCGCACTGAATTAATAGCAATTTCTCGGTTTCCACATATATTTTCGTACATTCCAATAGTATAGTCTTTAGTAATACTGTAATATTCTTCCCAAAATTTTACGTCAGAGCACACTTGCACATATTCAGGATTACAATAAATTTCAGTAATCAACTTTTCATTCGAATCATTTTCTTCTTTAGATTCAATTTCATCAAATTTGTTTTTTTCCTCCATTTTTTTCACGCAATTGAAAAAAAATGAATTGCAAATTTTATAACCGAAGTGGATCGCAATTGAATAGCATTGATTTGGCAATGCTCAAAATTGACGAAGAAAAACTTTCTGCGAAACTTGCTGAAAGAGTTATTGTAAATCAAAGAAAAATTATTGAAGTGATTTCGGATAAAATTGTTAGACTTAACTCTGTAAATCAACAAACGATAGATGAATTGAAAGAGCAGATTATCGAAAACAACTCAAATTTTAAAAAAGAAGTTGAAAGCCTTAAAGTGCTAACGTGTGCAGTTAACGATAAAATTGATATTTTAATTAATTTAATGAAAAATAAATAAAAATCACACCTTTACACATCATCTTCAACAAATAAAAAATCAGAATTAAGTTCCCTTTCCAACTCAATTGCTTTTCTTTTTTTGTTTTCCTTAACCTTACGTCTTTTTTCCTGCTCTTTTATAAACATACTTCTAGCATACCCAGAAGTTTCCTTAAAATCAGGATGTGTTATATAAGCCAACACACGAGCATGAAAATCCAAAAAAAATGGTTCATACTCGGTCATCCATCCTTCATCACGATCAACTTTTAAAATATCTATTACTCCTCTATCTCCATGATCACTTGGAGGTTTATATTGCACAAAAAATGAAAACGGCATGTTGCACACGTACAATTGAAATTGCACTTGAGGCATGTAATGTTTTGGAACTTCATGCGTTATTTTGCGACTAAAAGGACATTTTAATTCAACCAAACAAGGATACCAAATTCCAACTCCATCAGGAGTGCAACCAAAAATGGAAGGTTTTTTTCTGCACAGCACAAAGCCAATAGGTTTGTCTTTTACTAATTCAATGCCGCTGAAATACTCAAACATTTTGAGTCCTTCTGCTTCAGTGTCGATACCTCTTTGCATAATAAAATTTGTTGGCTTTGGAGGAACTTGTTTTGTTTTTATTTTATACAACTGTTCTTTAGAACAATACTTGTCTTGACCAATAATAGACGCTGCGTTTGTTGCTGTTATTCTCATTTGTCTTTTCTCGTTGCAAGTTGGATCTGTCCATTGTATTCGTTCGTGTAAATCTAATAAATCAGAAGTTTCTTTACAATATTTTAATTTTTGATCTTCTAGATCTTTTTTATATTTAGAAACAAGATTAAAATCTACATCACTCGATAATATATCAGTGTTTTGCGTTAACCAATGGAAACGTTCTGTTTCGTTCAAAAACTGGTTTCCTTGATACATGTTCTTGTTGCTCATTTTCAGATAACGTTAACAAATAATTATAAAATAGTTGAAACGTCTTAATGTCAATTACGTTATTGTATATAGCTCTGCAAATTATATCGCTTTCAGTGGGCGCATTTGTCTGTCTTATCAATGTTGGTGGACTCAATCCATCTAAATCCATGTTTTTTATAATTTTAAGAAAATTTGACATGTTTATTTTTTAATAGGCTTATCTGTTTTTTTATAAAAAAAACAATAACACAATGCTATATCAAACAAAAAAAATTTAATTTTTAATCTAAAAAATAAAAAAAAAACATGGTAAATTGTCAATTTGTTTAATTTGACAGACTCCATTTTTTTATTCGCAAAAATTTTTATCAAATAATTATTGTTTTTTGCTTTTTTTATTATTTAATTTAAATGAGTAGTAATAACGCTTATGGTTGCTTGAATGTGTGCTTTTTGTTCATGTCTATTGGACTTTCAATCCCAACTATCTATTATGGTTTTTCCGAAGAAGACGCAACTTGCCAACAAGGAACACGAGCTGGATTAATTTTGAGCGATTGGGTTAAAGTTCAAGGTCTTAAAACAATTTGTGCAAATTTTGCTTTTTGTGTTTTTGTTGCTATTGCCATTGCGTTCAAATCTAACGCTGCTGGTTTTTTTGCTTCCGTTGTATCTTTGCTAAATATACTGTTTACAATTATTTGGTTTGTAATTGGAGTCGTAGTTTTGGCTACTAATGAAAACAACAGTTGTGTTGCAGAAGGAAATCCATTGGCAGTTATCACAATTATTAATTTCTTTTTGACTTGGTCTACTTTAAATATAGCTTATGAGTTTTTTGATTGAATATTGTATTTTTTTACAATTTAAATTAAATTAAAATTTAAACAAATTTTTTTATTTTTTTGCAACAATTTTTGATGATACAGATTTGTTATTACCAAACAAAAAATTATCTCTAATTTTTTTCTTTTCCCATTGAAGTAAAACATCATCAATTTCAACTTTTTCACCGCAGTTAACACACTTTATAAAAAAAAGAAAAAGTGGATTTGCTTCAAAGACTGTAGGCTGAGGGTCACTGCTTCCCGACCAAGAGAAATACGAAGATGACACGACTGGCTTTGGAATATTGTATTTAGCGCTTTTAAACGGATCAAATTTCCATTTTCTTTTGCAATTCAAACAAGTTGTTGATTTGTGAACAGTTTCAGCTTCATCGTCATCTTGAATTAATTCTGGCTCTTCTTCTTCTTCTTGTTCAATAATTTTGTGTTCCGCATCGGACTCCATGTTGTCTAAAATTTTATATGTGGCAATTTCTAAATTGTCATTGTCACTCATAAAAAAAAATAAATCAATACAAAAAATAGATTTATTCAATAATTAAGAGATATATTTTAATTTTAATTTTTTTTAATTTCAATTTTTTCGCATGATTTACAGCCACAAAGATTATAATCGGATAAAAACGAAAGCATATGAAAATTAATTTGTTCGTCTTTGATTAAATTCATGGCTGTGTAAGGCATCATCATTTTTACAAAATGATAAATGTATTGTTTGCATGGGTTCATTAAAAACCCGTTCAATTTAATTTTTGCAAATTGTTTCTGATCCAGCAATTTTAGTAATTCGTTTTTTTCGTTTGATTGTTTATGAACAGTTCTTATAAAACAACAATATTCACCATACATAATATAATCATAATCCAATCCAGAACTTGGCTTGATTGTTGTTTTGTCAATGCTTTTCAAAGATTCATTTCTTCCAAAAAAAATAATAGGATTTTGCAAAGCATGCTTAAAATCACCATCAGAATGTATAATAAAAGGAAAATTCAAGTCATGTTGTATGTCGTAATTTTGTTTGTTTAACAAACAAAAACAGCACATTTTACTTTTATAGTCATCAGTTAATGGCAATGTAATAACTGGCTGTTCAAAATTTCTGTAAATTCCAGTTGTTTTGTCTCTTCTGGCCCAATCATACATGGTTTTAAACAGATTTACCAAAAACATCCGCTGATTTGATTTTCCAAGTTTGTACATTTCTTCTTCCGTTAAATTAATATTAAAGTCAGGATTGACAACAACTCGTTGTTTTTTATTTGCAACAACAACTTCTTTATGCTCTTTTTCCCATTTGCGTTTGTTCTCGTATCTTTCACGCATGTCATTACTTCTTTGTTTACTTCTTGCAAAATCAAACAGCATCATTCTAAAGTGGTTTCTGCAGTCATACAAATAGTTATCATAATGATCTGATGGTTTAATTGCATCAAAATTGGGATTTTCAATGTCAAATGGAAAATTTAAAGTTAAATTGAAATTTAAAGAATTTCTGTTTCCAAAAAATACAGTCACGTTGTTTTTGTTGTATTCCGCGTTTAAATAATTAAGACGCTTTTGCACTTTATTTCTCACAGCAGAACACAAATTGGAAGCAACAACCATTACTTTGTTTTTTCCTTTTCCTTTTGGTCTTTTAGTCCCACGAGGAATATGAAAAAAAATGTAGCCGTATTCCACCTTGTTACGTCTTAATCCAACAACATGATCAAAATATTGAATATTTCTGCAATCGGATAAAAATTTGACGACAATGTATTTTTCGCTCTCTCCTTCTTTGTAATATACAAAATAAACGTTTTTCGGCTTATTGAATAATGGCTCAAAATCAATTTCAATTGAAGCAAATTTGTCGTCGCGTTCGCATGTAAAAGTAAACGTTTCGCGACTGTTCAAAGCCACCGAAATAACAGAAGGGTATACAGGCTTTGGATAAATTGGTATATTAGCAAAATTAAAATGGTAATAATCAAAATAATATACCTCTGAGCTTGATATAATCTCAACTTCGTCGTTCTCTTTTTCTTCTTCATCGTCAAAAATATAAGAATCCAAATCATAAATTTCCGCCATCTTTTTTAGCAATTTGTTTTTTATTATACAATTTGGAAAATATAAAAATAAAACAAAAAATGCGCAAACCCGGAAAAAAATGGCGTCTAAAAGGAAGTACAGAAGCGACAAACTGTTTGATATATTGGATGACTTTTTTTCTGAATGTTTGAATATAAGCGAGTTAGGAATTATTAACACAATTATTGACTATTCAGAAACACATGCTTCAAGAAAATTTGAAAAATTTGTTGAAAAAAATCTAAAGAACGCTGAATTACACAAAAACAAAATATTTAAAGAACTATTGGAGAAAATATTTAACGAGGAGGACTCATCTAAAAATAATGCTTATAATTTTGTTTTTTTAAAAAACGGTTATGTCCCAGAGGTTGCCGTTATATATAATGTTGATTATGATGATGACGAAGTTGAATATATACAAAAACGCATGCGTGATGAATATTGTTTATCTATTCGTTATGAAATTGACAGAAGAAGAATTATTGTGGAATGCGTTTGAAATTTGTAAGTCTTTTTTTTAATCTTATTAAAAAAATAAATAAAACAAACAAAAAAAATGGCATTTGATATGTTTGATGACGATCAGCCATACGGCGGATTATTTTCTAATGATGCACCGTTTCAAAATATTCCAAATTACAACAACGAAAACATTCAAAACATTAGACAGCAAGCATCGGAAAAGGCTAAAAAAAGTATGGCTTCTATTGTTGATAACAATGATTGCAATAACGAAAAAGATGAAAAAACAGAAGAACAAAACAGAAAAAAAAACGAAAAACTTGAAAAATTAAAGCATTTAACACAATGTGTCAATATTCCTACTGCTAGATACGACGATTCAATACAAAATTTACCAAGACACAAACAAAATTTACATCACAAAAAAAAACCAATAAAAAAATTAAACAAGCTTAAAACACGAGACAGATTAGATTTAGATTTTTTACCAGTAAAAAAATTACCAAAAAATGGATCAATTATTATTCTAGGTAAAACTAAAAGTGGTAAATCTTCAACAGCAATTGGTCTTTTGCGAATGTATCGCAACTACTTTCCAAAAATAGTCATTTTTTGCGGTTCTAAAAAAACAGAAAAAAGATACATTGCAGTAGGAATACCTGCTATTTACATTCACAATGAAATGGACGAAAAACTTCTTGAAGCAATGTATGATAAACAGGAAATGGATGTAGAAGCAGGTAAATTTTCTCCTCTTTTAATTATTTTTGACGACATTGGGTTTGACGCTAAATCTTTAAAACAAAGAATTTTAAAAAGATTGTTAATGAACGGTCGTAACGGTGAAATTTTAACTATTTTGCTATTACATGATTGCAAATCTATCACTCCTCCAGTAAGAAGTCAAATAGATTTAATTTTTGTTACAAGACATAAAAATGTTCAAGACAGAAAAAGAATTTTTGAAGCTTTAAATTGTGCTTTTGACAGCGCAAAAGATTTTGACAAATGTTTAATGCAATCTACACAGGAAAGAGGTGCTTGTTTGGTAATGGACAACACAGAAAATAGGTCAACTGCTTTAAGAGATAACGCTTGGGTATATAGAGCACCATTTCCTGAAGAACCAATTGATTTTAAACTTTTAAAACAAGCAAAATCTTACAGTAACAGACATTACGACAGTTTATCTTTTTTAAAAAAATACGAAGAAAAATATGGAAAAAAAGATGTAAGAGATGTTGTTGAAAATCAATTAGGAAAAGAAAAAACAAAAAGAAAAAAAGAATTAAAAAAACGTTAAAAAAATGTAATTAATTAATCGTCTTCATCATTTATTTGAATGTTTAAAATTAAATCAATAATATTTTCTTCAAACAAATCACTATTGTTAAACACATTATACAAACAGTTATATTTTCCTTGACGATTTGCTGGCATCAAAAAAACTTCAATGTCGTCAATGTCATCATATTTTTCAAATTCGTTTGTATAATATTCTTTTTGACCTAAATAACCGGATGTTATTTTATATATTGGCTCATTCTTTCCCATTCTTCTTAATTGCTTTGTGTTGTAATAACAAATATTATTTGTATACAACACATTTATTGTAATCAATGCCGCAAAATGAAATTGTATCATTCTTGCATATTTGTATGTGTATTTTGTTTCAATGTTGTCAAAATAATTATCAATATCAGATTCTTCGGATAAATTATATTCGTTTGCAATTTGCAGCCCAATCGGTTGAGGAAGTGGAATAATGTAAATGTCTGTTGTATTTCCAATAACATTCAATATACAAATTTTTTCAATTTTAAATGAAATTTCATTAGATACAAACAGAAACAAATGATCTTCTTCAAATTTTATAAATTTTTTTTTGCTTTCATTACGGTTGTATTTGTATTTTCCAATTGAATTGGGAATAATTCCAGAACTGCACTTCTTCAAAATGTCAACAATAAATAATCTGGTCACAAAATCATAAAAAACTGCGTTAGACATTTTTTTGATTATTTTTTCGTCAATTTGTTAATTGACATTTCCGCCATTACTATTTTTTTTAAGATGTCAAATTTTGACAATGATTATGAAATTGGATGCTGTCATGGGGTTTCTGATGATGAAAACGACGGGGCTGTCGATTTCGATGAATCATTTCATAAAGAACTTCTTGAAACTCTATCACTAAGTAATAAAAAAAAATTGTCAAATCAACAAGTAAAAATTCCCGACGAAACTGAAAAAACTGATTATTGTAACATGCTATCTATTGATTGCAAACAAAAACAAGAACGTGACGATATTTTAAAACATTGTTTACAAAAACAGCAAACAAAGCAAACAAATGAAAAAGAAAAAAAAACTACTATAACTGTAAAAACTGGTGAACCTCAGTATTATTTGCCAGCTCCTCCAGTGAAAATTTTAAGCGTCGAAGGACAGCCAATTGCCACAAAGTTTTTTCCTGCCTATTATGCAAATAATTCGTATTATTGTCATGAAAATTGTTATTTAAACGAAAATATGCACATTTTGTTAGAATGTAAACAGATTGACGGTAGAATTGTATCGTTTACAGGATTAACAGATACAAAAAATGTACAAAGCATTGATTTTGAATCAATTAATAAATAATAGTTTTTTTTTTATTTTGAAATTAAATACAATGCAATAATAGCAACAAACAAAGCTGAAACCACGTTTTTGTCTTGTTGTGATTGTTTTTTAAACGAATCAAATAATTTAGTAAATGGATTAGCATTTAAATTTGTAACAGGAGAAGGAGCAGTAACATCTGAAATTATGCTTTGCGCTGTTTGCAAATTAACTGTTTCAGTAACGTTTGGATTAACCGCTATTGCTCCAATAGATTGCATAATTACATCATCTATAGATATCTGTAATGCTTGAGGCAAAGATTCATCGTATTGTTGCTGGTAATTTATATTTGATTCCGCATCTTCGTAATATTGCACGGATTCATTTATGTCATTACTCATTTTTTTATAATTTTAAATATATAAAATAACACAAAATAAAAAATAATGAAATATTTTTCGGATATTTGTATTTTTATTTTTATTGGAATTTTAGGATTTATTTTTTGTGTTAATTGTTACATTGAAGGAGAAAACGATGAAAGGCGAAATAATGGTAATTAATTACATTAATTAAACAGTTCTAATAATATACAAAAGAGCCATTGATAAAATAACTGCAGGAATAACTAATTTATTTTCAGTATAAGTAGTGGAAGGCTTTATTTGTGAAGTTAAAGATGGAGAAATTGGGATATCCAAAGAAGAAGGTTGTTGTTCTTTTAAAAAAATAAACAAATCTTCATAAAAAGGAGCTGAATTATATTTGTTTACAGCAATGTATTTATTATTGTTTTCTAACAACTTTGATATATTGGAAATATTATTGTTAACATTATTAATTTTACTACCACCAGATGAATTAGTTAAAGCAGAATCAATATAACTTGAACAACTTGATTTACTGTAACACATAAATGGCAATTTTGACAATTTGTCTTCACTTTCAATATCAAAACAACTTCCGTTACTACACGAGTTGTTTAAAGTTATACCACTGCACGACATATATATATATATTTATTATTAACAAAAAAAGTAAAGTATATTATTAATTTATTGAAAATATTATAAAAATTTACAATTTAATTTTTGTTTAATAAATGTTGGTTCGTGACATTCCCCATCTGGTAAATACAACTGCAAATAAGGAATCAAAACATGCTGAATGATATCATCAATTTCAATAAATTCTGATAAAATTTCTGTCATTTTCTTTTCGTACATTTCACGATTCATATGCAATCGACACATTCCAAAATTGTTAACGTTCCAAAGTGGGCATTTTAGACAAGTATTATTAAAGAACTTTCTTTTTCCATATGAAGTACTAGATAAAACCCAACAACCATCATTAACTTTACAAATTGGACATTTTGTTGGATTCTCTCCATATTTAGTTTCAGGAGGCCTAAATGGTTGAGTGCCATCAGAACTAAATGTGTGACCACATTTTGAAAATTTTAAAAATGCAATAGATTCAATTTTATATCCAGTTAAATTGTCAAACAAAACATCATTTACGTCGTCATCATAAAAATCAAAACAATCTGATTTTAAAATTGCGCGTATTTCGTCCACCATTTTTATATTTTTATATAAAAAAATGGATGGATCAGCAGTAATTAATGGAATTGGAGATGTTAGATTTAACTACGAAGACGGGGAATATTACGTTTATGAATTTTATACTTCAAAGAATTCAGACTTACGTTGGATTAAATTGCACCCATTTATATACGGACGTGTATTTTGCTTGAAAGAAGGAGTTACTCCTGCTGGTAACAAAATAGAATCTACTGCAAAAGCTGGTTTGATTCAAGCATTACGTCAACAAAAACTTACAAACGCTAGTTTGTACGAATTTGTTAAACAATAAATGTTTTTTTTTGTTTTTTTAACCATTCTTTTTGTTTTTTTATCCTTTCTTTTTGTTTCAATTGTTTTCTTTTTTTTAAATTCATTTTTTCATAATGAGTTGCGTATTCAGGATATCTGATTTGCTCTTCTTCAGTGTAAACATTTAAATAAGGCATTAAAACGTGTCTTATTATGTCAAAAATTAAATAATTTTCCATTATTTCTATCAATTTTTCAGTGTACAATGTCGGATTCATGTGTTTTTTGCAATATCCAAAATTGTTCATTGATATTTTGTTTTCACAGTTTGTCTTTGAACATAAAGGTCTTGTAAGAGAACAGTCGTGATTATTTGGATATGATTGATGGCAAAAACAGCAATATGAATAATGGTACGATAATGTTTGAAATTTAAAACAAACTGGACATTTGTTTTGATATGATTGTAATTGTTCTGTTTTGTCAATTGTATGCATACACAAAGGAAATTCAATGTAAAATTTAGAAACAATTCTGTATCCTGTTAAATCGCTAATAATTACAGTTTTGTACTTGTATTTGCCGTTTTTTTGGGCTGTATAAGATGTTAAATTTTTGTTGTTTTCATAAAGTTTTCTTTTTTTTAGTCTATGAGGATCTTCAATACACGGATGTTGAATGAACATTTTTTTTGTTATTTTTGACAAAAAAAATTATTTTAAATATTTTTTATATTATTCTTATTTATATCTATCAATCTGTTTGTTAACAAAACAAAAATGAGCACTAACTATTTAGATTCACCGTTTCATACAAGTGTATACTTTAAAGGATCTCCTAGAATAAAAAATTTGGTTGATAAACGCCATATGCAAATGCAAAATTATCAAACTTACACGCCATACAAAACTACCATGCACCTTGACGCACAACAACAACAAGAAGTTCCAATTCAAAAATTATGGCTTGATGATCCTGGAGTTTTAATTCGACAACCAATAAACATTTTGCCTTATCCGTTAGCAAGTCCAATTGAACGAGTTAATTCCGCAACAAGGGCAGTTTTATTGCTTACAGGAATTATGAGTTTGGCTGATGGAACAACTACTCCTATTATGCATGGTTTAATTGCTGTTGTGTTATTATCTTTGTATTTTAGTGACCAAAAAGCTGACACTTTGTCTGTAGTTGATATGAATAACGTTGGAAAGGGTACCAGATTAAACGGAATTCCAAACACCAGAGGCCCACTTGAATCACCAAACGGCGATCAGCCAAAAACAATTAGAGATTTAATGAACGGTCCTCAAATCAATTTTTCACAACGAACCGCTCTTCAAATGTTAAATATTTAATTACTGTTTTTTTTTCAAATAAATAAAATAATAAAAAAATAAAAAATGTCTTATTTTGTTAATCCTGATCACGATTACAAAGAATTTTGCGCAAGCAACGCAATAAAATGCAAACACTGCAATATAAATCAAAGTTGTCCAATTTCAAATTTTATTCAATCAGAACCTAGTCAATTTAGTTTTTTTATTTGTCACGAATGCTGTAATGCACAACAAAAACCATGCATTTGCAAATATTATCAATATTTACTAGCTCAAAAAAATAAATCGTAAAACAAAAAAAAATGGTGCAATCATCAATCCAAAAAATTGCGTATTTAATGACATTAAACGATGGGGATTTATTTGAGTTGGAATCACCTGAAGGCTACGTCTCAACTGTTAAATTTCACGTTTATAACGATGGGCTGCTATATTTTAACAATGTTGATCATCAGCTAGCAAATGGTACAGGAGCTTCATATAATTATTCTGTTGAACAAATTCAAGTTGGACCTCCAGGAACTATTTTTACATCATAATATTGTAATACTTGCCAAATTAGTAAATTTAAATTTAAAACTTTTTTATGTTTTACTTAATTTAAACAAAACACTTTTAAAACAAACATGTCGTCATCATCATCACCACCTGCTGGAGAAATTAAACCTTTAGTTGAAACTGTGAAAAAACAATGCTCACATGAAGTTAATAAAAATCGTGTGTTTTGGGTAAAAGTTCTCTTATCTGTCTGCATTGTCATTTTTGCTATTGCTCGTCTTCTTAAAGGAAACCCGGATTCAAGCGAGCAAACTGTTTTGTATTCGTTGATTGCATTTTCCATTGGATCATTTGCTCCTAATCCAAAATATGAAAAGTTAATTGAAATTGCAGACGATATAAGAAAAGGGGATATTGGAGAATTAGCTAATGACGTTTTAGATATGATCAAACCCCCTCCAACTCCACCATCGCAAAAATAAAAAAATGGCTGACAATTTAAAAAAAAATTTGATTAAAATTTTGTTTGACGAATGGAAAGTTATTGACGAAGTAAACTTGATTGACATTGTAATTGATTATATTTTAAATGACGTTGTTCGTTATGAAAATTATATTTTTCCTTGTAATAATCGAGATCATGA
>JACCDN010166943.1_pt1 | contig 13845 bp, 14 predicted proteins | sample 7441691 | NCBI WGS metagenome assembly JACCDN01 (sample SAMN15323439, study PRJNA562643) | freshwater metagenome | isolation source: river surface water | place: USA:Blue River Watershed | collected 2017-08-16
ACCAAATGCGCTTCGACTTAAACGAAGGCTTCCCGCTGGTCACGACCAAAAAAGTGCATCTGCGCTCCATCATTCAAGAGCTGCTTTGGTTTTTGACCGGTTCGAGCAACAACAACTGGCTCAAAGAGCGCAATGTCACCATTTGGGACGAATGGGCCCGTGAAGACGGTGACCTCGGACCTGTGTACGGCGTGCAATGGCGCAGCTGGCCCACCCCTGACGGCGGCCACATTGACCAAATTCAACAAGTCATCGACACCCTCAAAAGCAACCCCGATAGCCGACGCATCATCGTGAGCGCTTGGAACGTGGCCGAGCTCGACAAAATGGCTTTGATGCCTTGCCACGCGTTCTTCCAGTTCTACGTCGCACCAGCGCAAAACCCAGGCGAAAAAGCCAAGCTCAGCTGCCAGCTGTACCAGCGAAGTGCCGACATCTTCTTGGGCGTGCCCTTCAACATCGCCAGCTATGCCTTGCTCACCCACATGGTGGCCCAGCAATGCGACTTGGATGTGGGCGACTTCATCTGGACGGGTGGCGACTGCCACATCTACAGCAACCACCACGAACAAGTGACGCTGCAACTCAGCCGCGAACCGTTTGCTTACCCAACGTTGCACATCAAGCGCAAACCCGATTCCATCTTCGACTACCAGTTTGAAGACTTCGAGGTGTTGGATTACCAATGCCACGGCGCCATCAAAGCCCCTGTGGCGGTATGAACTAGGTCGTTACAGCATGGCTTTGAATTTGATTTTTGCGCGTGCGCGCAACGGCGTGATTGGTAAAGACAACACCTTACCTTGGCACCTGTCCGAAGACCTCGCCCACTTCAAACAAACCACACTCGGCCAGCCCGTGGTGATGGGCCGCAAAACTTGGGAGTCACTCCCGCCTAAATTTCGCCCGCTGCCCGGCCGCACCAACATCGTGGTGACGCGTCAAACCGATTGGCAAGCCGATGGTGCAGTGGTGGCGCACTCCATCGAAGAAGCCGTGCAGCACTGCCCTGCTGACGCAGACGTGTGGGTAATTGGCGGCGCTGAGGTCTATGCGCAAGCCATGCCTTTGGCTTCGCGTGCAGTCGTCACTGAGATCGATGCTGACTTTGAAGGCGACGCCTTCGCCCCCACCTTCGACGCCAGCTGGCAAGAAACCGCACGCACCACCCACGTGGCGGCGAATGGCTTGACCTACAGTTTTGTCAGCCTGAAGCACACCATTTAACGAGGAGTACATCTATGTCTGGACATGGTTTTCACGTTCACGGCCCACACGACCACGAGTTAGAACATGCGGCACAAGGCCATGGCAACAGCTCAACCAACAAAATTGCCATGTTCACCGCCATCATCGCTACCGTCGGTGCGATTTTTGGTTACATGGGCGGCGCCACGCAGGCCAATGCCGGTTTGTTCAAGAACGATGCGGCCATCAAAAAGACCGAAGCATCTAACCAATGGAACTACTACCAAGCCAAAAGCAGCAAGCAAAACTTGATGGAGCTGGCCGTGGAATTGGCCCCTGCTGCTAAGAGAGACTACTACGAAGAGCAAATCAAACGTTATAAGACCGAGAAGGCAGACATCAAATTGAATGCGGAAAAGCTAGAAGCGCACGCCACCCAATTTGATGAAATGTCTGAAGCCGAGTTGCACCAGCATCATCGCTGGGCACAAGCCACCACTGTTCTGCAAGTGGCGATTGCCTTGGCTGCCATTGCCCTGCTGACACGCAAAACTTGGGTCGAATACGCCATGTTTGGCACCGGAGCCTTGGGCGTTGGCATTGGCATCTTGGCGGCTCTTCACATCTAAAGATCACACACATGCAACTCGCCACCTGGAACGTCAACTCACTCACCGTGCGCTTACCGCAAGTGCTGGACTGGTTGGCGGCCAACCCCGTCGATGCTTTGGTGCTGCAAGAAACCAAATGCACGGACGACAAGTTTCCGCAAGAAGCCATCGAGGCTGTGGGTTACAAGGTGACGTTTTTTGGCCAAAAAACCTACAACGGCGTTGCCCTGCTCTCTCGGAGGGATGCCGCTGATGTGGTGAAAAACATCCCCAGTTTTGAAGACGACATGGCCCGCGTGATTGCAGGCACAGTCGATGGCGTGCGTGTGATAGGCGCGTATTTCCCCAACGGACAAGCCCCAGACAGCGACAAGTTTGTTTACAAAATGCGTTGGCTAGAGGCCTTGCAAAACTGGCTGCGTGAAGAACTCAAGCAATACCCAAAACTGGTGTTGATGGGCGACTTCAACATCACGGTGGACGATCGCGATGTGTGGGATCCAGTGGCGCTGAAGGACACCATCCATTGCACCGTCGAAGAGCGTAACCACTTTCAAGCCTTGATTGACTTAGGCACACACGATGCCTTCCGTCTGTTTGATCAAGCCGAGAAAAGCTACAGCTGGTGGGACTACCGCGAATTTGCTTTCCGTCGCAACCGCGGCTTGCGCATCGACCACATCTTGGTGAGCGATGCGCTCAAAGCATCCGTCCAAGCCTGCGTGATTGACAAAGCCCCTCGAAAAAACGAACGCCCCAGCGACCACACACCGGTGGTGGTGACACTCGCCTAGTCAAGCTCACTGCCCCTTTGCACAAGGGGCATGAACCTATCAATCGTCTAAGCCCAACTCTTGAATTTTGCGGGTGATCGTGTTGCGGCCAATGCCCAACTTTTGCGCAGCTTCAATGCGTCGGCCTCGCGTGTTGGCCAAAGCGGTTTGAATCAACTTCGCTTCCACGCGATTGACCAAGGCATCCCACACATCGGTGCGACCAGCCACAAGCATGCTCATGGCTTCTGCCTCTAAGCCCTGCTCCCAATCTGCACCAGGCATATTGAGCACCACAGGCGTGACACCACTCTCACTCGCCACACTAGGCGCAGTCGATGCATGAGGTGCATCAGTTGCTGACACAGCGTGAAAGCCAGATGTGTCTTGTCCCGTGTGATTGATTGCGGCAAGCGCTTCGCCCGTCAAGGTCACTTCAGGCGGCAGGTCTTTGGGCTCAATCACTTGCGCAGGTGCCATCACGGTCAGCCAATGGCAAATGTTTTCAAGCTGACGCACGTTGCCAGGAAAAGCAAATTGATTGAGCACCGTTTGAGCGCTATCCGCGATCCGCTTGGGCTCGACGCCCAATTGTTGTGCACTCTGCTGCAAAAAGTGGCGCGTCAAGGTGGGGATGTCTTCTCGTCGTTCACGCAAGGCGGGCAAGCGCAAACGGATCACGTTCAGACGGTGAAACAAGTCTTCGCGGAACACGCCGTCTTTGACGCGTTTTTCCAGGTCTTGATGCGTTGCCGCAATCACACGCACATTGGCTTTGATGGCGCTGTGCCCACCCACGCGATAGTAAGTGCCGTCGCTCAACACACGCAGCAATCGGGTTTGCAAATCAAACGGCATGTCGCCGATTTCATCAAGGAACAGCGTGCCACCCTCGGCCTGCTCAAAGCGACCACGGCGCGTAGTTTGTGCACCCGTGAAAGCCCCACGCTCATGGCCGAAGAGTTCACTCTCTAGCAAGTCTTTCGGAATCGCTGCGGTATTGATTGCAACGAAAGGGCCTTTGTTACCAGCATCGCCACGCGGTGAATGCTTGTGCAAGGCGCGAGCAACCAGCTCTTTTCCAGAGCCGCTTTCGCCAGTGATCATCACCGTCACATTGCTTTGGCTCAAGCGGCCAATGGCACGAAACACGTCTTGCATGGCGGGCGCTTGGCCCAACATTTCAGGCGTAGCGTCTTGTGCTTCGGTTTGCGCTTGCTCGCGTTGGCTCTCGTCCAAAGCACGGCGAATCAGCTCGACTGCCTTGGGCAAATCAAAAGGCTTGGGCAGGTATTCAAACGCCCCACCTTGAAAGGCCGACACCGCGCTGTCTAAGTCGGAAAAGGCGGTCATGATGATGACGGGCAGTGAAGGCAAACGCTCTTTCACCTTGGTGAGCAAATCTAAGCCTGAGCCACCCGGCATGCGAATGTCGCTGACCAAAATTTGCGGGCCTTCCGCCTCACTCACCGAGTCGAGCGCTTGCAGCACTTCGCGTGGGCTGGTGAAGCTGCGCGTGGGCAAGTTCTCGCGCAGAAGCGCTTTCTCCAGCACGAAGCGAATTGACTGGTCGTCGTCCACAATCCAAATCGATTTCATCTCGGCACTTTCTTTTCTAAGTTAGGGGCCACCTGAGAGGTCACGGCAACGGGATGAGGATTTTGAAATCCGTGCGTCCCGGCACACTGTCACACTCAATCAAGCCATGGTGCTGTTGCACAAAGGTTTGTGCCAAATTCAGCCCTAGGCCAGAACCGCCATCTCGTCCAGATACCAAGGGGAAAAACAACCTGTCCTTGATTTCTTCCGGAATGCCGGGCCCGTTGTCTATCACATGCAATTCCAGTGCCAACCGATAGCGTTGTTTGCCAAAAGTCACCTGTCGGCTGATGCGACTGCGCAAAACTATTTCAGCATCACCTGCGGCCAAACGATCGACCAAAGCTTGGGCTGCGTTGTGCACAATGTTGAGCACGGTTTGAATCAGTTGCTCGCGGTCACCACGAAACTCTGGAATTGAGGTGTCGTAATCACGCACCACGCGCAAGCCTTTGGGGAACTCGGCCAAGATGAGGCTGCGCACACGCTCACACACCTCATGGATGTTGACATCGCCCACCACATGAGGGCGGCGGTGCGGGGCCAATAAGCGGTCGACCAAAAGCTGTAAACGGTCCGCTTCGTGGATGATGACTTGGGTGTACTCGATGAGGTCTTTGCTTTCCACCTCCATCTGCAACAGCTGCGCTGCACCACGAATGCCACCCAAGGGGTTTTTAATTTCATGGGCCAAGTTGCGAATCAGCTCTTTGTTGGCTTGGGCTTGGTCAATCAAGCGCTCTTCTCGGTCTTGACGGGTTTGCTGCTCTAGGGGCAACAACTCGACCAGCACTTCGCCCGCCACCTCAGTTGGGGCAACGATCACGTGGACCGGCATGGCATCTTGCAAAGGGCGGCGCAGCAAGGCGTCATAGCGCATGGTGGCAAACGCATTGGTTTGGGCACCTAGCAAGGCATTGTCAAACGACTGGGTTTCCGTGAAATAGCTGCTCAATGGCGAACCTTCAATGGTTCGGCGTGATACGCCCATCACATCTTCAAGGGCCGCATTGGCAAACACCACCACGCCATCGGTGCGCACCACGGCCACCAAGGTGGCCAGCAAGTCAAAGGCTTGCGCATAGCTGGGATAGGTTTGTGAATTAGGCACAGCCTTCATGGCTTGGCTCCGGTCGGGGCGATACTTGACACACTCAAGCGTGCCAACTCTCGCTGTAGGCCTGCCACATCGGCCTGCGTGCGTTGTAATGCAGCACGAAGCTGTGCCACACGGTCTTGGTATTTTTGAGGTTGTCTAAATTCATCGGCGCGGCGCTCGGGCTCTCCGTTGTTCCACTCGCGCAGCAATTCAGCCTGCTGCTGTTGCGCTCTTTGCAATTCAGCTTGCAGCACCACCTGTGCCTGCGCATCGCGTTGGCGTTGCTCTGACCCCTCCACTTTGGCAGCACCTGAACCACCACTGGCAGTCGCTGCAGGACTCGCAGCTTGTGCGCCTTGCACACGCGTACCTTCAATGACCGTCACGCTACCACCCGCCAAAGGCTTGCAGTTGGCCGCCGGATCGGGCTGATTGGTATAGGCATTGCCACAGCGGTAAATGCGCTGTGGCTCAGACGTCGCAGCAGCAGGCCACGCAGCCAACGCGAGCCCCATCAAGGCCATACAACGTACAAAGCAAAACAAGATAGAACGCATGGAAAAGTGTTGTTTGAAATAAAAAAGGACGGCTCACGCCGTCCTTTTATTGCACACTTCGTTGCAACGAATTACAGCGAGTAGTACATGTCGTATTCGACAGGAGACACTTCCACGCGACCACGTGTCACTTCTTGCATCTTCAATTCGATGTAAGAGTCGATCCATGAGTCGGTGAACACGCCGCCTTTGGTCAAGAAGGCGCGGTCTTTGTCGAGGGCTTCCAAAGCTTGGTCCAAGCTAGAGCAGACGGTTGGCACCAACTTGTCTTCCTCTGGAGGGAGGTGGTACAAGTCTTTGGTCGCTGCTTCGCCTGGGTGGATCTTGTTCTCGATACCGTCCAAACCAGCCATCAACAAGGCTGCGAAGCCGAGGTATGGGTTGCACAATGGATCTGGGAAACGAGCTTCCACACGGCGTGCTTTGTCGCTGGCCACGTTAGGAATACGGATCGATGCAGAGCGGTTCTTGGCAGAGTAAGCCAGTTTCACTGGTGCTTCGAAGTGAGGCACCAAACGCTTGTAGCTGTTCGTACCTGGGTTGGTGATCGCGTTCAAAGCACGTGCATGCTTGATGATGCCGCCGATGTAATACAGGGCGAAATCAGACAAGCCAGCGTAGCCGTTGCCTGCGAACAAGTTCTTGCCGTCTTTCCAGATGGACTGGTGAACGTGCATGCCAGAACCGTTGTCGCCAGCGTATGGCTTAGGCATGAAAGTGGCAGTCTTGCCGTAAGCGTTGGCCACGTTGTGGATCACGTACTTTTGCAGCAATGTCCAGTCAGCGCGCTCGACCAAAGTTGAGAACTTGGTGCCGATTTCGCATTGACCAGCGCCAGCCACTTCGTGGTGGTGCACTTCAACTGGGATACCCACTGATTCGAGCAACAAGCACATTTCGCTGCGCATGTCGTGTGTGCTGTCAACTGGAGGCACTGGGAAGTAGCCACCTTTGACGCGAGGACGGTGACCGCGGTTGCCGCCTTCGATTTTTTCGCCGCTGTTCCATGGACCTTCGTATTCGTTGATCGAATAGAACGTGTTGTTTGGCTCAGTGCTCCAACGCACTTCGTCAAACAAGAAGAACTCTGGTTCTGGACCAAAGTAAGCTGTGTCGCCCAAGCCAGATTGCTTGAGATAAGTCTCAGCGCGCTTGGCGATAGAACGTGGGTCACGCTCGTAGGCTTTGCCGTCTGTTGGCTCGATCACATCACAGATCAACACCAAAGTGACTTCTTCGAAGAAGGGGTCGATCAATGCACTGTTTGGATCAGGCATCAACAACATGTCAGAGGCTTCAATGCCTTTCCAGCCAGCGATAGAAGAACCGTCAAACGCTTGACCTTCTTCGAACTTGCTTTCGTCAAACTGCGACACGGGCGCAGTGATGTGCTGCCATTTGCCACGGGTATCGGTGAAACGGAAATCAACGAATTTGACTTCGTTCTCTTTCACCATTTTGATTACGTCTGCGACGGTCTTGGCCATCAAGTTCTCCTGCTAGGGTAGGTTGGTTTAAAAAGTGTTTCGAGGTTGAAGGATGCAGTTTCTATGCCAGCGTACGCGCCACAGAAACAGGCTTTCGCTTCACCATCTAGTCGTCTATTTTGCACCGAGATTGAAGCAAATTGGCCACAAAAGTGCATTCGGGCACGCAAATGCAGCAAATCGAGCTGCACTTTTTTAGTGCAATTTTGCACCAAATTGGTTCAAGGTTATTTTCGCACCAATTCGGGGCCCGTCTTGAATCCGAATGGCTGGAGGCCTTGCAACATTGCTGCGTAGGCTGGTGCTACTTTTTCGGGCGCACCTTTGACGCCCAACTCAATGTGACGACCGTGAACTGGATGATCCACGCTAGGCAAGCTAAACACCTTCACCCCGTCAAAGTCGCGCTCCAAGGCTTCCATCAGCGGCGTGATGGTGGCCTCCATCGATCCGTAAATGACGATGGACTGTTCGATCCAAGCATCATGCTGAAACAGGTGTGCGTAATGCGTGTCAAGCACCCACGCCATCATCGGCCAAGCCATCACCGGAAAGCCCGGCACAAAATGCACCGCACCACCGCTAGAGCCGTGGCAGGTAAAGCCTGGAATCTTGTTGTACGGATTTGGGATGATGGTCGCCCCAACAGGGAACACCCCCATGTTGAGGCGATGGATGTTGTCGTGACGGTCAGGCTCGTAGGGCACGCCCTGCTCTTTCGCGGTGTCTTGCATGCGCTCGCGAATCAAGGCCTCGGCTTGCGGGTGCAACACGATGTCCACCCCCAAAGCTTTGCCTGCGCATTGACGCGTGTGGTCATCGGGTGTGGCGCCAATACCGCCGCACGAAAACACGATGCTGTTGCACTCAAACGCACGCGCAAGAGTGCGCGTGATGCGCTCGGGCGAATCGCCCACGTAATCAGCCCAATCGAGGGACAGACCACGCGCGCTCAAGAGTTCAATGACTTTGGGCATGTGCTTATCGGCACGCTTGCCCGAAAGGATTTCATCGCCAACGATGATGAGGCCAAACTCTGGCCGCGCTTTAAATGCTTGGGGGGGTGGAAGTGCTTGAGTCATCTTCCGATGCTACCGTGGGTAACGGCACCGAGGCGCCCATCACCACAGTGCCCGACTCCGCACGCAGGGCTTCTAGCGCACCCAAGCTGTAATGCGTGAACCAAAGCGAGGTAAACGCAAACACCAAGGCATAAATCCAAATCGCCAACGGGATGAGCACCAGAAATGCCGCGGCAAATACAGCACCAGAGGCCCACACGATGCTGGGCAATGCCCCCATATACCCCGTCAACATGCCAATCATCAATAACCAAATTCGATGTTGACGACCAATGGTGATGCGCTCTTCACGGCTTGCGTGCGTGACCAAAGCATCAAACACCATCACGCGGTAGCTCAGCCAACCCCAAATGAGCGGGGGCACGATGAACATCAAAGGCGGGACAGCCCAGAGCGGCAAAGTAATGACCATGGCCCCCATAGCAATCACCGTCGACCCGATGGTCCATGCCAAGCTGGTCAGTGTGGTGCCACCATGTTTGAGCGCCAAGTGGGCGAAGCGGCGCTGCACCACCAAGTCAACCAAGGCCGGTGTCATCATCAAGGACACGGCCAGCAACGAGACAATCACCAGCACGGGTGTGATCGCAAAAATCACCACCAGCGGTATCACCACCGCTTGCAACTCACCTACCCCTTGCTCTTGCAGCCAGTCCAACATGCCTTGCAGCACTTGCCATGAGGCCAGCATGTCGCGCACCCAGTCCTGCGTCGGTGCCCAATAGAAATAACCCCAGCTCACCGACAGCACCAGCAGCATGGCCAGTGGCAGCAGAGACAGGAGCATGACGCGCGGCATCAAGCAATAAGCAAACGCACGCCAAAAAGAATCTAAGAACAATCGCATGCCAAAAGCATACCGCAGCTGATCAAGGCGCGGAAGATACGCCCAAAGCTTGCATGAGGCGTTTGATACCCAATCGCTGCTGCGACCAGAAACCTTCGCCGTAATCCACCCCCTGCTCCACTTGGTCGCGGATGCCCGTGGGTTCGAAACGCAGGTCGAAGTTAGCGGTTCCAAACATCACATCCCACCAAGGCAAGAGCACGCCGAAGTTGTGCCCACCTAGAACAGTCGTAGCCCCATGTGAGGACTCATGCCCCAAGCCAATGGCATGGTGCAACCGGTGAAACCGAGGACTCACCCACAGGCGCTCACCCCACGCGCCAAAACTCAGGCGCAAATTGGCGTGTTGGAAGTTTTCAAACAACTGAGTAATGGCCACCACCGCCACAAACTGCGTGGGCGCAATGCCAATGAGCTGGGCCACAAACACCCAAACGACTGCATTGATCAAGTCATCCAACAAGTGGTTGCGGTTATCCGTCCACTGGGTCATCTGTCGCTGTGAATGATGCAACGAATGCAGGGCCCACCACCAGTTCCACTGGTGCTGCGCACGGTGCAACCAGTAGTTCAGGAAATCAAACACCACGAGATAAATCACAAAGCTGACGATCGGGCCATCGGTCACGCCCGGCCAGAAATCTTCGAGATGAAACGTGCCCACGCCTTGCACCCGTAACTCGCCCAGCAGGATATCCAACATGGGCTCAACCAATAAAAACAGCGCCACACGAAACAAACCCAGTCGATGAATCAGCGTGTAGATCACATCGGTGCGAACTGCTCGCGCATCGGTCAACGGCTCCACGGGCCGCCAGCGTTGCAGTGGGCCAATCACGGCCAACATGACCAAAATTTGTATCAAGCCCACCAGCAACCAACCCGTGCCGTTGAACACATCCTCTAAGCGATTGCCCAAGCCCACTGCAAACACAAACGGCTGCATGACGTTCTCATATAACGCAGCTTGCGTGTCAGCAAAAAGGTCGATCAGCGTGTCCATGGCTTGAATTTTGGATGATCTTTCAGTGTGGCGAAGCAAAACCCTTTGGCTTTGAGGCCTTCAATCAAAGGTTCAAGCACCGCAGGTGCCCAAGGGTCTTGGCGTGACCAAATACCCAAATGCGCCATCAAAATATCACCCGAACGAATGTTGTTCAACGCGCGGTTCAACAGCATGGCGTTAGGGAACTTGTCACTGGGCAACTCATCCCCCAAGAAACCCGCATCAGCCCAACCCACATGGACAAAGCCGCATTGCTTGGCGGCGGTCAGCAGCGAGGGTGATGTTTTGCCACCCGGTGCGCGGAACAAAGACAAAGGCTTCACGCCTGTGATTTGCTCTAGGCGAGTGTTGGCCAGTTGCAATTGGTCGCAATAGCGCTGGCTGGTCCACACCTCGGTTTGTCCTTTGCTGGGCCCTGCACTTGGCCGCATTTGCCAGCTACCGCGGGGCAAGTCAGAGCGCCAATACACATGGTCAAAGGTATGCGAGGCAAAGGCATGGCCTTCTGCACCACGTGCTTTCCACCAAGGCGCCCAGTGCTCACCCAACGAACCGTCACCTTCTTTGGTGGGCTCATTGGCGGCGAAGAAGGTCACTTTCACGTTTTGGCGATTCAACACATCCGCAATCAGCGGCGCCACACCCATGTGGCCTGTATCAAACGTGAGGTAGAGCGGTTTATTGCAAGGCGCTTGCGCGTGCGCCATGTGCGCAGCGATGCTCAGTGAGGCTAAGGCAACCCAACGCAAGCAACGCATACGCATCAATACCGTTTGGCGTGATCCAAAGTCCAAATGCCGTGAGGCGATTTTCCGACTTTGATTTGGCGCACGAGTTGGCCATTCGTGGTGTCAATCACGCTGACTTTCTTAATCCAGCGAGACGACACAAACAACAACTTGCCATCTGCACTGACTTCCATGCAATCTGGCCCACCAGGTGCTGGAAACTGCATGACTGACTCGAGGCTGAGGTAGTCAATTTTGTTGACCGAATTGGCCACGCGATTACCCACAAACACATGGCGGCCATCGCCTGCCGCGCGGAAGGCATGAGCACCTGCGCCTGTTGGAATGATTTTGAAGACCTTGGGCTGAGCGCCCGACACATCAAACACCTGTACATGGTTGTCGCCGGTCAGGCCTACCAACAAGTATTTGTCGTTCGGCGTACCAAACACATCGGCAGGCATTTCACCTGTTTTGATACGCCACTTGATGGTTTGAGAAGCCAAGTCCACGGCCACCAACTCGTTGCTGTCTTGCATGGTGGCGTAGGCTGTGGTGCTTTTGGTGTCGATCCAAATATGGCTGGGCGTTTTGCTGGAAGGAATGCGTTTGGCCAGCGTCAAGTCTTTGCCATCCCAGCGGTAAATGTCAATGTGGTTCAAACGGTTGGCCACTGTGACGAACCATTTCATATCTGGCGAAAAGCGCAACTGGTAAGGGTCGATCGTGCCGCGCACCACGCGCTGCACTTCTGCCGTGCGTGGGTCAATGAAGGTGAGTGAATCACTACCGGCATTGGCCACGATGACCGATTTTTCGTCCGGTGTGAGGTAGATGTGGTGCGGCTCTTTGCCAGTGGGAATGCGACGGGTCTCTTGCCAAGTGACAGGGTCAATGACGCTGACATTGGCCTCTAAAGAATTGAGCACAAAAATAGGATTTGCCGCTTGCACGGCAGGCGCTGCCAAAAGCAGCACGCCAGCCAAAACCAGCGTCAAATGTTGAATCAAAAACACAAAAAATACCTTGAAAAATCTACGCTCAGTGTAACGAGCAAGGGCTAACCCGAAGGTCAGCAAGGTTTCAAATCAACCCAAAATGATTGATACAGAACAAAAAAGTGGCAATCACCAAGGAATTTAAGCGTTTGTAGCTAGCAGCTTTAGCTCATCTTCGCTGATCCACCGCCATTGGCCTGGCAGCAAATCCGCCGGCAATGGCATCGCGCCAATTTGCGAACGATGCAAACCCACCACTTTGTTACCCACCGCCGCCAACATGCGTTTGACTTGGTGGTACTTGCCCTCAGTCAGGGTCAAGCGCATGTGGTGCTCAGACACTGCCACACATGCTGCGGCTTTGACGGGCTTGGGTGAGTCGTCCAGCACCACACCCTCAAGCAGGCGTTGCACTTGTTTGTCGTCCAACGGATCGTCTGTCGTCACCTCGTACACCTTGGGCACGTGGTGACGGGGTGAGCTCATGCGGTGGATCAGCTGGCCATCGTCGGTCAGCACCAACATGCCCGTGGTGTCTTGGTCCAAGCGTCCTACCGCTTGCACGCCTTGCACCGCACTCTTTTGTGGACGATAGCGCAAAGGCGGTGGCAGCAAGGTGTACATGCTGGGCCAAGCCGAGGGCTTGTGCGAACACTCGTAGCCTGCGGGCTTGTGCAGCAGCACATAGGCTTTGGCGTGATACGGCCACAGCACTCCTTGCACCGAGTACTGCAGGCCTTCATGCACGTCGACGTCTTCAAGCGCATCGTCACAGGTGACCAAGCCCTCGCCCAGATCGACTTGCACGTAGCCTTGTTGAATGAGACCCGCGCAAATACGGCGCGTGCCAAAACCTTGGGAATACAAAATATCTTGCAATTGCATGGGTCAATCGTAAACGCTCAAGCTTTCAACTCTCCGTCATTGGCGTCAGCCAATCTTCAAAAGCCGTAGGCAAAATGCTTTCAAGCAAAGGCGCACCATGAAACCCAGCTCACACTATTTGCAATGCCACGGATTCAACATCCACTACACCGCGTGGGGCGACGCCTCGCTTCCTGCGGTGATGGCATGGCACGGCCTGGCCCGCACGGGCCGCGACTTTGATGCTTTGGCCGAGCAACTGGCTGGGCACTACCACGTGATTTGCCCCGACACCATCGGCCGAGGCCTGAGCGAGTGGAGCGCGGCACCCAAAGACGATTACAGCTTTGCCACCTACGCACGCATCACGCTTGACTTGATGGATGCACTACACATCGATAAAGCCCATTGGATAGGCACCTCGATGGGCGGTGCTTTGGGCTTGGTCTGTGCGGCAGCGTTAGAGCTACCCGCCTTCAAAGGCCGCATTCGCAGCTTGGTGCTCAATGACATTGCGCCTGAAATTTCGGTGGCTGCTGTTGAGCGCATCAAGGCTTATGCAGGTCAGCCACCCGCCTTTGACACCGTGCCCGAACTAGAAGCCTTCTTCCGGGTTGCCTACGCACCTTTCGGCCAGCAAACCGATGCGCAATGGACGCACTTGACCGAAACATCCACCCGCCGCATGCCCGATGGCCGCGTGACGCCGCACTACGACCCCAACATCACTCAACAGTTTTTCCGTGAGGTGCCCGAGTACCCGATGTGGAACGAGTACGACACGCTGGATATTCCTGTGATGGTGATGCGTGGCGCGAACTCAGATTTGATTTCACCCGAGACCATCCAAGCGATGCGTACGCGTGGGGCTGGTGCAAAGAGCTTGCTGCGAACCGAGGAGATTGCGGGCTGCGGTCATGCGCCAGCCTTGAACGTGCCTGAGCAATGGCAATTGGTGATGGATTTCTTGAAAGCTGCTAGCTAAGTAATCATGTCTGCGCTGCAC
>JACCDN010030114.1_pt1 | contig 13844 bp, 12 predicted proteins | sample 7441691 | NCBI WGS metagenome assembly JACCDN01 (sample SAMN15323439, study PRJNA562643) | freshwater metagenome | isolation source: river surface water | place: USA:Blue River Watershed | collected 2017-08-16
ATCGATGCCGCGCACACGAAAAACACTTCGGTCGACCAGATGACCCCGATGCCGTCGTTTCGGCTGTTGAACGCCGCGGAATAGTCCTGATACGCCTGCTCGACGGGGACGAGGAACATCTCGCCGTCGTCGCTCGACTCGGTCACTCCCTCACGGTTGGCGCGATCGCAACTCGCGTCAGCGATGTCCCGAAACGAGGCCGGCACATCGGCGGGGGTCGCGGACGGTTCCGTCGTTTCGGTTGCGGGTTCGGAGGCGATCGGGTCACGGGGTGCCGCCGTACAACCGGCGACTCCCGACAACACCGCGGCGATGATCGCCGTCGCTACGATTCGTCTCATTGTCATCGGGCGCCTACACGTTGAATCGGAATTCGACGACGTCGCCGTCCTGCATGACGTAGTCCTTGCCCTCGATGCGGGCCTTGCCCTTTGCACGCGCTTCGGCGATGGATCCGCACGCGACAAGGTCGGCGAACGAGACGATTTCGGCCTTGATGAACCCCTTTTCAAAGTCGGTGTGGATCACTCCAGCAGCCTGTGGCGCCTTCCATCCCTTGCCGATTGTCCACGCACGGGCCTCCTTTGGGCCGGCGGTGAGATAGGTCTGAAGCCCGAGCGTGTCGAACCCGATCCGCGCGAGTTGATCGAGCCCGCTCTCGGTTTGTCCCGTGGATTCGAGCAACTCGAGCGCGTCGGCGGGGTCGAGGTCGATGAGTTCGCTTTCGACCTTCGCGTCAAGGAATACGGCCTGGGCGGGGGCAACGAGTTCGGCGAGCGCCGCCTTCTTCGATGCATCGGTCAGGATCGACTCGTCGACGTTGAAGATGAACAACACCGGTTTTGCCGTGAGCAACCCGAGCTCCTTGATGGGCGTCGCATCAAATCGCGGGGCCAGCGAAAGCGGCGTCCCACCGTCAAGAATCGACTTCGCTTCCAGGGCCGCCGCGAGTACGTCGGGTTCACTCTTTTTTCCCTTGACCTCTTTTTCGAAGCGCGGGATTGCTTTGTCGAGCGTTTGGAGGTCGGCGAGGATCAGTTCGGTGTTGATTGTGTCGAGGTCGTCTTGCGGATCCACTTTGCCCGCGACGTGGACGACATCGCCGTCGACAAAGCCGCGGACGACCTGCGCGATGGCATCGGCCTCGCGAATGTTTGCGAGGAACTGGTTACCAAGCCCTTCGCCCTCGGATGCACCCTTGACGATCCCCGCGATGTCGACGAAAGACACGGGAGCGGGAAGGATTCGTTCACTTCCGAAAATGGCGGCGAGCTGTGTGAGGCGCGGATCAGGAAGGTTCACCACCCCGACGTTCGGTTCGATCGTCGCGAACGGGTAGTTCGCCGCGAGAACGTTGTTTCGAGTGAGAGCGTTGAAGAGGGTCGACTTTCCCACGTTGGGGAGTCCGACGATGCCGATGGTGAGTGCCACCGGTCAAGTCTAGGTGAGGCGGTGCTCTGTGCCCGCGGTTCGGCGTTCCGTGAGGGAGACGCCGAGAAGCACGAGCGCACCGCCTGCGAGGTGCCACAAGGTGACGGTTCCGCCCATCGCAACGACGAAGACCGCGGTGAAGACGGGAATGAGGTTGAGGAACGCTCCCGTGCGAGTCGGCCCAATCCACTCCGACGAGACGTTCCACAGAAAGTACGCACCTGCGGAGGGGATGAGCCCGATCCAGATAACACCCCACCATTCGACGCCGACGAGAGTCGTCCACGAACCCGGGTTGAGGACGATTTCGTCCACGAGCATGAGTGGGACCATGACGAGTGCTGCGAGAGCCGCTTGAATGGCGGTCGCGGTGATCGGTGGCGTCTCGAGTCGCGGAGCGATCATCGAATACACCGTCCACAACACCGTCGCGATGAGCAGCAGGATGTCACCGATTCCGAGGTGAAGATCCGCGACGGGTTGACCTCCGAGGACAACAATCACCGCGCCAATAAAAGACATCGCGATTCCGACGACGGCGATTCGGCTGAGCCGTTCCTTGAGCACAAACTGCGCCGCGATGGCGATTGTCGCGGGATTGAGGGCAACGAGAACCGCAGCGGTGACAGGGGATGTCGATTGAAGCGCGGAGTACAGAAGCAGGGTGTAGCCGACGTATCCGAGCAGCGATTGGACGAGGTGCAGCGGGATTTCGCGACGAATTGTGGCCCAGTTTCGGTTTTCAAGCCACCACGCGAGCGGAATCAACAGCAACAGCGCGATGATCCAACGCGCTCCGGTCAGTTGAATCGCGCCAATATCAGCCAGCACGGCCTGGGAGAAGACGAAGTTTGTGGCCCACATCGCCATCGCCACAATCGCGGGAACGGTGCGTGTGAACGAGGACACCGTTTCAGCATAGCCAGTTACATCGGGGCGGTTTGGCAAATTGTCCGTACAATATGACAAGAAGCCAACTTTGTAAGGGGGGAATCGTGTCGACGGACGTCATGGCTGGACTTTTCGCCAACCTCGACCGAAACGGCCCCATTCCGCTCTATTTCCAGGTCGAACAACGAATCGAAGAGGCAATTCTCGATGGTCGCCTCCCCGCCGGTGCTCGCCTCGAAAACGAAGTGTCCCTCGGCGAGCGCCTCAATCTGTCGAGACCCACCATCCGGCGTGCCATTCAAGACCTCGTCGACAAGGGGCTACTCGTCCGTCGCCGCGGCATCGGCACCCAGGTCGTTCACGGTCGCGTCACACGCGGCGTCGAACTCACCTCGCTGTTTGACGACCTCGCCACTACCGGTCAGAAGCCGACCACGCAACTCCTCTATCGTTCCGTCGACACGGCGAGCGAAACCGTCGCTGATCGACTCGGCGTCCCCGTCGGGTCAAAGGTGCTGCACATTCGTCGACTTCGCGTGGCCGACGGTGTTCCCGTTGCGGTGCTCGAAAACTGGCTTCCCGAACAGTTCGCCGATATCACCGAAGACGAGCTCAACACGACCGGGCTTTACGAACTTCTCCGTGCACGCGGGATTGCGATTCGAGTCGCAAAACAGAAGATCGGCGCACGGTCGAGTTCAACCGCGGATTCCGCCCTGCTCGACATCGACCGCGGATCGGCCCTGCTCACGATGGAGCGGGCGGCCTTCGACAACTCTGGTCACGGGGTCGAATACGGTTCCCACTTTTACCGCCCAGACCTCTACTCCTTCGAGGTCACCCTCGTCGAAAAGTAAGGCGGCGAGGTTTCCCCCGCCGCCTCGCTTGTCACCCGCAGGAACTAGTCGTTGCGGATGACGTTGATTTCGTGGGTCAGCGTATCCAGTTCGGAACCACCGGCCATCGCCTGAATGAGTTCGTCGAGGACGACCGTCTCGCGCTCGAACGACGCAATCATGCGCCCGCGGTTGAGCAAGAAGAAGTGGTCGCCGACGAGGTTCGCGTGGTGAGGGTTGTGGGTGATGAAGATGACCGCAACCCCGCGCTCACGAGCGGCGAGGATGTACTTGAGCACGATGCCCGACTGGCGGACGCCGAGCGCGGAGGTCGGCTCATCAAGGATGAGCACGTTCGCCCCGAAGTACACCGCGCGCGCAATCGCGACTGCCTGGCGTTCTCCACCCGAGAGGGTGCCAATCGCTTGGTTGGTGTCTCGAAGGTCGATTCCCATCTCGAGCAGTTGCTCCTTGGCAATCCTCTTCGCCTTGGCGATGTCGAGGATTCCGAGGGGGTTCCACCACTTCGTCGGTTCATTGCCGAGGAAGAAGTTTCGCCACACCGACATCAACGGAACTGTCGCGAGGTCCTGGAAGACCGTCGCGATCCCCTTCGCCATCGCGTCACGCGGTGAATTGAAGTCGGCGGGAACACCCGCGACGTTGAATTCGCCCTCGGACTGCTTGTGCACACCGGAGAGGATCTTGATGAGCGTCGACTTACCCGCTCCGTTGTCTCCAAGCACGCACGTGACCTGACCGGGATACACCGCAAGGCTGACGTCGCGAAGGGCGACGACGTTGCCGAACGATTTCCCGACGTTCTTCAACTCCAGCGCGGGGGTCACGTTTGTGGTTGCTGCCTTGGCGCTCATTTACGTGCTCCCTTCGCGCGCTGGGCGAGGATCGTGTTGACGAACACCGCGAGGAACAGGATGACGCCGAGGAACGTGGACACCCAGTCCTGATCCCACAGCGCGTAGGGAATACCAATCGCGGCGAAGCCCATGATGGCGGCTCCAATCGAGGCGCCGATGGCCGAACCGGCACCACCGGTGAGGAGCGTTCCACCGACCGCCGCGGCGATGATGTAGTAGAACTCCTGACCGACGCCCTGACCGGCCTGCATTCCTCGGAGTTCGAGGAGCGTCATGATTCCGACGAGAGCGGCAGCCATCGACGTGACGATGAACAGGATGATCTTGGTACGGGCGACCGGAACACCGGCGTTGCGGGCCGCATTTGGGTCTCCACCCGAAGCAAAAATCCAGTTTCCGAAAGTGGTCCTCGTCAAGAGCCAGGTCGCGAAGATGGTGAAGAAGATCCACCACACGACGGAGATTTGGAACGATCCGTCGCCGATCTGAATCTTTGTCGCGAACCAGTCGCGTGCAGTGTCGAAGCCAGCTCCTTCGTCGACTCCGTCGACACGGACGGTTCCCGTGAGCATCTTGGTGACCGCGAGGTTCGCACCCTTGAGGACAAAGAACGTCGCCAGCGTGACGATAAAGGATGGAAGGCCCGTTTTTATGACCAGCACCCCGTTGACGAGCCCGACGAGTCCCGCGGCAACGAGAGTCACTGCCATCGCGGGCCAAATTCCCATGCCCAGTTCGCTGACGAGGTTTCCCATCAACAGTCCGGCCGATCCGACCATGACGCCGGACGAGAGGTCGAACTCTCCCGCGATCATGAGTAATGCGACGAAAATCGCGACAATTCCGACGGGGGCCGCAAACTTGGTCCACCCGGCCGCTCCCTGCAGCCCAGCGAAGTTTCCGGTCGTGTCGACGAGTGCAAACACCGTGAAAATCACGAGTGCACCAATCAACGCTCCGAGTTCGGGGCGACGCAAGGCCTTGGTCAAGAGCGAGACCTTCCCAATTCGTTCATCGACTTTGGTGGTTGTCATGGCTCTCACCGCCTTTCTGAAAGTTGTAAATGTTTGAGGTACTGAATGACGGCTGGCACATCTCGCGATGCGCCAGCCGCCACCCGAGTGTCAGATACTAGCGAGTACCTGCTGCGACCAGTTCCATGACCTTGTCGACGTTGTCCGCGGTAACGAAACCGGGGCCAGTGTAGACGGGGAGGCCACCACCGAGCTCGTGAGCGTTGGTGAGGTTCAAGAACAGGAGCACGACGGACATGTAGCCCTGTGCGTACTGCTGCTGGTCGACGGCGAACGCCATCTTTCCATCCTTGATCGCCTGGAGAGCGTCAGCCGACATGTCGACCGTACCGATGATCGCGTTGCGTCCGGTTGCGTCCGAAGCGACGAGAGCAGCGCCGGTGGCGATGTCAGCGTTGAGGGCGAAGATGCCGTCGATTGCCGGGTCTGCCTCGAGAGCAGCCTGAATCTTGGCAGCCGAACCAGCGAGGTCAGCGAGTCCACCGTCGATGTTGAAGTCAACGGTCTCACCCTCGAAGGTCTCCGAGAGGCCCTTGCAACGCTCGGTCAGACCGACGTTGGCAGCTTCCTGGATGGGGCAGAGGACCTTGGTGGCACCAAGCTCGTTGAAGCGGTATCCAGCCTCGCGACCAGCGACGATTTCGTCCTGACCAACGTGGGTGAATGCGCCGAGGTCCTTGAACACGGCCGAGCCGGAGTTCATCGTGACGGTCGGGATGCCAGCGGCCTGAGCGGCGAGCATGGCGTCCTTGATTGCGCCCGGGTCCGGAGCGGAAGCAGCGATCGCGTCGCAGCCGCCCGAGATTCCAGCTTCGATGGTCGAAGCCTGCTTCGCCGAGTCGTTGGTCGAGCCCTGGTAGTCAACAGTGACACCGAGGTCGGCGCCAGCCTGTTCGGCACCCTTCTGTGCAACCGACCAGAAGGTTCCACCATCACCGTGGGTGTAAACGCAGATCTTGAAATCTGAGGTTGCTCCCGTGTCGGTGTCAGTGTCTCCTCCAGTGGCCGCACAACCGGCCAGTGAAAGCGACGCGACGGCCGCAATCACAGAGAATTTCTTCCAAGACATAAATGCCTCTCCTTTGATTTGTTTGGTATTCCTACGCCTAGGGCGGCGTAGGACGTAATAGTCATATTGTCATATCAAAGTCGGATTGTGCACTCTTTTCGGTCACCGTTATCGAATTGAGATATTGATTTCTCGATCCCGTCCCTCACGGAGTCCGACTGCACGACAACGCGGGTCCGACACCCATCGGACCCGCGTTGATTCGATTCGTTTATAGGACCCCGTCGACCGAAACGACCTTCCCGGTGCGAGCGGATTCCGTTGCCGCATCCGCGAGAATCAACGCCGCCCGGCCGTCGTCGAACGTCGGGTTGTAATTCTTGCCATCCCGAATTCCGTCAAGGAACAACGCAAGTTCGCGTCGGTAAGACACCGCGTATCGAACGAGGAAATTGTCGATGAGCGGCTCGGCGGAATCGGTGTGGGACGACGACGCGTGCTTGACGGTCGTTGCGGTGACGTTGTCCGCCCACAGCGAACCCTCGTCCCCGAATGCCTCGAGGCGCTGGTCGTAGCCGTACGAGCAGTGACGTGAATTGACGATTGTGACGAGTTCACCGCCGCGGCCGCGAAGCACGACATTAACCGAGTCGTAGTCGTTCTCGGCCTTGATGTCCTCGCTGAACACATTCGCCCCCGCGGCAAACACGTCGACGATGTCCGGCACAAAGTATCGGGCCATGTCGAAGTCGTGAATAGTCATGTCGCGGAAAATGCCTCCCGACACCGCGATGTAGGCGCGGGGAGCTGGACCGGGGTCGCGCGACAAGATGACGAGTTGTTCCAGCTTCCCAACGTCACCCGCCGAGACACGCTTATTAATGGTCTCGAACTGCGGATCGAATCGACGGTTGAACCCGATCGCGATGTGCACGTTTGCTTCGTTTGCCTTGTCGCGAAGTTTCTCGACCTTCGCGATGTCGAGGTCGATCGGCTTCTCGCACAAGACGTGGATCCCCGCGTCGATGGCGCGGTCGATCATGTCGAGGTGCGTCGGGGTCGGCGAGGCGACGACGATGACATCAACGTTGCCCGCCGTGAACACGTCCTCCGGGTCCGCCGTGACCTGACCGCCGAACTCGGCGGCGAGTTTCTCTGCTCCCTCGATGAAGGGGTCGCACACCCACGCGAGGTTCGCCCCCTTTGTGTCGGCGATGCTGCCGGCGTGCACCTGACCGATTCGACCCGAGCCGATGAGTCCCACGTTGAAGTCGTTCACGACTGTCCCTTCCGTTTGTGGTTGTGTGAGTGTTCGCGCCGCACCCCCACCACAGGGCACGGCGCGAAGCTTTTAGTTTTGGGGGAACCCGAGGTTGATGCCGCCGTGGCTCGGGTCGAGCCAGCGCGACGTCATCGTCTTCTCCTGGGTGAAGAAGTTGAACCCGTAGACGCCGTGCGCCTTCGAGTCACCGAAGAGCGAAGCCTTCCACCCGCCGAACGAGTAGTAGGCAACGGGAACCGGGATGGGGACGTTGATCCCGATCATTCCTACCTGGATCTCGTTTTGGAATCGGCGAGCCGCTCCTCCGTCGTTGGTGAAGATGGCGGTGCCGTTTCCGAATGCGCCGTTGTTGATGAGGTCCACGCCCTCCTCGAAAGACTTCACGCGAACTACCGAGAGAACGGGACCGAAGATTTCCTCGGTGTACACCTTCGACGAGGTCGGGACGTTGTCTATGAGGGTGGGGCCGAGCCAGAACCCGTTCGGGTCACCGTCGACCTCGATGCCGCGACCGTCCACGACGACCGTTGCACCGTCCTCGATCGCGATGTCGATGTAGGAAGCGACCTTGTCGCGGTGCTGTTCGGTCACGAGCGGACCCATGTCGCACGATCGGCGGCCGTCACCGATGGTGAGTCCGCGCATGCGGTCGACGATTTTCTCGACGAGCGCGTCCGCGACGGGTTCGACCGCAACAACGACCGAGATCGCCATGCATCGCTCGCCCGCAGACCCGAATCCCGCATTGATGGCGGAGTCGGCGACGAGGTCGAGGTCGGCGTCGGGGAGGACCAGCATGTGGTTTTTCGCACCGCCGAGAGCCTGAACTCGCTTGCCGTGCTTCGCGCCGGTCTCGTACACGTACTGTGCGATAGGGGTAGACCCGACGAACGAGATCGCGTGAACGCGCGGGTCGGTGAGCAGACCGTCAACCGATTCCTTGTCCCCGTTGAGGACGGTGAACACGCCGTCGGGGAGTCCCGCTTCCTTCCACAACTCGGCGAGCCAAATCGCGGCGGACGGGTCCTTTTCGGACGGCTTGAGGACGACGGTGTTTCCCGCCGCGATGGCGATGGGGAAGAACCACATCGGGACCATCGCCGGGAAGTTGAACGGCGAAATGATTCCCACAACTCCGAGCGGCTGGCGAATCGAGTAGACGTCGACACCGGTCGACACGTTCTCGCTGAACGACCCCTTCAACAGGTGGGTCATTCCGCACGCGAACTCGACGACCTCCTGGCCACGGGTGATCTCGCCGAGGGCGTCGGACAAGACCTTGCCGTGCTCGGAGGTGAGAATTTCGGCGAGCTCGCCCTTCTTCGCGTTGAGAAGTTCGCGGAAGTTAAAGAGGATCGCCTGGCGACGAGCGAGAGACAGGTCTCGCCACGCGGGGAACGCGGCGTGGGCGGAGGAAATCGCCTTGTCGATGTCGGCGTGGTTGGCCAGCACGACCCGCTTCGTTTCTTTACCGAGCGCGGGGTCGAAAACCGGTGCGGTGCGGTCGGTTGTGCCGTGGTCGCGTCGACCGTCAATCCAGTGGGGAACGGTGTTGTTCGTCATTGTCATCCTTCGTGTGTGGCTATCCGTGAACAAGTGTGGCAGCGGTGTCGACGGCCTTCGCGACATCGCCGTGGTGGGGGTAGAGCATCGACCGACCGACGACGAGTCCGCGCACACCGGGAAGGGCGAGGGCGTTCCCCCACTCCTCGATGAGTTCGTCTTCTTTTTCGCCGGGGTCGCCACCCAGCAGGAGGGTTGGCAGGGTCGTCGACGCCATGACCCGGTCCATGTCGGGGACGACGGGGATTTTCAGCCACGAATACGCGCTCGAATTTCCGAGCCCCGCGGCGATCGCCATCGACAAGATCACCTGGTCGGTGCTGAGGTTGTTCTTAATTGCCCCATCGACCCATTCGCTCATGAAAGGTTCGAGCATGATCGGGATGCGCAGCTCCGCCGCCTCGCTCACGGCAAACGCCGTGGATTCGAGTGTGTCAGCGGTGCTGTCATCAGCGAGATTGATGCGGACAAGGTTCTTGGCGAAATCGAGCCCGTCGCGTTCGATTGAGGGGATGTCGTACGCGGTGTAGCGGTCGTCCATCTCGAACGAGGCGCCGCGAAGTCCACCGCGGTTCATCGATCCAACGACAACCTTGTCGTCGAGCAGCCCGAGGAGCGCGAGGTCGTCAATGATGTCGGGGGTCCCGAGCACCCCGTCGACGCCGGGTCGCGAGAGTGCGACCGCGAGGTTCGTGAGCAGCTCGTATCGATCGGCCATCGCCGTCGGGTTTCCGTTGACCGCGAGCGCGCCACGTGCCGGGTGGTCGGCGGCGACAATCATGAGTCGTCCATCGTCCGCGAGCAGTTCACGTCGCGAGCGGGAGGCATAGATTTCGGCAAGCCGACCGGGGTTCGTCGCCCTCGCGTCGCGAAGCGCATCAAAATCGAGAGTCACCATCAGCCAATCTCCTTCAGCACGGCGTTGACCTCGTCGGTCGTCGGCATCGCCGTGGAGCATTCGAGCCGGGACGCCACGATGGCTCCCGCGACGTTTGCGAATCGCAGGGTGTGCTCAAGCGGCCAGCCCTGGATGAGACCAAAACAGAGGGCGCCGCCGAACGAGTCGCCCGCGCCGAGTCCGTTGACGACATCGACGAAGTACGGGGGCACCTCGACCGATTCGTCGCGGGTCTTCGCGAGCACCCCCTTCGGTCCCTGCTTCACAATCGCCAGCTCGACGCCACGCTCAAGAAGGGCGTCGGCGGCACGGTGCGGCTCGGTCTCGCCAACGGCCACCTCGCACTCTTCGCGGTTACCGACCGCGACGGTGACCTTGCCGAGAGCCTTCTCCACCTCACGACTCGCCAGCTCCGGGGATTCCCAAAACATCGCACGGTAGTCGAGGTCGAGGATGGTCAGCGGAGTGCGCCCGCGCGCATCCCACGCGACGTGGTGTGCCTCGCGCGATGGTTCCTGGCTGAGCCCGGTCACGGTCGACCAATAGACGGTGGCGCTTCGAATCGCGTCGAGGTCGAGTTCGTGGGCGGTGATCTCTAGGTCAGGGGCTTTTGGCTCGCGATAAAAATAGAGCGGGAAATCGTCGGGCGGGAAAATCTCGCAAAACACGACGGGAGTATTGAGTCCGCCGACTCCGGACACGAACTCGTCCGAGACGCCGAGCCGAACGAGTTCCTGGTGGATGAACGTTCCGAACGGGTCGTTTCCGGTTCTTGTGATGACTGCCGACTTGAGTCCGTGGCGAGCGGCCGCGACGGCGACGTTCGTCGCGCTACCACCGAGGAACTTCCCGAAGGAAGTGACATCCTCGAGCCCCACGCCGATTTGCAGCGGATAGATGTCAACGCCGACACGACCAATCGTGATGACGTCGTACACCGTTGACATGGGGAACCTTTCGAGGGGCAACAGTCGTGCCTGTCACTATGTTAGGACATATTGACAATCCCGCGCAAGTGAAGGCTCGGGGCCCGCTTCCCGAAGGGTGTCGGTGGTCACTGCCACACTGTCCACATGGAACTCATCTATCTTCTCGTCGGCCTCGTGGTCGGCACCGCCGTGGGATGGTTCGTCGCACGGTCTCGTTCGAACGACGCCGAATCCGGCGTTCTCCGTGGCGAAAACGCCCAACTCATTCAACGCATCGCCGACAAAGACGTGCAAATTGCCGCCCTGGAAAAGAAACTGGGGCTCGACGAATCCCTCAAGGAACAAGAAAACCGCGTGATCAACATGCTCACCCCGGTCAAGGACAACCTCGAGAGCATGAGCGCACGAATCGAACGAATGGAGCGCGAGCGAACCGAACAGTTCGGCACCGCAACCGAGGCCTTCCGCAATGTCAAGACCGACACCGAATTGCTGCGCGCAGCGACCGAACAGTTGAACCGCGCCCTGACCAACACCAACAAACGCGGGCACTGGGGCGAAATCCAACTCGAACGGTTCGTCGAAGCCGCCGGGCTGAGCCCGTATATCGACTTCGAGGTGCAAAAGAAACTCAGCGGAGTCGACGACGACAAGCGCCCCGACATGGTGATCAACCTGCCCGATGGCAAACACATCATCATCGACGCGAAGGTTCCGTTGACGGACTACCTTCGTGCGTGCGATCTTCGCGACCAGGGCCAGACCGGCGCCGACCTGTTCAAGGCGCACGCGACGGCGGTCAAGGGCCACATCGACACACTGTCCAAGCGTGAATACTGGGCTCGCGTCGGTGCATCGGCCGACTATGTCCTCCTCTTCATGCCGAGCGACGCGGTCCTTCAAGAGGCACTCACCGCGAACCCCGACCTGTTCGATTACGCGCTCAAAAACAACGTTGCGCTCGTCTCCCCGGTCAGCCTGTTCACGACCCTCAAGGCCGTCGCTTACACCTGGAAGGCCTACGAACAGACCCAAGAGGTCAAGCAGGTCCTCAAACTCGGTAAGGAAATCCACGAACGCATCGGAATCGTCGTCGGACACATCAACAAGCTGGGCAACAGCCTGACGACGACAGTCAAGAACTTCAACGCGTTCATTGGGTCATTCGAATCGCGAGTGCTCGTGTCCGCACGTCGCTTCCCCGGGTTCGATGCGTCGAAACTCGACGTCGTCGACGAAATCGCCGAAGGCCCCAGCCAGGTCGTCGCGGTGGAGTTGGACGGAGTGGATTTACCGGAACTGTCCGAGAAGTCCACAATGGACACTGATGGGGACGACTCGAAGTAAGGCCGCACTCCGCGACAGCGTCGTCGCGGTGATCGGTGTCATCCTCATCGCCGCCAACACTCGGTCGGCGGTGTCGGGGCTCTCACCCATTTACGACATCATCAACACCGACGTTGCGCTGGGGATTGATGCCCGAGCCCTGCTCGGTTCCCTCCCGCCCATCGGCTTCGTCATCGGCGGAATACTAACCCCGCGGATCACCAGACGAATCGGGCTCGAGTGGAATCTCGTGCTCCTCGTCGGACTCATCGCCGTCGGACACTCCGTTCGAGCCCTCGCGACCGACTGGACAGTTCTCGCACTCGGGTCCGCGATTGCACTCATCGGGTCCGGGATGGGGAACGTCTCGCTTCCCCCCACCATCAAGAAATACTTCCCCCACCACATCGGGCCGATGTCCGCGACCTACATCACCTTCGTGTCGATCGGGTCGGTCATTCCCCCGCTCATCGCCGTCCCGCTCAGCGAAAGCCTGTCGTGGCGAGTGACGATGGTCATCTGGGCGGTGTTCGCGGCGACCGCACTCGTGCCGTGGTTCGTCGAGATTCGTTCCGGACACAACTCGGGGAACGCGCTGGAATCGGTCACGGGACCGCGACTCGCAATTACGAAGTCGCCCACCGCTTGGGCGATCGCCGTCTCGCTCTGTGTTTCCTCAGCGACGGGCTACGGGATGTTCGCCTGGCTCCCCGACATCGCCAAGGACGCCGCCGGCATGACCGAACTCGAGGGCGGACTCATGCTGTCGGTGTTCGCGTTCGCGGGCACACCCATGTCGCTCGCCATGCCGTTGATCGCCGCGCGAATCAGAAACATCGGCTGGCTTGCGGCACTCGGCGGCGCGCTCATCGTAGGCGGTTTCAGCGCCATGCTGTTTGTCCCCACCGCTGCGCCCTACCTGTGGGTGATTATCTTCGGAAGCGGACCGTTGCTCTTCCCCATGGCACTCGTTCTCATCAACCTCCGAACAGAGTCCCCCTCGGCATCGCTCCAACTCAGTTCGTTTGCGCAATTCGTCGCCTACAGCTTTGCGGCGACGGTGCCCCCGCTCATGGGACTGTCTCGAGCACTCACGGGCACATGGGACATCGCGCTTGCGGGGCTCGCGCTGAGCGGTTTTGGGGCGGCATGGGCGGCGACGGTGCTCGCCCGAAACAACACCGTCGAGGCGGAACTTGCCGCGCTTCAGTCCAGCCAGCGCTCGGCAAGATAATCGGAGCTCACGCGGCGAATCGTTCCCGACCGTGACCGGAAAATGACACTCTCGGTCTTCAACCACGCGCCGTCGTGGCGAACGCCGCGAACGAGTTCACCGTCCGTCACGCCCGTCGCCACGAAGAACGTGTTATCACTCGCGACGAGTTCGTCGGCGGAATACACGTAGTCGAACTTGAGACCGGCCGCCTCGCCGCGGTCGCGCTCCTCGTCGGTCGAGGGCTTGAGTCGTCCCTGAATGAACCCGCCAAGCGCCTTGATTGCGCAGGTTGTCGCGACACCCTCGGGGCTACCGCCGACTCCGTAACACAAGTCAATTCGACTGTCCGGCCGTGCGGAGTTGATGCCGGCCGCCACGTCGCCGTCGAGAATCAAGCGAGTGTGCGCGCCCGCGGAACGAATCTCCTCGATGGCGTCCGCGTGACGCGGGCGATCGAGAATCGCAACCTTGATGTCGCCGACCGAAACACGCTTCTTCTTCGCCAACTCACGAATGTTGTCGCCGAGCGACTGCGTGATGTCGACGACTCC
>JACCDN010653642.1_pt1 | contig 13841 bp, 14 predicted proteins | sample 7441691 | NCBI WGS metagenome assembly JACCDN01 (sample SAMN15323439, study PRJNA562643) | freshwater metagenome | isolation source: river surface water | place: USA:Blue River Watershed | collected 2017-08-16
CGAAATCTTCGCGCTCAGAATCTGGTGAGCGAAATTCATGGCGATGAGCAATCACTTCGTGATCTGGCATCAATGTCTTTGCCCAATGGACTGCTCCCAATCCGATGAAGAGGAGCGAGAATGCAAGACCAAGACCGAGGAAGAGCTGATGTGCATTCTGCTCACCCATGAGAGGAATGAAGATGAAGGTCTCAGTTGAGATAAAGAAGTACGAGAAGATGAAGAGCAGCGTGCTTAGTGCAGATAGGAGGAAGAGAATTGCAACCTGTCGCTCAGCGCGGTCTGCAGCCTTGGGATTGATATCAGTTTGACGCAACTTATGCGCAGGCAAACCAGGATCTTGGATAGCTTCGATTTCTTTGCTCATGGTTTTATTACTTCGCCTTCGTAGCTAGCCAGACTGCGATACCGATTAGCAGTCCAAGTCCGAGTGTCCATACAAGAAGTCCTTCTGTTACTGGGCCAACGCGACCGAGAGCAACACCACCAAGCTGTGGCTCTTTCTCAGCAGCTTTGATCCACTTAATAATCGAAAGCTTCTCTTTAGGTGTCAAAGTCTTATCTGAAAATACTGGCATTGATTGTGGACCAGTAATCATCGCTTCATAGATGTGAACTGGTTCAACACCCATAAGGGTTGGGGCATATTTACCTTGAGTAAGTGCTCCACCTTGTCCGGCAAAGTTATGGCACATTGCGCAGTTGGTACGGAAGAGCTCTCCACCTTCTGCAACTTCACCATCACGTTCGTAATTGAGCATATCTTCAGTTGGGATTTCAGGTCCCGGTGCAAGAGATGCGACGTACGCTGCAAGTGCTGCAACCTCTTCGTCGTTGTAGACAGGTGTCTTACGCATCGCCTGGGTACTCATATCAGCCATCGGCATACGACCTGTCGCAACCTGGAAATCAACTGAAGCTGCGCCAACGCCGATCAATGAAGGAGCAATTGAACCGCCCTCTGCGTTGAGACCATGACAAGAAGAGCAGCCTCGGAGGAAGATCTCCTTACCTTCTGCGATAGCTGCTGTGCGCTCTTCTGCAGTCATCACTGATGTTGTTGTCGCACCTGCTACTTGAAATGTTGTGCCGATTCCCAAGAGGGAGAAGATCAGAAGTAGGGGAGCTACAGCTCGGTGTCTACGGTATCGAGATAGTCGTTTCACTTATGTCCCAATCTACTTAATCAAATAAATCGCAGAGAAGAGTGCGATCCATACAACGTCAACGAAGTGCCAGTAATAAGAGACAACGATTGTTGTTGTCGCCTGCTGATGAGTAAATCGACGAGCTTTAGCCACTCGGATCATCACGATAAGGAATGCGATTAATCCACCAGTAACGTGAAGTCCGTGGAAGCCCGTTGCAAGGTAGAAGACAGATCCATATGCATTGGAAGAGAGTGTGAGCCCTTCAGTGACTAGCGCTGCGTACTCGTAGATCTGGCCGGCGATGAAGAAGGCGCCCATCAAAAATGTGAGGGCGAACCACTCGCGCATTCCCCAACGGCTTACCTGCAAGAGTGAACCTTCACGCTTGTTCTGGAAACGCTCAGCGGCAAATACTCCGAACTGGCAAGTGACAGATGAGAGAACAAGAACAGTTGTATTGATCGCTGCAAATGGAATGTTAAGCAGCTCAGTCGACTCAAGCCAGATCGCCGGACCTTGCACGGCGCGAGTGGTGAAGTACATTGCAAAGAGAGCGGCAAAGAACATCAACTCACTTGATAGCCAGACGATTGTTCCGACTGCAACAACATTGGGCTTTGAGATCTTATGCATCGATGCTGGCTCTGCGGCCGAGCTTGAGACTGTGCTTGTCATGGGGGAGATTATTCCCGAATTTGCCCCTATTGACCTCTTTCTTGGCCCCCATCTAGCCCCTATTTGGTCACATCCGAGGTGAAACGGATCACCATGATTTCGTTGAAATCACGCGGTAGAGTGCGCCCATGAGTGAAGATTCTGGACGCGCTTTGACGATAGTCGTCTACTCCGATGACCTCACAGTTCGAGCACATATCGCAGCAGCCCTTGGCACCTCGGTTGCTCCAGATCTGGCTCCACACAAGATTCTCGAGTTTGCGACCGGGCCAGCTCTTCGCCTCTTTGTCGACGAAAAGGCACGGAAGTCAGATCACGGAATCGATCTCTTCATCCTCGATGGCGAAGCAGCCCCTGAAGGCGGAATGGGTATAGCTCGCCAGCTCAAGGACGAACTCTTTAATTGTCCGCCTGTTCTAGTGATCACCGCACGCAAGGAAGATGCTTGGCTTGCGACGTGGTCTCGGGCAGAGGCAAATGTTCTCCACCCGATCGATCCTTTTACATTGGCTCATACAGTCGCAGATTTATTGCGCACCTCGTTGACTCGTACGAAGGCATAATTTTCTCTACCTATATCGGCATCTTCCGAGGAGAGTGGGTCAAGCGTGGCTTGGTCTGAATATATAGATCGCCTTACCAATGGCCTTGATCTTGAAGCCTCTGAAATCTCCTCTGTCATGGAGACAATCCTGCAAGGTAGCGCCGAGATTGAAGATATAAAGAACTTTCTCTTGGCTCTCAAGGCAAAGGGTGAAACAGCCGAAGAAGTTGGCGCACTTGTTTCGCAGATGTTTTCTCATAGCGCTCCAATCTCAATTCAGGAACGAGCCGTTGATACCGTGGGTACAGGTGGCGATGGTGCACATACGATCAATATCTCGACAACAGCTGCGATCATTGCAGCCTCTTCTGGTGCTCGCGTTGTTAAACATGGCAACCGCGCCGCATCAAGTAGATCGGGGTCAGGTGATCTTCTCGAGGCGCTAGGTGTTGCGATCTCTCTTGATGGAAAAGCTGTAGAGAAGTGTGTTGCCGAATTAGGAATCGGTTTCTGCTTTGCTCCCATTTTTCATCCTGCGATGCGCTTTGCAGCTCCTGCACGGAAAGAGTTGGGCGTGCCCACCGTTTTCAATATCTTGGGACCGCTTGCAAATCCTGCTCGTCCGCAGGCAGCTGCAATCGGTGTTGCCGACGATCGTATGCATCTAGTGATGGCAGAAGTACTTGCGAACCGCGGGGTTGATGGCTTTGTCTTCCGTGGCGATGATGGACTGGATGAGATCACTCTCTCTGCAACCACTTCGATACTAAGTATCGGAAATGGTGAGATTCGCAGCGATTTAATCGATCCATTGGATTTCGGAATATCACGAGCCCCGGTTACCGATCTTGTTGGTGGCGACGCCTCGGAGAATGCACGGATTACTCTCTCTATTTTCGCCGGAGAACGTGGAGCACCGCGTGATGCTGTGCTTCTTAATGCAGCTGCTGCGATAGCCGCCTTTGATGGTGAGAAATCGCTATCGGTTCACGAACGAATTCAATCTAGCTTAACGAAGGCGGCAGCGGCGCTAGATAGCGGGGCTACATCGCAGTTATTGGAGAAGTGGGTATCTCTTACTCAGTCTTTGGTTGCGAAACCTTAGGCGCGATCACGCGTCTTTGATTGTTGGTTCGCTCTTTCTTGGCACGTGCATTGATCATCTGATTAATGGTGGTGATCCCAAAGGTGCCCATTCGCTCGATAATTCCGTGGAGTACATCCACTGTCGCAAGTGCATCATCGAGCGCTCGATGGTTTGGAGAAATCTCAGTGCGAAAATATGCGGCAAGAGTCCCTAATTGGTAATTGGCTACGTCATCCTTCGTTAAGACAAAACGTGCAGCTTTGACGGTATCGATCACTCGAAAATTTGGCCACAGATATCCGTGGAGCGCTGCAGATGCCTTAAGGAATGAGAGATCAAAAGGGGCATTATGAGCAACAAAGACAGTAGTTTTTTCGCCACCGAGGAATTCGAAGAGCAGGGGGAGGACGCTCTGAATCTGCGGTGCATCCTGCAACATCTCGTCGGTAATTCCAGTTAACTCAGTGATAAATGGTGGAAGAGGAGTCCCTGGATTTACAAAAGTCTTAAAGGTTCCAAGCACTTGTCCACCGCAGACTTTGACAGCTCCGATCTCAGTGATTGCACTCCCTGATTGTGGAGACGCTCCTGAGGTTTCGAGATCGAGGACAACAAAGGTAACTGAGGAGAGATCCTCATCTGGTGCCTCTATTGCGCTCATGGAGAGCAGCCTAGATTACGAGGCCGACAATGAGTTACTTTTCTTTTCGCTTAAAAGCTTTCTTTGCACGCGCAGTTAATTTATCGGTCTCATTCTTGATGCGGGCATAGACAACTTCGGCCCATGCAAACTCGGTTGCCAAAATGGCAACGCCGAGAACGACCATTGGAATCCCCGGACCCGGGAAGAAGAGAAAGAAAATTCCAAGGAGAACCAGGGTTGAGCCAACTACGGCAACGATTGCCCAGCGAAATGGGTGAGGAAGATGCTTCCAGACGGAATCAAACTTCTGTCTTATCCGCATCGCCATTGTCGCTTTTTTCCTTCTCACCCTTTGTTGCTCGAAGGCTTAAGACTATCGAGGTGGTGATTACTAATACAACAACACCAAGACTCAAGAGTGTTGGAATCTTAAAGAAGGCGTGAGAAACGATCATCTTGATACCCACCCAGACCAAGACAATGGAGAGTCCTTGGTTGAGATAGATAAATCGATGCATGAGATCTGCAAGGAGGAAGTACATCGCACGCAATCCCAAGATGGCCAGAGCGTTACTTGAGAAGACCAAGAAAGGTTCTTCGGTTACTGCAAAGACAGCCGGAATCGAGTCAACCGCAAAGACGATATCCATGAACTCAATAATCACGAGAACGGCTAGCAGGGGTGTTGCCAATCTCTTGCCATTTTCAATGGTGAAGAACTTCTCACCTTTGAATTCATTAGTCATCGGTACAAAGCGTTTAAAGAGTCGATAGACCTTGGTATCTGTCGGATCCAGAGTTTCATCTGCGCCCTTAAGCATCTTGTAGCCGCTGTAGATCAAGAATGCGCCGAAGATATAGAGAACCCACGATGCCTGCTTGATAGCAACGACACCAAGGGCAATAAAGATTGCTCGGAAGACCAAAGCTCCGATGATTCCTAGGAAGAGAACGCGATGTTGATACTGACGCGGAACGTTGAAGTAGGTGAAGATGACGCCCCAGATAAATACGTTGTCGATAGCAAGAGATTTCTCGATCACGTAGCCACTCAAATATTGAGCACCATATTCGCCGCCATAGACAATCCAAATAACGATTCCTACAGCGATTCCAAGTGAGACCCAAATGGTTGACCAGATTGCTGCCTCTTTGACAGAGATGACATGGGCTTTCTTGTGGAGGAGAAGATCCACGGCCAACATAATGAGTACGCCCGCAATGAGAATAAGCCAGGCAGATAAAGGAACGTTCACAAAAACCTCCGAAGACAGTGCGCCAATGACTTAGCGCCCAAAGTCTCCACCACCGATGAACTCGGCCTACGAACCGGATCTGTGCGATACAAATCGTGATGACGGCTACGCAGCGTGAGGTGTACTCCCCTTGATAGGAAAAGGCTACAAGAAGCCTGTTTATTTGCAACCCGAAATGCCGTACTGTCTCGCGCATGGAATACAGACGCCTTGGCAGTACCGGAATGTATGTATCAGAAATTTCTTATGGAAATTGGATCACGCACGGATCGCAGGTTGAGCAAGAAGCTGCAATCAAGTGTGTAAAGACCGCCTTTGATCTGGGAATCACCACCTTTGATACGGCAGATGTCTACGCAGGAACAAGAGCGGAGACCGTACTAGGTAAGGCGCTCAAGGGTATTCGCCGTGAATCATACGAATTGTTTACAAAGGTCTATTGGCCGACCGGTACAGGAAAGAACGACCGCGGCCTTTCACGTAAGCACATTATGGAGTCCTGCCACGCATCTTTGAAGCGACTCAATGTTGATCACATTGATCTCTACCAGATGCATCGCTTTGACTTTGAAACGCCACTTGAAGAATCTCTCCAGGCTTTTGAAGATCTGATTCGTCAGGGCAAAGTGAATTACATCGGATTTTCTGAGTGGACCGCCGCACAGATCTCATCAGCATTGAAGATTCAAGATGCACGTGGATACTCACGTTTTGTCTCAAGCCAGCCACAGTACTCAGCGCTATGGCGCGTCATTGAGGAAGAAGTTGTTCCGCTCTCTCGTAAAGAAGGAATCGGGCAGATCGTTTGGTCACCTATTGCACAAGGCGTCCTGACTGGAAAGTACAAGCCAGGAGCTAAGCCACCCGCCGGTTCACGTGCTACCGATAAGAAGAGTGGTGCGGGAATGATTTCGCGTTGGATGCGCGATGAAGTTCTGGAAGCAGTTCAAAAACTTAGGCCGGTTGCTGACTCTGTTGGACTATCGATGTCACAACTTGCTATCGCATGGGTGCTACAGAATAACAATGTCTCTTCTGCAATCATGGGAGCGACTAAGCCTTCTCAGGTGAAAGAGAATGTGAAAGCTTCTGGCGTCAAGCTCGATGCATCGGTCATGAAGGCAATTGATAGCGCTTTGGGAACTCTTCCTGAGCGTGATCCAAAGCAGAACATCAGCCCAAACCCACGCGCATAGGAAGATTTCATAGATGACAACGAATCCTTTTTTCAATCGCAGCACCCTCGAGTATGAACTTCCTGATTTTGCCTCTCTCAAAGAGGAGCATTACCTAGAAGCTTTCTATGCTGGAACAAAGGCGCAGTTAGCCGAAGTTGACGCCATCATCGCCTCAGGTGAACCCACCTTTGAAAATACGATCGTTGCACTTGAAAAGAGTGGACAGATTCTTACAAGAATGTTGATGGTCTTCTACAACAAATCTTCTAGCGATACCAACGATAACCTCGACGCCATTGAAGAGGAGATCGCACCCAAGCTCTCAGCTCATCAAGATGCCATCACCCTTAACCCTGATCTATTCGCGCGAATTAAAACCCTTCACGAGAAGAAGGATTCCCTCGGACTTAATTCAGAAGATGCATGGTTACTTGGAAAGTACTATCGCGACTTTGTCTATGCGGGTGCACATTTAACTCAGGCGCAGCGCGAAGAGCTCACCAAGATCAATGAGCGACTTTCCTACCTGGAAACTCAGTTCTCCAAGAATCTATTGACTGACACAAACGAGAGCGCGCTAATCGTTGATTCGGCAGATGAATTAGCCGGACTATCCGAGAGCGAAATCCAGGCTGCAGCAGACGCAGCAAAAGCGCGTGGTCTTGATGGCAAGTATCTACTTGCGATGGTCAACTTCACAGGTAATCCACTGCTCGAAAACCTAGAAGTGCGCAGCACTCGCGAGGCGATCATGAGAGCCTCACTGCTTCGCGGAAATCGCGACAATGAGCACGATACAAAGAAGATCATCGTTGAGATGGCGAAGTTGCGAGCTACTCGTGCAAAGTTATTTGGCAAGAAGACGCATGCTGATTACATTATTGCTGAACAGACAGCAGGCAGCGTCGACAATGTCCACGCAATGTTGCGCAAGATTGCTCCCGCGGCTGTTCGTAACGCCAAGGCCGAGGGCGCTGATATTCAGGCGATGATCAAAGACTCTGGTGAAGATTTCGAGTTAGCCAGCTGGGATTGGGATTTCTACACAGAGAAGGTGCGCAAGGCAAAGCACAATATCGATTCGAGTGCGATGCGCCCATATTTTGAACTTGAGACAGTTCTCAAGGATGGCGTCTTCTATGCCGCAAACAAACTCTTTGGAATCTCCTTTAAGGAGCGCCCTGATCTCATTACCTACCATCCTGAAGCTCGCGCCTTTGAAGTCTTCAATGAAGATGGCAGCAAGCTAGGACTCTTTATCGGCGATTTCTACACGCGTGACTCTAAGCGCGGTGGAGCTTGGATGAATAACCTCGTTGATCAGAACTTCCTTCTTGGGCAGCTTCCTGTTGTCTGCAACAATCTCAACATTCCAAAACCGGCTGCTGGTCAACCAACACTTTTGACCTATGACGAGATTGTTACCTTGTTCCACGAATTCGGTCATGCACTCCACGGACTTCTCTCTAGCGTCACATATCCACGCGTTTCAGGAACAAGCGTGCAGAGAGATTTCGTCGAGTTCCCGTCACAGGTAAATGAGATGTGGATTCTCTGGCCAGAAGTTGTCTCTCACTATGCAAAGCACCACGAAACCGGCGAAGTTCTTCCACAAGAGCTCATCGATAGATTGAAGGGCGCTTCAACATTTAATGAAGGACATGCCACAACCAGCTATCTCGCTGCAGCAATTCTCGATCTTGCTTGGCACTCACTTGAAGAAGGCGATGATGTTGCAGATGTCGTTGCCTTTGAAGCCCAAGCGATCAAGGACTATGGACTCGATTACCACGCTGTCCCAACCCGTTACCGAAGCACTTACTTCTCCCACATCTTCGGTGGCGGATATTCAGCCGGATATTACGGATACATCTGGAGCGAAGTACTTGATGCCGAGTCAGTTGAGTGGTTTAAAGAGAACGGCGGACTTACGCGCAAGAACGGCGATCACTTCCGCGCAGAACTTTTGAGCCGTGGTGGATCTATCGATTCAATGACCATGTTCAAGAACTTCCGCGGACGCGAGGCTTCGATTACGCCGTTGCTCAAGCGTCGCGGTCTTGAGTAACGCTTTCGATAAATCCATCAACTGCAGATTCAATCATCGCTAAAACTCGCTGATAGGACTCTTCAGGCTGGTTATATGGATCGGGGACTTCTAGTTTGAAGTAATCACTTGAAAGCGGATCGATGTGAGCAAGTGCGGGATCAAAGCTGCGCAAGTAGAAAACTCGGGCAGCGTCATCTTGGCTTGGAGCTAGAGCAAGGACGTTCTCGTAATTGCTTGAATCCATCACAAGAATGTAATCATTGACGAAATAGTCATTGGCTTTAAATTGCGAAGCCTTGTGATCGTGTTGATATCCAGCCTTCTCCCACACCAACTTGGATGTTGGATGCGGGCCTTCTCCGATATGCCAACCACTGGTTCCAGAGCTGCTCACTTTGATTTCACAATCAAGACCTTTTGCTTTATGTGCAAGAACTGCAGCGGCCATGGGGGAGCGACAGATATTTCCTAGACAGACCATCGCCACGCTTAAAGAAGCCATGCTCCCAGCGTATTCTCCTTTAGACTTTCAGCGTGGAAAAAACACTGACTATCGTCGCTTTTGTCATCGTTCTTGCAGTTCTGGCTTACGTCGTTCGTAGCCTTCGCGCTCTTCACAGAAAAGTAAATCGCAATGCAGATCGTGTGACCAAAGAGCTCGCTTCGCAGACTGGTCGCATCAAGAATGAGCTTGGAGATGTCTATCACCAGTTCGAAGCCGTTGAGCAGCTACTTCCACTACTCAAACTTTCAGCACCGCTTCCACCATCTCGTGGATGGGCTGCCTCACCGGATTTTCTTTTGACTCTTGCTCATGTGACCAAGAGAGTTAAACCTCGTCTGACTGTCGAGTTAGGGTCAGGTGTTTCCTCACTTGTATTAGCCAAGAGTGGAGCCAAGAAGATCGTAAGCTTGGATCACTCTGAAGAGTTTGGAAATCAAACACGCGACATGCTTGCAAGCCACGGCGTGCGCGGTGTCGATATTCGAATTCATGAATTAGAGAGTTACGCAGGTAAGTACAAGTGGTATGCCAGATCTACCTTTAAGAACCTTGCAAAGATTGATCTCTTGGTTATCGATGGCCCTCCAAGCTCGACCAATCCTGATGCACGCTACCCAGCGCTAGAGCACTTGATTCCTCTACTGTCGGCCAAGGCGACCATTGTTTTAGATGATGTGGACCGTGAGGAAGAGCGAAAGCTTGCCGATGCCATTTCCAAGGCGCTACCCAATCACGTCATGACGATCTACTCCCATGAAAAGGGAACTGCTGTCATCTCACCACGTACTGGAAGATAATTCATGGTGAGTACAGCTTTTTTTGACCAACCCGAAGAGATAGTGATCAAAGAGTTAGAGAATTTTTCTCTGCATATTCTTCAAAACTATCCATTGGAAGTGAAGTCCTCTGTATCAATCAATTACGAGTACAACGCAACTCTTAAAGTTGAAGCTGCTGATGGTCAGTTATTTGCTCTACGCATCAATACTAATTCGCCACGCACCCCCGAGAACCTGAAGGCGGAAATTGCCTTTGTGCGTTTACTTGCAGTAGATGGCCGCGTGAAGGTGCCGGAGCCAATTCAAAATACCGAGGGCGACTATTACACCTCGGTCTTCCATGAACCTTCACAACGAACCTTCCACTGCGTTCTGTACTCATGGATCGAAGGTGAAGAGTTAGAGGATGAACCAACAGATGATCAACTGAGAGCTCTCGGAGCTTCCATGGCAACGATGCATCTTGTTGCTCCAGCATTTGAAATGCCGCAAGGAGCATCTTTGCCGACCTTTGATGATGCGCTCTGGTGGACTGAAGACTTCCTTCTCAGCGAAAAAAGCGTCCTAGATCAAACAGCTAAGGACTTGATCGCTCGTGCGCTCAATGCGATTAAAGAAGGCGTGGGGAAGTTCTACCTCAATGCGACACCGATCATTATTCATGCAGATATGCATGGAGGAAATGTTCTCTGGAATGAGGACCAACTCTCCGTGATCGATTTCGATGATTGCGGACTTGGCTTGCCGATTCAGGATTTTGCTACTGCGCTCTATTACTTCGATACTCCTGAGCAAGATTCTGCCTTCAAAGAAGGTTATAAGTCTGTTCTGCCGCTACCGGAATGTAGCGACCACGAGATGAAGATGTTCTTCCTCCAGCGTCGAATTATTCTCCTTAACTATCTTTATGAAACTTCTAACCTCGAGCACAAGTCGATGATTCCTAAATATCAGGAGGAGACGCTCCGCAGGATTGAGGTTTTTTTAGGATCTTAACAACCTCAGTAGTTACACTGTAGAGGTGAGAGATTTCCGCTTCATTGCAGCGCGTGGGGGATTTGTACTGCTCTTCCTCGGATTGACTCTTCTTCAACTTTTCTCTTTCCCCGGTCAATTCCAACATATGCGCCGAACGCAGGGGCTCTCTCTCGTCTTTGAAATTGCACTTACTTTGGTTGTCGGACTCTGGCTTCTCTGCGGACAGTCGGCACTGTTCACCCTTTGGAAGATTGTTGGGGAGATGCAAGCCGATCGATTCTTTGGAGAACAGAGTCTTCTGTGGATTGATCGGCTCTTGTTAGCTCTTAAGGCGGCTTGTGTCATTCCATGCATTCTCTTTGTGATGCTCGTGCCCCAGGCCGATGATCCTGGCTTCTTCGTCATGCTCACGATTCTGACCCTCTTCTTATTCACATTGGCGACGGTTGCATCGCTTCTGCGAGATCAGATTAAGTCCAAAGCGTCCTAAATCTCTGAGCATCGCGCTTAGACCTCGACTAGATCTGTGTGGCATGCTTAACCTTGAAATTTTTAACTCAGCACAATCACACGGGGGCCATGGTGCGGGACGACTATTACCACGATGATCCTGTGGAAGATTCATATGGGAAGAATTTCTTCACCCGGCTACTTGTTGCAGCATCACTTGTGCTGGGTTCAATCTATTTATATCAAACAACCTTTGCTGCAAATGTTTCTATCAATTCAGGTGAATCGATTCAATTTGGACAGGGGTTAACTCAGGCAGTTGCCTGTTCGGGAAGTTCGTCACTTACGCTCTCTTCCGGCTCAACTTTTGTTAACGGCGCTGGTTCATCGGGGGCGCATTACTTCAATTCTGTAACCGTCTCGGGTATTCCTAACTCTTGCTATGGAACTGATTTTGTAATCACCGCCTACGACAATTCAAATAGCACCCCATTGACGATCTTCAACTCGACCTCAACCGAGGCAGTTATCTACAACAACAATGGAACTTTTACTCGTGGAATTGGTAGCAATGGATCAACTGTCTCAAGCGGAAGCGGCACATTCACGATTACCTTCGATAGCCCAGTGGCGCTTGCTTCTTCTGTCTATAAGTTAGGAATTCAGAGTAAGAAGCACTCAAGTTTTGTTAGTGCAGTTGATTTATGGACAAGTGGTTGCGTAATCACGGATACTGGTGGGGTTAAGTGTTGGGGCAATGGTGGAAACGGTGAACTTGGAAACGGTGGAACATCTAATACCTCTTCTGCCGTTGCAGTAACTGGCTTAAGCTCAGGAGTAGTCTCGGTATCGGTAGGAGAAGGCCACGCCTGCGCACTCTTGGATACAGGTGGTGTTAAGTGTTGGGGATATAACGGCTATGGCCAGTTGGGTGATGGAACGACGACAACGCGCACCACTCCCGTGTCAGTATCTGGTTTAACGTCAGGAGTGTCAACGATTTCAGTTGGATATAACAACTCCTGCGCAGTGCTTACATCCGGTGCACTTAAGTGTTGGGGAAGAAATGATCAGGGTCAGATCGGTGATGGAACGACAACGGCACGCAATACTCCAACAACCGTAAGTGGTCTAAGTTCTGGAGTGAAATCAGTAGGAGTAGGCAACCTCCATGCCTGCGCAACTCTGGTATCCGGTGGCGCAAAATGCTGGGGATACAGTGGTTCAGGTGAACTTGGTGACGGTTTGAGAACTTCAAGTACGACCCCGGTAATTGTCTACGGCCTCACAGAAGTGGTGAGTGCGATTTCTTCGGGAGGATCATTCACTTGCATTCTATTGAGTACTGGCGAGATGAAATGCTGGGGATCAAACACGAACGGACAGATTGGTTCTGGAAGCGGAAGCAACTACCATCCTGCACCTGTAACCGTGAGTGGCTTAAGTTCGGGAGTTACTGCGATTTCAGCTGGCAACAACCACACTTGCGCGTTACTGAATACTGGCGGAATGAAGTGTTGGGGATATAACGGCAATGGCCACATTGGAGATGGGACAACAACGGATCGAACTACTCCAGTAAATGTTTCAGGATTGACTTCAGGAGTATCTGCAATTTCTGCGGGCCAAAACGCCTCGTGTGCAGCATTGAGTTCAGGCGATGTTAAATGCTGGGGCGATAACACTCGTGGAAAACTGGGAGATGGAACAACAACTCAGAGGCCAACGCCTGTAAGTGTTCTTGGGCTTTCTTAACGTAATCTGGAAACGTGGACGATACTGGGATCGAACCAGTGACCCCCACAATGTCAATGTGGTGCTCTACCGCTGAGCCAATCGTCCGTACGGTGTAAATCTTTGGGTCGTATGAAGTTGTTGGGTAAGTATAACCAGAAGGCTGATTCTGTCGAAATGTGAAGTTACAAGCGGCCGAAATCGTCCTCTAGACGCTCAATATCATCTTCGCCGAAGTAGGTTCCTGTCTGAACCTCAGTAAAGATCAATTCGACGTCTCCGATATTTTCGATGCGGTGTGCAACGTTGATCTCGATATCGATTGAATCGCCAGCTGACATCTCAAAGGAATCACCATCAAGAGTGATGCGAGCATCTCCTGCGACGATGAACCAATGTTCAGCTCGCTTTTGATGGCGCTGATAGGAAAGACGCTTTCCTGGAAGAACGTAGACATTCTTAACTTGGTGAATATCTGAAGATGAGAGAACTTCGTATCGACCCCATGGGCGTACTGACTTGTCATCAGTCACGGATGTGATCCTCTCACTCGAACGTTTACTACTTCGTGGAGGTGGAAACGGGATTTGAACCCGTGTAGAGGGATTTGCAGTCCCTTGCCTCGCCTCTCGGCCATTCCACCACGAAACAACTTCACTTGAAGAAGAAACGCCGCCCATCAAAATGAACGGCGCTCTATCCGAGCGGACGACGGGGTTCGAACCCGCGACCTGAACCTTGGCAAGGTTCCGCGCTACCAGCTGCGCTACGTCCGCATTTACTGCGGAGGCAAATCTAGCGTAGGCAGGGC
>JACCDN010732211.1_pt1 | contig 13838 bp, 13 predicted proteins | sample 7441691 | NCBI WGS metagenome assembly JACCDN01 (sample SAMN15323439, study PRJNA562643) | freshwater metagenome | isolation source: river surface water | place: USA:Blue River Watershed | collected 2017-08-16
TCTGAATATTCAGATGGGTCAAACCAAGCATTGCCCACATGGCTATATGCACATTTACAAAGTATAAAGAATTTGGCTGAAGACATGAACTTGATACCTAGCAATGCGTCAGAAACTGATCCGCGAACGCTCCACGAGCAAAATAGAGAAACCTATTTAATGGCAATTTTATGTATGATGTGGGCTGTTTCTGATAAAGGCAATCAATTTGTCAGCGGGTCTTATAAAATCACAGGGGAACAAAAGCTTTATGCTTGTTTGCGCGATTATGTTTGTTTTGCAGCGCGCACTCAATACCCTAATGATGTGCTTCCAGCAGGCTTACCTTCGTCTTACTTTCCAACAAAGAAAAATTTAGTTAAAAGTGAATTTGCGTATTCGCGGAATCCAAAAAAGAATCTCTCAAGTCACTATAAAAAGGATGAAAATCAGTTTGGGATAGACATTCGGTTTGCAGCATGTCAAAACGGTTCATTGTTATCGTTATTGCCCCATGAAAAAGCCCACCTTCTGTTTGGACAAGTTCGTTGTGGAGAAAAAAAGACAACTTTCCTAAAATTTGAACATTACGGCTTGGGACGTTTAGAAGATGCATGGAATCATGGCATGAATTTTGTGAAGAAGATAAATTCAGAGCCAACAAAAGGAACCCGACGCGAAAAAGACGTGCCTGAAGAACTGCGGGTTTTTTACAATGAATTTTGTAAGGCTATGAAAATAAAGCCTACAGCTAAAACCGTACATGAGATGTGTGATGAGATATTTGAAGTTGATAAATACAATGTTGATACATTAGCTGAAGAAGATAGAGTAATTATTCAAGCGGTTAAAAGAGGTTTTGCATTTTATGCGATAAGTTTAGAGCATGAACTAGCTGCTTTATGCTTATGCACTGGCAGTGAATGTATTTTACATTTAAATTCGGAGGGAAATATTACAAGCAATATTTCAAGAGCTAAACTTAGATCTGTCTCTCAACCCCTTGTTTTTATGTCAGAAGAAAGTTCGCAAACAGCAGCAGCAACGCATCGTCCATCGTTTTGATGCGTTGCTTAATGCCTGTTTTTTTCAGGCATACGCAATGACGACCCCACACCTCGTCATTGCGAACCCACGGTTTGCGTGGGTGAAGCAATCCAGTGTTTTAAGGATGTGGATTGCTTCGTCGCGCGGGGCGCTCCTCGCAATGACGAGGGCAGGGCAGATTGCTTCGTCGTAAAAAACAATTCCTCGCAATGATGCTATGACTCCTTGCCTTCAATTAGTAGTGACGAAACAACGTTTTAACGTTTTGTCGTGTACAGAGCCCTCACTTATATAAACACTTCTGCATAATATATCGCAACACCTTTTCTGGCAGCAAATGCTGCACCGCTTGATCTGTCTTTAAACGCGCTCGAATATCTGTACTAGAAATGGCCAAAGCATCAATGGTTTGGAAAAAAATAGCTCCGCATAATGTTTGATTTAATGATTGAATATCTGTTGTTTGATGCTGTTTTAATACCTCTTGGATAGTAGAGTTAGGCGAAAAAGACCAATCAGGACGATTTGTGACAATTAAATGTACACAGTCAAGGATTTTTTCCCAGCCATGCCATTGATCAAATTTTAAAAATTGATCAATGCTCATAAGAAAGCATAGCGGCGTTTGCGGCATTTCTTGTCGTAATGCAGAAACTGTTTCAAGGGTGTAAGAAAAACCGCCGCGTCTGATTTCTCTATCGTCTACTTTTAGCCAACTATAGTCCTTAGCTATTTCTTTTAACATGTCCAAACGTTGTTTTGCGCTGGCTACAGGCATGCGACGCAACAAGGGCTTTGCGCAGGGGATTAAGCGAATTTCTTTAAGCGGTACGTTGGAATAAACAGCAGTGAGCACGCGCAAATGTCCCAAATGAAAAGGATCAAACGTACCACCAAACAGTCCTATGGCTTTTGGAGTTAAAAGTGTCATCTTGTGCTTTCAGTTTGTCACATATGGGAATGTCATGCCAGCGAAGACTCTGAGGAATCCCCAGGTTTTTATTTTTGCCTCTCCACTTTGTGCTGAGGAATCGACACATATTTAAGTAGTGCCTGTTTTTTTACCTCTCCCCTTTTGTGGGAGAGGTCGACGCGTTGTTTTTACGCGGCGGGTGAGGGGTAGAAAGAAGAATAAGCTCGCATCCAGATTAGAATCTAACATGCCACGACTTGTTGCAACGTTTCATATTGAAGAACGCCATGATAGAATGTGCCTATTTAGGGATTCGTCATTGCGAGGGAGTGTTTTTCACGACGAAGCCCCTACCCTCGTCATTGCGAGGGAGCGGTTTTTGCGACTGAAGCAATCCAATGTTTTTAAGGATGTGGATTGCTTCGTCACAAACTGCGTTCCTCGCAATGACGACGGGAGAACGAAGCGTTCCTCGCAATGACGATTCTCCTTAATAATGTATGTAGTCAATAAAAGGATTCATTATGACCTCTGTGGAACACAATACTCAAGCAGCGGAAACCTGGCAAGATTTATTAGCCGATGAGAAAAAGCAAATTTATTTTCAAAGCATTTTAGATTTTATTAAAACGCAACAAGCGGCAGGAAAAAAAATTTATCCCCAAAACTCAGATATTTTTAATGCGTTTAAATACACACCTTTTGCAGATGTGCGCGTGATTATTTTAGGGCAAGATCCTTATCATGGTCCAGGACAAGCGCACGGTCTTTGTTTTTCAGTTTTGCCAGGCGTCACCCCCCCGCCTTCCCTGCAAAATATTTTTCAAGAATTGCGTGATGACCTAGGCGTTTCTATTCCCAATCATGGGTGCTTAGAAAAATGGGCTAAGCAAGGCATATTATTGTTAAATACGGTACTGACGGTAGAAGCTGGCAAACCACAATCACATGCTAACATAGGCTGGGAAATTTTCACGGATAAAGTCATCCGTTTGCTAAACGATCATAAGCAAGGGCTGATTTTTTTACTATGGGGCACACCTGCCCAACGCAAAGGGCAAATTATTGATACAGCTCGACACCATGTATTAAAGACAGTCCATCCTTCGCCATTATCAGCCAATCGAGGTTTCTTTGGCTGCAAACATTTTTCCAAAGCCAATCAGTTACTTAGACAGATGAACAAACCAGTCATTGATTGGCAATTATGATTATTGCCCGTTATTTAGCCAAAGAAGTATATGCCACGCTACTGGCCAGTACCGCGGTATTGCTGATTTTATTGATAAGCAATCAGTTTGTGCGTTATTTGGCGCAAGCGGCAGTTGGCATTATGCCGCTTCGTACAGTGATGCAAATTGTGTCGCTGCAAATGCCTTTGCTGTTGCCGATTTTGTTGCCGCTGGGTCTTTATGTTGGCATATTGATCGCCTATGGTCGCCTGTATAGCGACAGGGAAATGATTGTATTGTGGTCATGCGGTTTCAGCAAAGCACAATTAATCGCGCTGACGATGGCATTTTCATCGGTTATTGTTATCATCATTGCTGTTCTAACGCTTTATTTCCAGCCTAGCATTGAAACCTACAAACGTCATGTTTTGTTAGAGGCCGCGAGCGCTTCGCCTTTAGAACGTGTTTCTCCCGATGAATTTGTGCCATTGCGTGGGGGCGAATTGACGTTTTACGCGCAGGGATTATCAAGAGATCACAAACGATTGAAAGATATTTTTGTAGCCCATCTCTCTAATCAAAAAGCGGCTTCTGGTGATAGAATATGGGATATTGTTGTTGCTAAAGAAGGATATCAGACGATAAATGCAAAAACGCGCGATCGTTTTTTGGTGTTAAAAGATGGTTATCGTTATCAAGGAGTGCCAGGTCAGACGGATTACCAAATTGTAGGTTATCAGGAATATGGGGCGCGCATTGAAAAAAATGCTATTCCTGCTGAAAATCGCGCAGATACCATGAGCACTCTAGAATTGCTAAAAAAGCGCCATGGCAATCATGAAATGCAAGCCGAACTGCAGTGGAGAATTTCGTTGCCTTTATCGGGCTTAATACTGTCTTTATTAGCGATTGCGCTAAGTAAAATCGATCCCAGGCAAGGAAGGTACGCGCAATTAGTGCCGGCTTTTTTGTTGTACATCCTATATGTAGATTTGCTTTTTGTCAGTCGCGCGTGGCTTAAAAAAGGGCAGATATCGCCAGGTATAGGTCTTTGGTGGGTGCATGGCTTGATGTTAATCATTGCGCTTTTTTTGTTGGGTCGTTTTATGGGATGGCGCTTTGGAAAAATAGGATACCAGCCTATGCGCGCATAGCAAGCAGTGCAACGTTTATCGCTTTCATTTGTCGTTCGCGCAATATTGTTCTAATGGCGTCGCCCGGCAGATTTTGTGAAACCAAATCGCGGACGTTGGCTGATTTTGCTGCTTGGCAACTGGCATGCCATAAGTCCGATTTTTTTTTACTCTCCTTTTTTCCAGCTACCGCCTCGCATACGGATAAAAATCTGTCTAGTTGACTGGGACGGCGAAATGCATCTAGTGCTTCCAAAACGTTTAAACAAATTTCTGCTTGCGGGAAATTCTTATTCGTTTGCTCATAATGGGGATAGAGTTTAGAAACAGTCAAAGCCAACTTACTATAAGAATTAGGAATTTTATAACGCTTAGCAAGCAGACGCATATCATCGGCAACTAAGCCATACATCAATGCTGCAAAACGCACTTCGGCAGAAAAACCATATTCTGTCGCGCGCTGCAAAGCGTTTAGTCCTGCATTATGATGAACGAGCTCCGGAAATAAAACCTGTAACGCATGGCATTGCGATAATATTTCAAAAAAACGGACTGGGTATTTTTCCTGTAAGGCTTTTTCCCATTCTTGCCAGACGCGTTCGGGCACTAAAGCATCTATTTCGCCGCTGCCGCTATGCGTCATCTTTTGCATTAAATCCAACGTATCAGGATGCAATTCAAAATGTCCAAATCGCGCGGCAAACCGAGCAACCCGTAAGATTCTTACAGGGTCTTCTACAAACGCGTCAGAAACATGTCGCAACAAGCGAGCTTCTAAATCTTGTCTTCCTTGGTAAGGATCAATAATGTTGCCATCTGGTGTTTGTGCCATTGCGTTGATGGTAAGATCACGGCGCTGCAAGTCCTGCTCCAGCGTGACATCAGGTGCAGCATAAAAAGCAAATCCCTTATAACCGGGACCTGTTTTTCTTTCAGTGCGTGCTAATGCATATTCTTCATGCGTGACAGGATGCAGAAAAACAGGAAAATCTTTACCGACGGGTTTAAATCCTTGCGCCAACATTTCTTGTGGTGTTGCGCCCACCACGACCCAATCTCGTTCCTTAACGGGAAGCCCCAGCAATTTATCTCGCACTGCACCGCCTACCAAGTAAATATTCATTCTTTGTTGCTCTGTAACTGCCAATTTAACGTATCGCCTGCCCAAAGCGGCACAAGATTTTCTTGCCCAAATGCAAGCGTATTGGGTATTTGCCAGGCTTTTTTAACCAGCGTTACACGTTTTGTATTGCGAGGCAACTGGTAGAAATCAGCTCCGTGGAAACTGGCAAAAGCCTCAAGCTTATCTAATGCGCCAACCGCATCAAAAACCTGGGCATAGAGTTCTAGCGCTGCATGCGCCGAATAAATGCCCGCACAACCGCAACTGCTTTCTTTAGCTTGAATAGCGTGCGGTGCGCTATCCGTGCCTAGGAAAAACTTAGGATTGCCGCAAGTGGCCGCTGCTACTAATGATTGCTGATCTTCACGTCTTTTTAAAACGGGCAAACAGTAATAGTGAGGATGTATACCGCCCGATAACAGATGGTTACGATTCAATAATAAATGATGCGGCGTTATAGTTGCCGCCACATTTTTAGGTGTTGAGACTACAAAATCCACCGATGCCCGCGTGGTAATATGTTCAAGCACAATCTTTAAAGCAGGGAAGTGTTGCAGAAGCTGCGCCAAAGTATCGAGGAAATAAGGTTCGCGATCAAAAACATCCACTTCTGGATGATTGACCTCGCCGTGCACTAATAATGGCAAATGGTGAGTTTGCATGATTTCAAAAACAGGGTATAACTTTTCTATGTCCTGCACGCCGGCATCTGAATTTGTTGTAACGCCTGCAGGATAAAGTTTGACCGCAGTCACTTCTCCACTCGTCGCTGCTTTAAGCATTTGTTGTGGCGTTATGGCATCTGTTAAATATAATGTCATGAGCGGTTCAAAATTTGCCTCATTTGGCAAAACCGCTAAAATGCGCTGCTTATAAGCGTTTAGCATGGCTAAGGTTGTGACAGGTGGTTTTAGGTTCGGCATGACTATCGCTCGGCCAAATTGATTGGCGGTAGCTGGAACGGTTGTTTGCAGATAAATGCTGTCGCGAAAATGCACGTGCATATCATCGGGTTGAGTAAGCGTGAGTTTTTGCATAATATCATTGCCTGTCATCTGAGTAATCCATCAAACATGGGTGCAGGGACGGCTGTCAAACTAAAAAACATCGTCATATATGGACGAAGTCAATATATGACGGCATTCCTTAGCCTGACGTCTATGCCCATACTGCAATGTTTTCAGCATGATCATAAGCTAATGAATTACTGTAAGGTCATGCCTCATAGAAAAATCCGTCTCTTTTAGTTTTTGTTGATAGGCTTTAGTGGCAATCATGTAACCCGAAAGGCCGCTCAAGAGATTAGCCAATGCAAAGGAGATAAACAGACCTGTATATCCCCACCAAAAATTTAGGACTAAAGAGAGTGGAATAAAAATTACTATCAGGCGGAAGATAGTAATGGCGGTAGAGACATGAGGCTTACCTATCGCATTAAAATTCGCATTTGTCATCATGACAATGCCCCAGCCAACATAACTAAAAGGAACGATCCAAAGGTAATGCGTTGCGATTTGTAAAACTGTTGTATCATTGGAAAAAATATGCGCGATGGGTTTTGCGGCGAACACAAGAGCAAGCGCAGATAATATGCCGAAAAGACAAGAATAGAAATAGCTTTTTTTTAATGTAGCATAACTACGATGATATTGTGTGGCGCCAAAATTTTGACCGATAATCGGGCCGATACTTCCTGAAAGGGCGAGTAATGGAATCAAAAAAACTTGCTCGACACGTGAAGCAACGCCATAACCTGCCACCATATCTTGACTGTATCGTGTGAGCAAATGCAGCATCCATATTGAAGATAAAGGGCCAATCGCATTCGTTAAGACAGTTGGGCAGGCAATTGCCAAAATGCCGCTCCAGTAAGATAAGACTTGGCGTAAGAGAAAGCGCGGCCATTGAAATAAGTGATGCCGATAGATCACGCTTGCCAGTATGGATAAACCGATTATCTGAGTGCATACTCCCGCTAAAGCCGCGCCCTGCATACCCATGTGCGCCTTAATAATCAGCAGCGGAGATAGAATCATATTCATGAAGGCCATGAGAATTTGAATGCGGCCAGAAAGTTTGGGCAAGCCCATGACGCGCAATAGTGTGACGCTGCCGAAACTTAAAAATACTAAAAAAATCCCTAGATACCAGATATGCATAAATTGGCGAATCAAAGGTAAAGTATCCTCATGAGCCCCCAGTGTGCGAAAAAGCGGTGTGATCGTACACCAGCCTATGGTTGACAGAACAAGAGAAAGGAGTAAGGAAAAAAAAAGCCAAGATTGGATAAAGGCATTGATTTGCTCCTGTTTTTTTGCCCCTAATAGACGCGACAAAATTGAGGAAACCGTGATGCCTAAGCCTAGTGCGACCATTTGAAATGCGCTAACGACTGGGAAAACAAAGCTAATGGCGGTAAGCGTTTGTTTGCCTAATCTTGCCAGGAAATACATTTCAACTAAAATATAGCTATAATTTGCCAAAATGCTATACAGCATGGGTAGCGTAAGATAGTACAAGTGCTGTTCAATAGGACCTTCTGTATACATTCTACGTTGCATTATCGTCTCTTATCTCTTATTTAACATTTCGCGGCAGGTGACTGCAATCTGAAATCATTAATAAAAAATGTCAATATAAAACTTATCATTAATGAACCAGATAATAATATTAGGGGGAAAACTAACTCATTAGCAGGGTGCGCATAGCGCAACGCAAAATGTACGAGTACGCCGAACACGACAGGAAAAAAAAATCCAGCAACGCCGATGATAGAATTAACAAAGGCGAAAATGACGGCATGACGATGTATGGGGTAGCAACACCGAGCAATAGAAAATGATAAGAGCATAGAGCAGACAAAAAAGCCTAGAGAAAAATACAGCCCCATAAGAATGAAACGATTAAAAGGCCAAAGTGCGCTGAGTGTAATTAAAGAAAAATTGATAAAAGTCAATAAGGCGCAAATACTTGACCAAAGGCGAGGACGTTGAAATAAGTTAGCAATTAGACCGTGCAAAGGAGCGCCAACGCCAACGCCAATGAAAATAAACATAGTAATATAAGTAGCTTGTTGGCTACTGATATTAAATGATTTTTGCAAGAAAAGCACATCATACAATTCAGCAAAGGTATTCATCACAGCGCCGACCATAATGGCGGCATAAATCGCTAACAGCCAAATATTTTTATCCCGAAAAATCTCAGATAGCGAGCCTGATTTCAAACAAGAAGAGGGTTGCGCTAGGTGTGATGCAGCGTGATTAGCGTCCGCATGATTTTCGCTGCGTTGGTTTTTTAAACAACAGAGCATAACTATGCTCCAAAAGATTCCAAAAAGTGCAATTCCAATAATTGAATAATGCCAGCCGTACTGTTCAATTAAATAATTAATAAACACTTGACCAGTGAGCCCGCCGATAGTGCCGATAGACTGCGTTATTCCAATGAAAACAGTAAAGTAACGTTTGGGTAAGTACACAGAAACAGATTTATAGGTGCCTATGATTGCAAAAGCAGAGCCAATGGCGATGAGCAAACGGCTGGAAAATACAGCGGTCTTTGTAGGAATCAGCAGCAACAAAAGTGCAAGACTCAACAATAGACATGCATAGGTCATAGTCATTTTGAGTCCATAACGATCGATCAAATAGCCTGCTGGAATTTGCGAGAGCGCATAAACTGGAAAATAAATGCTCATGATCGTTGCAATATCAATATAGCTTGTTCCTATGCTGTTCGCGATGGGAGCAATCAATACGCTAGGGATAGTATGTTGCAGATAGTCCAGCGCATAAAAAACGGCAGCAACAAACCATATGCTGACGGCTATAAAGGTAAGACGATGCTGGTTGTGTATGTCCACGCTTTGTGTTGACATGGTCAACCTCCTTTTGTGCAGATGAGTTAAACAAATTTGTGTATTAGACCTGTCATGCTAGTGCAGGCTGCCATCCAGGTGCACTTCATTTGCACTTCAGAATCTGGCGGGAAGATTTAGAAAGGGGGGGATCGCTTGTAATTCCTTGATTTTACTGGTGCCGAAGGAGGGAGTCGAACCCCCGACCCACGCATTACGAATGCGTTGCTCTACCAACTGAGCTACTTCGGCTATGTAGGGGTGACGCGCCGCTTACACGAAATCACTCCAAATTTTTAGGCGGTGGATTGCCCTTAGGTTGCGGTCCTACATAAATGCAGCTAGGACGTATTAGGCGATTATTAGCGGATTGCTCCATGATATGTGCAGACCAACCACCAATTCGACTGCAGCAGAAAGTCGGCGTATAAAGATTCTGAGGCATTTTGATTGTTCTAAAAATGCCGGATGCCCAAAACTCTAAATTGGGATAAAGATTTTTTCCGGGCTTGTATTCTTTTAACAAACGAACAGCTGTTTTTTCCACCATCAGACTGAGTTTTAAGAACTTGTCCTGATCACCGTGTTGCTTAATCATTTCCCGCAAAGCGGCGGCGCGTGGATCGTACACTTTATAAACACGATGACCAAAACCCATCAATCGCTTGCCTTGTTCTAATTGAGCTCTTAGCCAGGGCTCAACATTTTCTTCTGTGCCAATTTGATCCAGCATATCATCAATAAAAGAAGGCGTACCGCCGTGCAAAGGTCCAATCAATGCGCTGATAGCGGCTACAATGGCTGAAATTATGTCTGCCTGTGTGGAGGTCACTACTCTCGCCGTAAACGTGGAGGCATTCATATCGTGATCTGCAGAGAGCATCCAATACGTATCTAAAGCTTTAACGTCTACCTCAGAAGGTTCCTGTCCGTGCAACATATACAAATAGTTGGCTGCGTGACCCAATTTAGGATTAGGTTGACGTTCAGGCAATCCGTGCATAAGGTTATGATGATAAGTTAAAATAGTTGGTGCTTTGGCAAGAATTTCGATAGCTTGTTCATAAGCAGGGGGCCAATTGTCTCCGAGCACGGGCATGGCAGAAATAGCTGTTCTTAATGCCGCCATAGGTGTTATTTGTTTAGGCAATTTACGAATTAATTCTTTTAAATCATCAGAAATGGCTCTCTTCGCAATGAGTTTTTCTACAAAAGCGGTTTTTTCTGAAGAAGAAGGAAAATGGCCGTACCATAATAGATAGAGGATATCTTCATAGGTATGGTTTTTCGTCAGGTTTTCTACCCATTGGCCTCTATAAATCAACTCACCTTTTTCGCCGTCAACAGAGGATATAGCACTTTGTGCGATAGCAACGCCTTCTAAGCCGATGCGTAATTCTTTCATGATTGTCTTCCTGGTATGAATTGTGTAGAGTAAGGCTTCCATCGTAAGGGAGGCGGCAATTTAAGTCAATATCGAGTTTTGTACTTTGTGCGAAACACTTTGTAGGTCATCATTCCGGCGAAAGCCGGTATGACGAGGGAATGTGCGAAAAAAATTCTTACCATGAAATATAAAAAACCACCCCCCGTTGTGCTTGCAACAAGTAATACGGGCAAAATACAAGAACTTGCGGAAATTTTAGGGGATGTGCACCTATCTATTATTCCTCAAGCTGATCTTGAAATATCAGACATTGAAGAAACCGGGTTGAGTTTCGTTGAAAATGCGATCCTCAAAGCAAGGCATGCTTCCTTGCATAGTGGACTTCCAGCATTGGCAGATGATTCGGGATTAGAAGTAGACATTTTAAATGGCGAACCTGGCATTCGCTCCGCGCGATATGCCAATGATGGTAGCGCCAAAGCAACTGATGCGCAAAATTGTCAGAAGTTATTAAACAATTTAATTGCAACGTCTGAGGAAGAACGTACAGCACGTTTTCAATGCGTATTAGTACTGCTCAAACATGCTTATGATCCTAGTCCGCTGATTTGTCAGGGAACATGGGAGGGGCGCATCCTTTTCAAGCCGTGCGGCGAAAATGGTTTTGGTTATGATCCATTATTTTATATACCTACGCATCAAGTCAGCGCGGCGGAGTTATCGCCCACCGTCAAAAATGAAATTAGCCATAGAGCTATTGCTGTTAAAAAACTAATTCACCGCTTATGGATGAAGTTGTAAAAATACGTAATATATTTCATCATCCAGTGCATTTCGTTGCCTTTGGTTTTGGCAGCGGTTTGCTACCCAAAGCCCCAGGCACGTGGGGTACGATGGCGGCCATCCCTATTTACCTGCTTTTGTCGTCTTTACCGCTTTGGCTATATGGAGCAATTCTCCTATTTCTCATTATTTTTGCCATCTATGCTTGCGGCGTGACAGCCAAAGATTTAGGCGCTCACGATTACCCTGGCATCGTATTAGATGAAGTAGTAGGCTTTTTGTTGACGATGATAGCAATGCCAAAAACTTGGCTTGCCATAGCAACCGGATTTATTTTGTTCAGAGTTTTTGATATTTGGAAACCTTGGCCGATTGGATGGGTGAATAAACGCGTCAATGGAGGGTTCGGCATTGTGCTGGACGATTTGTTGGCAGCCATTTTTGCATGGCTAATGTTGCAGGTTTTGTTGTATGTATGGTTATTTTATGAGTAGCATGTATGCTGCCTTTCAAATACGAGCAATGTATCCTGTCCGTAAAACGCTTCTTTCTTGCGCCTGTTTATTCAGCATTTTGCTGCTTTCTGCCTGTAGCTTTAACAATCCTTTCCTAAGCAGCCCTCAACCGGCGCCGCCCTCTTTGGCAAAACCTAAAAACATCACTTTATTAGTGCCTTTAGAAAAGGGTAAAGCTCAAAGCGGTCAAGCCGTTCGCAATGGGTTTTTAGCCGCTTATTATTACGCTAAACAAACCGTCTCTGATGCGCCCGCTATTCATGTTATAGATACTAACGGCGGAAATATTTTGAATCTATATCAACAGGCTGTCAGTAAAGGATCTGATTTCATAGTTGGTCCATTAACCAAACAAAACGTGCAAGCATTGGCGAGCCAAAACCATTTAACCGTACCCACGTTAGCCTTAAATGCGTTAGACGACGCTAAAATAATTAAAAATCTTTATCAATTTGGTTTGCTGCAGCAAGATGAAGCAGAGCAGGTTGCGATGCGCGCCAGACAAAATGGGTTTTCTCGAGCGATTATTCTCACGCCTTCTGGAAATTGGGGTACAGATATTGCGAATGCTTTCCAGAAAAAATGGCGAAAACTAGGCGGAACGGTAGCCAGCAACTGGGCTTATCCTCCAAGGGGCAATATGGCTGCTATGGTGAAAAATGCCTTGAATGGGAGCGCTACTAAAGGAGATATGGTCTTTCTAGCGGCTTTTCCACCCCATGCCAGACAGATCAGGCCGCTCATCACTTTTTATGGCGGAAGAAATTTGCCCGTCTATGCAACCTCACTTGTTTACGTGGGAGTCCCTTCTGAACAAGATCATGACCTAGATGGCATTATATTTGCCGACATGCCTTGGATTATAGGCCCAGACACGCCTGCCTGGAGTCAGATCCGCAGTAACATTCAGACCATGGACAGTGGTTCTTATGACCGATATCCGCGACTATATGCTTTGGGCATAGACGCGTACCATTTGACCTATGCGTTCAATCGGCTCTCTTTGGGAGTGGACGGCGCGACCGGAAAACTTACACTGGATAGCGATCAACACATTCATCGTACATTGAATTGGGCTAAGTTTGTGGATGGGAAGCCCCAGCAAATTCCATAATACTATGCACCCATCAGGTAAAACAAACGTTGGATTTACAGGCCAAACTAATGTTAGCATAGGGCAGTTTGCTGAAGACCAAGCATGTAATTATTTATTGCGACAAGGATTACATTTGATCTTTCGCAATTATCGTTGCCGTATGGGAGAAATTGACCTTGTTTTTCGAGACGAACGCAATTTAATATTCGTGGAAGTGCGTTATCGAAAATCTTCGTTATTTGGAAGCGCTGCTGAAACCATAACTTATCGTAAGCGCGCTAGATTGATTAAAGCAGCCTCGCATTATATTCAAAAATATCATATATCCATGGCTTGTCGCTTTGATGTGGTTACCATTACGCCTGCTGCGGATAAAAAATTAAGTATCACATGGATTAAAGACGCTTTCAGGGTAGAATGAACATTGAGACTCGTCATACCGGCGAAAGCCGGTATCCAGATTAGAATCTTATGCACTGTACTCTGTTGCAAAGTTTTTGGCATGCAGCCAAGCGTCGCTACAGGAACAGAACTGCCGCTGTACATGACTTTCCTGGATTCCGGCTTTCGCCGGAATGACGTCCATTTTGGGCTTTCGCCGGAATGACGGTTTTTTTGTTTAACATTTAGCGCGAAAAAATTAATATGACAAAAAACACATTATTTTTGAAAGCTGGTCTGTTTGGGATAATTTTTTCTTTTGGGTTATCTGCCTGCGTACCTGTTGTATTAGTAACTGCCGGGGCGACGGCGGGCGGCGCTATTGTTTACGATAAGCGCAGCCTAAAAACCATGGCAGAAGACAGAGATACCGTAAGTAAGCTGCTCAAA
>JACCDN011098862.1_pt1 | contig 13835 bp, 9 predicted proteins | sample 7441691 | NCBI WGS metagenome assembly JACCDN01 (sample SAMN15323439, study PRJNA562643) | freshwater metagenome | isolation source: river surface water | place: USA:Blue River Watershed | collected 2017-08-16
AGTAGCACATACAATTATAGACGATGTCTGGGACGATGAATATTTCACTCAACAGAGAAAACTAATAATAGAAGCTTATACTGGTATAAGAACTTTAAGGTTAATTCTAGCAAATCATCCTTCAACAAAAGATGTAAAGGTGCCTGAATGGTTATTCAAGACCGAAATCTCAACATTCTAGATGCATGAATTATTTTTAACAAGCAAATTAGACTCCCCAGAATCACATTGGTGGTTTAAAAAGGTTAAAGAAACAGAGGGGTTCAATAAGTATTATACTAATCTTTTTAGTACATATCATACTTTACTAGATAAAAACTTTCTAAATGAAGTTCAAAAGAATCCATTTTCACGTTTTTATGAATTATATATTGCTGAACAATTAGATTTGAATGGGTTTGTTATAGAAAGTAATGATGGCTTAGATTTCATCTCAAACAGTCAAAAAGTTGCTTTCGAGTGTACAACAATCGATGTTATAAAAACAGATAAAGAAACCATTTGGAACGGTGGCTGGGTTGATGAAAGTAAACTTAAATCACGAATCACCAATGTGTTTAGCAATAAAGCACACCAAATAAAAAGGTTTGCTGATATATCAAATCATGCAATAATTTTATGTATAAGCGGAGCGCAAACAAGTTATCACATAGAATATGATCTGGAGGGTGATTTAGGTACAGAAAATGATTTACTATATCAAGTTCTTTATGGAAAAAAACCTGTTCTTTCAATTCAAATCGGTAAAATTGGTAATGATTTATCTCAATATAAAGTAATTGATGAAAGAGAATTTATAAAACCATTTTCTAATAAGAAGCAAACTATTGATAGCGGTATATTTAGACAACCAACTTGGTCTTGTTTATCTGCCGTTATTTTTACTCCATATGATGGAGTTCGTATGATGGAACAAGAATGTTTATCGTGGTTATATCTAAATCCTAATGCATCAATTAAACTTTCAGAAAGTATTGTCCAGAAGCTTATAAAATTTTCAAAGATTTTTGGCAAAGAGTCTCTTTCCGATTATTTTAGTTTGAATTCAACTCGCTCTTAATCCCCATCAACTTCATATACAAACTATCCATATACTCTCTATTCTCCAAAATTTGAATAATTTTTTCTGTGTTGCTGTCCGATATAGTAAGAGTTGGATAGTCACCCATATGCAAAAATGCCCCGTTAGGGGTGTTTTTGTGTATGGGTGACTACGAGACTGACGAAGGCAGTCGAGAGGGAAGTGAAAAGAGCGAGTATATCGTGAGTACGCGTTAGCGGCGGAACGATACGAGCGTCGGGGTCGCGACGATGAGATTTTTCAAGAGCGTATGCTCGTAGAAAAAGCGAAGAAGTGGTGGACAATTCCCGATAGTCACCCAGCACTAAGCGCTGGGTGTGTTCCGCTCAACGGGGCCCAATACTTTTGTACATACTTGAGTGTGGAAATTCCTAGCATAAGATTGCGGCAAGGTTTGAAGTAGGGGAGGAGGAAGTAAAAAAGTTTCAATAGAAATTTATAAAAATTAATTTTCTTCAAAAAAGTCTTCGTCAATCTCCTTAACCTCGTATACATTGCTTATTTGAAGTCCTACTTTGTATTGATACATAAGATTAGTAAGTTTTTCTCCATCTATAAGAATAATAGAATGATGAGCGCTTCGAACTTTTTCTATCGCTGAGTCATCAAATGTCGATGTTGTTACGAAAACACCTTTATTGGTGTCACCACTCATAGCTCCAATGAAGTTTCTAATTTCTTTTTCTCGAACTTTATTTTCATTATATCGCTTTGCTTGAATATAAATCTTCTCAACTCCTAATTGATCTTGGTTGATGATGCCATCAATGCCCCCATCACCAGATTTTGGCGTTTCTATAAAATCACCATATCCCATTTTTTGCAATAAAATAAGAATAATCTTTTCAAAATAATAAGGGTCTACATTTTTTAGTTTTTCTAAAAGCTCACTTTTTACTTTATTTTCAATCATTGAAAATCCCGAATCAATTAAATCTTGAGGAGAAGAGCTACTAACAACATCTTCTTCGCCCTCGGCTTCTTTTTCTGATCTTTTTGTGGCAACATGAGCTAAATAATCAGGGTCTTTTTTCAGTCCCTCAAGTGTGAGTCCTCCATTTTCGAGAGCTCGTTTTCCTTTTTCTGTAATTTGAACCATTGCCCTTTCTGGATAGTGAATAAATTTACTCATTTTTAAATATGACTTTGCCCATCCTATACGATCAAGAAGAATATTTGCTCCAGTACTTGTCTTTTTATTTAATAGATTTTCCGGTAAGGTAGAATAATATTTATCACGGACGCGTTTAGAAAGTTCATTGTAGTGAATAATTTGGTCCTTATCGAGCACCTCCAGTATGGGGGTGAATAATTTATGGTATTTAGGTAATTCTGTCATGTATATAAGTATAAGCTTATTTAATTTATTGTACAAATTTAATATATAAGCTTTGTGTGTAATGATTTAGTACTAACCTATGAAATCACTTCCAATCTGTTAAAATACTCACATGAACGAAAAACTCGACACCCTCGTCAAAACAATCTGGGATTATATGCTTATGCATGAAGACCCCAAAACCCCTGACCAAATACAGTTCTAATGCTCTCCACTTAATAAAAGTTGAGGAAATAATGAAAGATGATATAGTGCAAAATAGCCTCAAGACTTGAAGTTTTATAGTTAATTTTTTGGTATACTTACCATATGAAATTCCCTCGCTCAAAAAAGATACTATTTGCAAATAATAAGGGAGGTGTGGGCAAGACTACGCTTGCATTTAATGCTGCTATGTCTTTTGCAAAGCAGGGTTATAAAACAGTTCTTGTTGATTTGGACCCGCAATGCAATCTTTCTCGACTGGCTCTAGGTGATCAGCAATATACTGATACACTGTTTTCTTCAACATATAGAGATATGTATGATGTTTTAAAGGGGATTATAGAGGGTGGTGCAGATATAGATTTATTAGTACCCTTTATCCCTGTTTCTCGCAGTAATAATAATTTATTTCTTCTTAAGGGAAGTGTTAACTTGTCTCTATACGAAAATTTACTTGTTTCTGCTTATGGGCAAGCGGCAGCTGGACAACAATTGGGTTATTTTCAAACTAGTGCTATCGATAGATTTCTACGAGAAAGAGGATTGCATGATGAAGTAGATATTTTTGTTATTGATACTTCACCGAGTCTTTCTCTCCTTAACCAAGTTATTTTTCTTGGAGCAGATTATTTTGTAGTTCCCATGATGCCGGACGCTTTTAGTGTTCAGGGTATAGAAAATCTTGGCACTGTTTATGAAAAATGGAAACAAAATTGGAAAGTAACGGGCAAAGCACTTTCCGGTAATACCGAAAGTAAATTCGTTTTGTCTGGCGACGGTTTGTTCATAGGATATATTGTTAATTCATATAATGTGTACGGTAAGCAACCCATCAAAGATCATCGTCATTGGATTGAAGAAATACCAGTAAAAGTAAAACATTTTCTTTCTGAAAAACATGGAAGAAATGGTCTGGTTGAGAAGAGTTGGAAAACCCCCCTTGCTGAAATACAAGATTATGGAAGAATTCCATCGAGGTGTCAGGAGATTGGGGTTGCCATATTTGATCTCGATCCAGCTCTTATTGAGGAAATACATGTAGGCACGAAAGAAAATATTGAAAAATCTAAAGAGGAATTTGCCCAACTTTCTAAAGCAATATTACAAGTTCTTGCTGCTTATTAAGCAAGATAAATACTATGAACGTGTTTAATTCCAATAAACTTCATACACAAACTCTCCATTAGATTTTTCTATGCATATAGTTTGATAACTAAAAACTAAACAATAGCTACACGCAAATCACCTCATCAATCATGGTACACTATAGGTACATATTTATGCCGAACGGAGAACATCATCAAAAAGAAGATAAAAAATACGATGTTATTGTTGTTGGCGGTGGATCAGCGGGCATGATGGCAGCGGGTATTGCCGCAATGCGAGGAAAACAGGTATTGCTCTTAGAAAAAAATAAAAGACTGGGCGAGAAGCTGCGTATCAGTGGCGGAGGACGTTGTAATATTACGAACGCGCAATATGATCAACGAGCGCTTTTAAAAAATTATGGAAAAGCAGAAAAGTTTCTGTACTCAGCCTTTTCGCAATTTGGGGTGACGGATACATTTGATTTCTTTGCCGAGCACAACTTGCCCCTTGTTATTGAGGAAAACCAGCGCGCATTTCCGTATACGCACAAGGCCGAAGATGTTGAATATGTATTAGAGCAGCTGTGCAAGAATTCTGGAGTAGAAATACAAACAGGAACTGCAGTAAAAGAAATTGTAGTAGAGGAGGGGAGTATCGTGGGTGTACGTATGCATACAGGTAACGAATATAGATGTACGAGTCTCGTCTTGGCAACGGGCGGACTTTCTCATCCAGAAACGGGCTCAACGGGAGATGGGTTTTTGTGGTTATCTCAACTAGGACATGCCTTGGTAAAACCAACCCCTTCGTTGGTGCCAATAAAAGTACGTGATGCGTGGGTAAAGAAGCTTGCAGGACTCACACTGGTGAATATAAAAATACATTTTTTTGTTAACAAGAAAAAACGACTTTCAAAATTCGGAAATGTACTTTGCACGCATTTTGGTTTATCTGGTCCTCTCATCTTAAATATTGCGAAAGATATTGCCGATCTATTGCACGAGGGTGCTGTTACGGGGACCATAGATCTGTATCCCGCCAAAGATCTGCACACTCTGGATCAAGAGCTTTTAGCCCACTTTGATGCGAATAAAAATAAGTTATTTAAAAATAGTATAAAAGAATTTCTCCCCGCTGGTAGAGCAGAGGGAATACTGGAATTTCTCGGCTTGGCACTGGGCGAAACAAAAGTACATAGCATTACCAAAGATTCTCGCAAGGAAATAGCCGCCCTTTTGAAGGCGCTACCCATTACCGTAGAGGGATTAATGGGCTATGACAAGGCAGTGATTGCTGACGGTGGTGTTTCTATTACGGAAATAGATACCAGAACGATGCGCTCGAAAAAACATCAAAATCTCTTTTTAGTAGGTGACTTACTCCACATTAACCGGCCCTCGGGTGGATTTTCCTTGCAGTTATGTTGGACGACGGGGTATGTTGCTGGAAAACATGTAGGGGGGTGAGTTTATACTTTGACTTATGTACTTATTATATGTATAGTTATTACTAGTTTTATAAAAAGCAGATTTTTTATGTTATGAACAGTAATCTTTTTCTTAAAAAAATAGTATCTATACGGGGCGTTCTTGGAATAAGTATTTTTATAGTTTCATTTTTAATGATAGCGCCTGTTGCACAGGCGGCTGCGCCCAGTGAACCAGTAAGTGTTTTTGTTGTGAGTCGTAATCAGTCAGTACAGGTTATGTGGAACCCTCCAACAGGGGATGGGGGAACTCCAATAACAGACTATGAAATAGACTATAAAGAGCACACAGACTCTCTATGGTCACTCTATCCCGATACAATAAGTACAAATACGAGTGTTATAATTGATCAACTTATAAATGACGTAGAATATGATTTTAGGGTGCGAGCCGTAAACGCTGACGGCATTGGGCCAAGTTCTATTATTTTTTCACAAACGCCCAGCGTTGCTCCATATTTGTTTGTACTTTCAACAGGGCAAAGTTTGGCAATAGGCACATCTACAGAATCGGCACTCTCAACAACTCAGCCCTACGATAATTTGTCACTCTCATCTCCAGATGGTCCACGCGGGTATAGTTCACCTCTCATTCCGCTTGTTGAACGCAATGTGGAAACACCCTCATCTGGTCTTGCAAATAGTTTGCGTGCCTACGATAGTGTCATTGAACAGCCGGTAATTATAGCACTCCATGGCGACGATGGTGTAGAATATAATCAATTAAAAAAGGGTACACCACTCTATGATCTGGGTATGTTACAGGCAAGTGTTGTAAAAAATGAAGTTGGAGGCATTGCACACAACACGTTAGTTATTCCCGTTGGGGTAACCCTCATGCATGGAGAAACAGATTATGTTATGGGTAATGCCACCGCATATGAAAGTTTTCTTGAAGAATGGCAAGAAGATTATGAAAACGACATACAAAGTATTTTTGAAACAACAGAATCAGTGCCCCTATTTATCACCCAAATGAATACTGCGTGGACGGGTGAGGTAGCGGTGGCTCAGTATGAAGCACATAAAAATAATCCAGAGGAAATTATCCTAATTGGACCTACGTATCAGTATGCCTATGGCCCTGATAATTTACATCTTACGAGTATCGATTCAAAAAATGTAGGTGAACTGTTTGCAAAGGTTATGCATAAAGTTTCTATAGATCATGAGGACTGGCATCCACTGATGCCAGAATCGATAGAGCGTTCTGAAAATATTATCACAGTAGAATACGCAATTCCCGAGGCGCCACTGGTGTTTGATACTGATACCGTTGCCGAACGAAATAACTACGGATTTGAGTTCATTCAAACAGGCGGTAATTCAGTAACTATAGAAAACGTTACCCTTATAGATAATGCAAATAAAGTGCAAATAACATTAAGTGATATACCAACAGGAACAGAACAAAAATTGCGCTATGCATGGGGATGTTATTTCGCAGGCATGGGATATGGTCAATGTGGTAGTAAAGATGATGGAGAATATGTAGGGGGTAATCTGCGTGATAGTGACGAGAGCGTTTCTCCATCTTCTGATGGCACAGGACTACCGCTTTATAATTGGGGGGTAAGTTTTGAAGAAAACGTTGTAGCACAGCCGTCTGATATCTTGGTAACTAACGGAGGGGGCAATCATTCTTCTGGAAATAATAGTCATCCACGTCAGATAAGTAGAAGATTGATTGCATATTTACAGAATCGATAAAGATCTTCTGTAAATAGAAGGAAAAATGGCAGAGAGGTTGAATGCGCATCTTTCGAAAAGATGTATCCCTGTAAGGGGATCGAGGGTTCGAATCCCTCTTTTTCCGCAGAATCCACCGTCGTTTCGACAAGCTCAACGACCATTGGATACCACGGCACAGTACAAACCATATCGCCGAAAAGTGGCAACTAAATTTGATTATATGTGCCACCTTTCGATGATACGCTTATGCTATTGCATAGCGCCCAACGGTTGCTGAGCTTACTGAAGCAACAGAGGAAAAAACAAAATGATAGAGTGTCCAAAAAGTTTTTATTTCATTATCCTGGCCTGTTAACTTCAAAAATTTGCATCTCGAGTCAAATTCCTATATACTCACCTCAAGTTCGTTCTTTTGATGCAATGTGAAGATTGCATTTTGTGTCTATTCTCGGTAGTTAGTACTTTTAAATAAAACAGAATATGAAAAAGTTAGAGATCTTGCTGGTATGTTCAGTCTTTTTACTGTGCTTTGCAGCTCGGTGTGAAATGGGACAGGCTTCATTGTCGTCGCGTATGAATGTTGTAAACGAACGTGAGGTTACTCACTTCTCTTACGACAACATTGAGAACACAACCTACCTGCATATCGAGTTGCCCGATACGCTGGAGAATGCACATACTATTGCCGTATGTGCGTATGCCTATGGCACCGACGTAGATACCTCATGTTGCCAAGAATGGCTTTTTGAGGGTGTTGATGAATTCTGGATTTCCTACGCACACGTTCAAAACTGCATCGTAAAAATTACGTGCTGGGGCACCTTTGGAAGTGCCTACATTACTGGTGTTTTTTAGTAGTACAGGGCACAGGGTAAAAACCCGCACATGAAAATGTGCGGGTTTTTTGGCAACGACATATTCATTAACGTAAAAAGATGCTAATATTTAGTTCATGAATTGGAAAAGAAATATTACAAAAATAGACGATGGTATTTTTCGATCTGTGAATGGGAATTCAGACGAAATGATTGGTGTTGGAAGATGTATGAAAGCTGGGTTTCCTTGCTCTCGTGTTGATGTTACCAATGCTAAATATGATGCGATTATTGATATAGGAAATGGAAAGTTATTGAGAGTTCAAATAAAAGGTACTTCTGGGAAATCAGTAAACTTTACAGGCGGTGGCCGATCCGGAAAACAAATAAATAGAGCCGTTGCTTCGCGTACTTATAAATATACCAAAATTGATATTGATTTGATTCTTGCTGTTGATAGTACAAATGGAGATTGTTATATTATTCCCGTTGAAGATATTGAACAATGGGGAAACACTAAAACACTTTCCTCGCTAGAGTATTATAAAGAAAACTGGGAGATACTTAAAAATATTACATCGGACCACAAATAGGTGTTTTATTAGCCCATAGCCTTCATCATTTGTTTTGCAACAGCTTCAATAACTGGAACGCTTACAGAGTTTCCAAATTGTTTATACAAAGCAGAATCGGCTAATTTTGGTAGTTTGTAATTTGCTGGGAAACCTTGAATACGAGCACATTCAAGTGGAGTTAGTTTTCTAATACCCCTATTGTCTTTAATAATTGGTACATTGTGTCCACCTGTTCCCATATTGGCAGTAAGTGTTGGACAAACGCCACTTTTATTTTCTCTCACATATTGCCTACGCCACTGATATACCTTACCTTCTTCTTTTACAAAATTTTTTAATTTTTCAAATAATGGTTTACCATTATAATAATATTTTTCAGGTACGTTTTTTTCTAACAAATCACTAATTTCTACACTCAACTTTATTGGACGAGGAAATTCGAATTTATCAAAATAGTTTTTATTTTTAAAACCAACAATATAAACACGCTCTCTGTTTTGTGGAATATTCCCATATTCCATACTGTTGAGAACTTTTGTTTTTATATGATATCCAAGACTTTCTAATGTTTTTTGAATTATGTTAAAAGTTTTACCCCCGTCATGACTTTTTAAATTTTTTACATTTTCAAGTAGAAAACCCTCAGGCTTTCGTGCATTAAGAATTCTTGCAATATCAAAAAATAAATTTCCTCTACCTTTTTCATCATTAAATCCTTGTCTATATCCTGCAATAGAAAAGGCTTGGCACGGAAAGCCTCCTAATAAGAAATCAAACTTTGGTAAATCATCAATCCCAATTTTTCTAATGTCTTCAATAACGAGCTTGGAATCTCGAAAGTTCAAATCATAGGTATCTTTACATTGGGGCTCTACATCGTTTGCAAAAACAGTTTTGAATCCAGCGTTTTCAAAACCTAGTCGTATGCCACCCACGCCCGCAAAAAGATCAATTGTTTTAAATCCGTGCTTTGTCTTTTTCGAGATTGCTTTTTCTGGTTTGTCGAACAGAGTACTTATAACTTGGACAACAACACCTCGTATTTCAACTTCTTTGCGATAAAAAGGAAGCATACTCTGATTTCTTGGCTCGAGTCGGTATCGTGTTTTTTCTCGATATATTTTTTTAAGCGTTGCCTCGTTATCGTCAATAATGGCGACAACCGTTTGACCATTTTCTGCTACTGATTGTTTTTTAATAACAACAATATCTCCGTCAAAGATTCCTTCATCAATCATACTTTCTCCAACAACTCGCAAGGCATAATATCCTTCAGATGTTTTAATGTTTGCGTTAATTATAGAGATAGTATCTTCAATATTTTCGACTGCTTCAATCGCGGATCCTGCAGAAATTCTTCCAATAATAGGAATTTCTAATATAGATTTTATTTCTTTTCTGGGCGAGAGATTTCTAGTAGAACTTTCGGACTGTAAAAGATACCCCTTTGTTTTAAGAGAGGTAATGTGTTCATGGATAGTAGATACTGCTTTAAGTTTCAAATTTTTTCGTATTTCTTCAATCGTTGGAGACATACCATTTTCCGAAATGTAGGTGTTTATAAAATCAAAGACCTCTTTTTGTTTTTTCGTGAGATTTGTCATATATTTGAAAATCTATTTAAGCTACAATTTTATTATAACCGAATATAAACCGAAAAGTAAAGCGTATTTATCCACTTTAATTTTAAAATAATTAATTTTATAAGATCTGCACATGAAAATGTGCGGGTTTTTTGGTAATATGGAATATATGTTCAGAAAGTTAACCACTCGCCAGATACAGCAATTTCAGAAAAAGATTTTTGATTATCATACAGAATATGGCCGTCATGATTTGCCATGGCGCAAAAAGTCTCGTACGCCCTACCACGTCCTTGTTTCTGAGGTAATGTTACAACAGACGCAGGTAGATCGCGTCGCTCCTTTTTTTAAAGCATGGACGACACAGTTTCCAAATTGGAAAAGTCTTGCGAGCGCGCCCCAGTCAGAGGTACTGCGTGCGTGGAAGGGTCTGGGATATAATTCACGGGCACTGCGCTTGCAGAAACTCGCACAATCTGTGGTGCGCGATTATGCTAGTACTCTTCCAAGGGAGAGGAAGATTTTAGAAAGTCTTCCAGGTATTGGACCATACACAGCAGGTGCAGTGCGTGTATTTGCATTTGGGTTACCCGATCTATTTATAGAAACAAATATTAGACGAGTTTTTATTCATGAATTTTTTAATACAGAAATAGAAGTACATGATAAAAGTATTTTAAAGTTAGTAGAACAAACCTTGCCCGAATCTGACCCTGTTCAGTGGTATTCGGGGCTGATGGATTATGGTTCAACCTTGCCAAAAGTTTTAAAAAAGAATTCTAATATACAAAGCAAACATTACACTAAACAATCAACCTTCAAAGGCAGTGATAGGGAAGTGCGGGGAAAGGTTTTAGATTTCTTGCTAGAAAGAAAATCTCTGACGTTAGTGCAGATAGAAAATAAATTAAAAGCCCATACAATTATCTGCGAGACAAAACGTTTAGAAAAAATACTTGAACAACTTGTGCAAGAATCTTTTTTAGAAGTAAGGGGGAAGAAATATTTTTTGAAATAAAAAAGAGATCATGTGCCTCGCACACAATCTCTTTCAGCGATTTAACGTCTGTAGGAGCGAACTCCTACACGCCTTTTTCGGCACCTAGGCTTTCGATCTTTGTGGTGCCCCGCAGGCCTTCTATTTTTTTTCATGGTACTCAAAATTTAATTAAATAATACTCTCTTTTTATTAATAATCAAATCTTTATAGGCTATGTTATAATCAAAATATATTAGAAAAATATGAAAGAATCTGTTGAATTTACAAGGGCATATGCCGATTTGAATGAGCAGCAGCGTCAAGCTGTGGATACCATTGAGGGTCCTGTGATGGTAGTTGCAGGTCCAGGAACGGGGAAAACGCAGATTTTAACCCTCCGTATTGCAAATATTTTACGCAGTACTGATACCGAACCGGAAAATATCCTCGCCCTTACCTTTACCGAGGCGGCGGCAACCAATATGAAAAAGCGCCTTGCTCGCCTGATTGGATCTCATGCACATCAGGTGACGATTACGACGTTTCATGCCTTTGCAAATGATATTATTCAAAATAATCCCGATGAGTTTCCTGCGATTATTGGGGCTCATCCCATGACTGAAATTGATCAGGTGCGTATTGTGCAGGAGAGTATTTTGAATCTGAAATTAGAATTTTTAAAGCCCTTCGGCGACACCCTCTATTATGTGCGTCCGGTGGTCTCTGCTCTTAATCAGCTAAAGCGTGAAGGGGTGAGCGTAGAACGATTTCTAGAAATTATTAGTACAGAAGAAAGTATTTTTGAAAATACTCACGACCTGTATCATGACAAGGGTGCGCATAAGGGCAAGATGAAAGGTGTCTATCAAGTACTGCAAAAAAAGATTGCTAAAAATAAAGAGCTTGCAATCATATACGAAGCATATCAAAAACGTATTCGTGCGGAAAAAAGATATGATTTTACCGATATGATTATGGAAACGGCAATGACACTCAAAACAAACACAGATTTATTGATGCGTCTGCAAGAAACATACCAGTATATCTTAGTAGACGAGCATCAAGATACCAACAATGCTCAAAATAATTTATTGGAACTCCTTGCCAATTTCCATGATGATCCCAATCTGTTTGTAGTGGGGGACGAACGACAGTCTATCTTTAGATTCCAAGGTGCAAATGTCGAAAATTTTTTTTATTTTAAACATTTATATGCACGTGCTGTGTTGATTAATTTACAACAGAATTATCGTTCAGTGCAGAAAGTTTTAGATGTTGCTGATAGTTTGATGAGTGGTGACACAAAGCTTATTTCGCACAGATCGGCTAGGGATGAACAGTCGGGGCGTGCGATTGAGGTGGTGAGTTATGCCACAACACATTTAGAAATAATGGGCATTGCAGATCGCGTTGCTAATCTGATACGTAACGGTGTTGAGCCCGCAGAAATTGCCGTGCTGTATAGAAATAATCGTGACGCACTGGATCTCGCACGTGTGTTTAAAAGCAGGGGCATTCCTCATGTTGTTGAGTCCCAGAATGATGTATTTACTGATCCGTATATGATCAAATTACTCACGTTACTGCGGGCGGTTGCTGATTTTGGCAATGATGAAGTGCTGGCGCGCGCCCTCCACTTGGATATTGTAGAGGCAGATCCCTTTGATGTGGTGAGAATTATTCGCAGCGCTTCACAGAAAAGAAAGTATTCGCTGTACGACTGTTGTAAAAACTTAGAAAAGCATATGAAAGAAAGTGGTATAGAGTTATATAAACCACTGGCCCTACATTCCTTTTTTAATAGTCTCGAGCGTTGGGTAGGTCTTGCCCATAATGCTGATTTAGTGAGTGTGGTTGAAGTAATTATTCGCGAGTCAGGATTATTGCAGAACATATTGGGCAGTGCTCATCCTGAACAGGATTTAGAAAACCTGCAAGTCATCTTTAATGAAATACGTAACTTTGCAGCCCACAATAAAGAAAGTTCATTGCGTGATTTTGTAACGTCGTTGGATATGATGCGTGAGCATGGCCTTTCTTTGGAAAAAAGTTTACCAGGAGGTACTCCAGGGTATGTTCGCCTCATGACTGCCCATCGTTCGAAAGGGCAAGAATTTGAGTACGTGTTCATCACCCACGTGGTCAACGGTAATTGGGGAAATAAGGCTCGGCGAGATCCACTACCACTTTTAGAGGGGGCTTTTAGATTGCATGACCTTGCTCGTGATCATAAAAGTAAAAAAACAGATATAGAAAGTGACAGTGATGGGGAAGAGGGTGAAAGTGATATGAGTCTGGATGATGAACGACGACTGTTCTATGTGGCGCTTACCCGCGCAAAACAACAGGTGACAATTACTTTTTCTCACCGCAGTGATGAGGGGCGTGAATACCTACGAAGTCAATTAGTAGATGAAATTGATCCAGCATTGCTCGTCTGTATAGAAGAAGACATGTCTGAGGTAGATCACCACGCAACAACGATACCAAACACACCAGTACCTACTGATACGAAGGCGCAAACTCGTGAAAATATGCAGGCATTTGTGCGCGCTACGTTCTTGAAACAGGGTCTCTCGGTCTCTGCTCTTAATAATTATCTGCAGTCACCGTGGCAATATTTTTTTAGAAATCTAGTGCGTATTCCCGCTGCTCCTGATAAATTCCAGGCCTATGGTATTGCGGTTCATGCTACGCTCAACGATGTATTCAATGAATTACGTGAGGGAAATAGGATTTCAAAAGATGGACTTCTCCAGCGCTTTGATATGCATCTCGATAGACAAGTATGGATTTCATCCACAGATCAACATGACGCACAGGATAAGGGGTACCATGCACTTTCTGCCTGGTACGACGCATATGCAGAAAGTTTTGAAGCACATACATTGAACGAGTTTCGCATTAACGGAGTGTATCTCACTCCGGAGATTAAACTAACGGGGGCACTCGATAAAATTGAATTTATAGACGGGAGCAGTCATAGAGTGCA
>JACCDN010061534.1_pt1 | contig 13832 bp, 14 predicted proteins | sample 7441691 | NCBI WGS metagenome assembly JACCDN01 (sample SAMN15323439, study PRJNA562643) | freshwater metagenome | isolation source: river surface water | place: USA:Blue River Watershed | collected 2017-08-16
AGCAACTTCGCGAGTTGACTTCTCTTCATACATCGAAGCAATCAGAACTTCGCGGTGGCGAGGGTTCAACTTGCTCAGAGCTAGGCGAACGATGGCCGCATCTTCGGCGTGCTCAAGCTCTGCACCTACCTCGGGGTCATTGCTCTCAGGTTCTGCTACGTCATCAATGCTGTTTATGTAGGCGCGGCCGGAGGCGCGGATTACATCGAGGCACAGAAGGCGAACCTTCCACTTCAAGAATCGAAGAACACCGATTTCAGAGTCGAGCTCTGGAAGCGTGACCATTAGGTAAAGGAATGCGTCCTGGACAACTTCGTCTACCTGACTTTGGTTGCGCAAGAACTTGCGTGCGTGACGCTCCAGATGAGGGCGAAAGCGAGTGTAAATGTTGGCAAAGTCTTGGGCAGACCACTCTTTTAGGATGGCCTTTTTGTCTTCACTTGCCTGAACTAAACCAAACTCTTCATCAGATTCTTCGCTTAGCAAAGCCTCGAGTTCGTCAACAGAGGGTAGACCTTCAGACGGTAGCGCGACTTGAACCTCAGGCAGTGCCTTGAGATTGCGCTTCTTACCCATACCGCTCACCGTTCTATTGTGTCAGACACTAGTAATAACGAAAAGGGTGCTGTTTTATTACGGTGCCTCTCACGCAACGGATAAACTGGCAATCTGAATAGGTTGGATGGCATGAAAAAAGCATTTATCACGGGCATCACTGGACAAGACGGCTCTTATCTTGCTGAGCTGCTGTTAGCCAAGGGGTATGAAGTTCACGGTCTAATTCGCAGAGCGTCAACGTTCAACACCCAGCGTATTGACCACCTTTACGTTGACCCACACAACCCTGCCGCAAAACTTTTTTTACACTACGGAGATCTGACGGACGGCTCGCGTTTGGCAACGCTTTTAGCTGAAATTCAACCACATGAGGTCTATAATCTTGCCGCTCAGAGCCATGTTCGCGTTTCGTTTGATGAACCCGAGCACACGGGCGAAACCACCGGTTTAGGAACCATTCGTTTGCTCGAGGCGATTCGCCAGTCTAAAGCGCCGGCCAAGTTTTACCAGGCTTCAAGTTCAGAAATGTTTGGGGCTGCTCCCCCGCCTCAGACCGAGACTACCGAGTTTTACCCTCGATCGCCCTATGGTGCAGCCAAGGTCTACTCATATTGGATTACAAAGAACTATAGGGAGGCCTACGGCCTTCACGCTGTAAACGGAATTCTTTTCAACCACGAGAGCCCTCGAAGGGGCGAGACTTTCGTTACGCGTAAAATCACAAGAGCGGTTGCTCGCATTAAGGAAGGCAAACAACACGAATTGTTCCTCGGCAACTTAGATGCTCGGCGAGACTGGGGGTACGCTCCTGAGTACGTGGTGGCAATGTGGAAAATGCTTCAGGTTGATGAACCGGAAGACTTTGTTGTCGCAACTGGTACAGACTTCAGCGTTAGAGATTTTGTCCGGATCTCTTTTGAATCAGTGGGACTCGAATGGGAAAACTATGTCCACTTCGACGAGAGATACCTTCGCCCTACGGAAGTAGATGCGTTAGTTGGCGATGCTTCACTCGCCTTGAAAAAACTAGACTGGAAGGCAAGCGTTTCGCCTGAGGTTCTGGCCGAAATCATGGTTCGACATGATGTACAACTTTTGACTTCTAGAATCCCTGATGTACCCCAATCAAAGGTCTGGGAGGACGCAATTGCCTCCCATGCATAAGAATGTAGGCGTCGTTGTGCCGACCCTCGGGGATCGACCAGCTTATTTCATCCAAGCCCTGCAAAGTTTGTTGGAAAACGGAGCGGGCACCATTGTGGTCGTGTCGCCCAGAGAAGTAGCTCTACCCACAAATCTGCGTTCGGGGTCAAAATTGGTACAGGTGCCTGACCCAGGCAGAGGCCTCGCTGCTGCAATTAACGCCGGATTCCAAAGATTACCTGAATCTTGCGAATTCATCACGTGGTTAGGTGACGACGATCAACTCACAAAGGAATCAATTAGAGTTTCTGCTGCCGCATTGTCGACAAGTCACGATGCCGTCGCGGTCTTCGGCGCTTGTGAGTATATTGATGAAAATTCAAGGGTATTTTGGACCAACCGCTTCGGGAAAATGGCCGTCCCCCTGCTTTTCTTCGGCCCAAACAAGCTTCCGCAACCAGGGGCCCTGATTCGCAGAGCCGCGTTTCAAGAAATTGGTGGCTTGGACGAATCCCTGGGTTGGGCATTCGACCAAGACATGTTCATGCGCCTAGCTAAATTAGGCAAAATCAAATACGTGCCACTGGTCCTTGCGCGATTCAGATGGCACTCTGGATCACTCTCCGCTGGCCAGAGCAACGCTTCGCTAAATGAAGCGTCGAAAGTGCGAATAAGCAACGCCATTCGTGGGACTAGGTGGATCCTGAATATCACGGAACCCGTCCACATGTCCTTAGCCAAAAGATTCGGAGGCAAGCTAGATCGAAGGAAGAACTTTGAGAGATATTAATGTCTATGTCGCTGGCCACACTGGCCTCGTGGGTTCTGCTCTCACAAGAGCCCTCGACAGAACCAACGGATTCACCTGGTCTGGAAAAAGACACTCGGAGTTAGACCTTACTGATAGGAGTGCCGTCTTCGCTTACGTAGAACGCGCTAGACCAGATGCTGCAATCATCGCTGCTGCCAAAGTAGGAGGAATAATCGCGAATCGCGACTATCCAGTCGACTTTTTGTCCATTAATTTGCAAATTCAGACAAATTTGCTGGATGCATTTCACCAATTTGACGTTAAAAAAGTCTTGTTTCTGGGTTCCTCCTGCATTTACCCAAAACATGCGCACCAACCGATTTCAGAAGGTGCACTACTAACCGGACCTCTTGAAGAAACGAATGCGGCATATGCAATTGCCAAAATTGCCGGCGTAAAACTGGTAGATGCCTACCGCAATGAATTCGGGAGGGATTGGGCTTCGGTCATGCCGACAAACCTATACGGTCCTAATGACAATTTTCACGCGACCAACTCGCACGTGATACCCGGTCTGCTGGGAAAATTTCACGAGGCAGTTTTAGCAAACTCGGCCGAGGTCACCTTGTGGGGGACAGGGAATCCCCTTCGAGAATTTCTTCACTCGGACGACTTGGCAGATGCCTGCCTGACGCTCCTGCAAACGGACCTGGTTCACAACCTCATAAACGTAGGTAGTGGTTTCGAGATTTCGATTAAGAACTTAGCCGAACTGATAGCGCGAATTTCTAATTTTCGTGGCGAAATCAAATGGGATGAATCTAAACCTGACGGAACTCCACGAAAATTGCTTGAAAGCAATCTCATCCGGTCCTACGGTTGGAAGCCTCGTATAGATCTGCAAACAGGTTTGAAGACCGTTCACAATGAGAAATTCGGGAATTAGATTGAAAGCTCGAAAAGTTGTCGTGATAACGCCGATGCGCAATGAAGATTGGATTTTGAAGCCTTTCCTAACTGCCTGTTCAGCATTCGCTGACCACATAATAATTGGTGACCACAATTCGACGGATAGCTCGCTGGAGATATGCGCAGGCTTTTCAAAGGTCAAAGTCGTACCGGCAAATTATTCTGACTTCTCGGAAAGGCAACGGCGCAACCAACTTTTAGTTGAAGCAAGGTCTTATGGCTCCAATAACCTAATATTTTCACTTGATGCCGACGAATTTCTGAGTGAGAATCCCTTGCGTACCGGTCTTCTAGCCAGCATGCTCGAGTTTCCGATAGGTACACAATTTCGGATGAAGTTCTTTAATCTTGATAAGGATTTGAAGAGCGGCTGGAGCGTGAAATTAGATCCGAACGCCTTCATAGACGACGGCAGCCTCCACCAACACACAGAAGACATACATTTCCCTCGGCTGCCAAAAACGCGTGAAGGTTCAATTGTCGAACTGGATCAAGTCTCACTAATACATCTCCAATTCATCGATTGGCACAGAATGATGAGCAAGCACGCTTGGTACCAGGCATGGGAGCGCGTAAATTTCCCAGAGAAAACGGCTGTTGCAATCTATCGTCGATATCATCACATGTTCGTCGTGCCGGCAAAACGTAAGAAGGCACTTCCAACGGAATGGCGAAAACAACTTGCCGAAGCAGGAATTGATCTGCATGAATTGTCGACACCGAGGAACGAATATTGGTGGGATGTCGAAACTAGGAGCCTCGTCGAAACTTTTGGACGAGAGCATTTCAAAAATATCGACCTCTCAGGTTATTATCGAGAATCTCAGTCTCAGGCCGACAGCATTTTCTGGCGGTATGTGACAAAAACGCAACCGTTTACAGGCGGTGGAAAATACTCACCGATAAGGCTAGCGATTCGTCTATCGGACCTCATCCTATGCAAGATCTTGACCTAATTAGGCGCGAAATAATCTCCAGATTTTCCGCGCAATCTTTGCATAAAAAGCATCAGAGGTGACTGTCAGTCCTGTTGCATTTCGTGTCGCCCAAAATGGGAAATCTCTCCCATGTGACTGCCAACTCCCGGGAAAGTAAGTCTCGTCTCTAAGTATTGTGAAATTTGAACCTTTCACAAGTAGCGACCAAATTGATTGGTCATGGCGATGGCCCTTAAAATCCGGATGATTATCGGCGGTGGATGGTGAGTCGTCGAGAAAATGATAGTTTTCCGCCGTCGAGTAATCGCACCATTTTTGAATCAGTTCGATAGTCTCTACGGATCTATTTAGAACCAGGATCCCACCAACAAGTTGATTTGAATCTAAGACTTCGTCCAGTCTTCCACGGACAGCAATAATTGTGTCCATCTTATTCCAATGACGTTCGAGCTGATCTGATAATTGGAACGCGACCCCGCCGTTTACCTTGGCCAAGGTACAGTATTCTATAAATCTTGATCGCGCCCCCTTCGAGGACGTATTCAGACTGCAACCCGCGTCCAGGTAAACCAAAACATCAAATTCGCTTTTCGGGTCGATAAGTGATTGCAAGACGATGAAAGGTTTCCAAATCCAATATCCAAATCCTCTCGAACCGCTGTTTAGCAAGACCGCGTTCTTAGAGTAAAATTCGGGAAATTCTCGCTTCAACTTATCAAGGTTGTAAGTCTCAATCTCCGAAAAGAGCTTGGAATCTTTCGCCTGTCTGGCTAACCTGGTCGCCGAGTCTTGCCAATGTTTAGCTCCATCGGCGAAAGTAATAAACTTGACTTTCAACTTAGGCTCGAACACAGACTCTAAAATCCGAAACTCGCTTTGATTTTGTCTGGACCAAGAGGAGATGCGACCTTCCAGCTGACGCTGCCGAGTATGTCTGCATACTCTTGAAACGCCGAATGAGGCTGTAAATATACGATCAAGTCCACTTCATGAATTGACTTCACCAAATCATCAACTACGAGTCCTCTGTATTCTGAGCCAAGGGAGTCACGGTCGACCAAAGGATCAAACACTTCTACCGTGACACCTTGCTCCTGCATCGCCCGGACAAGACCAAAAGCAGAAGACTCCCTAACATCGCTGATATTAGGCTTATACGCCAGACCCATGACAAGCACTCGACTCGCCTTTAGTGTCTTCCCTAGTTTTTGAAGCGCGTCGAAACAAAAACCAGCGAATTTTCTCGGCATGCTGTCGTTCACAACGTTAGCTAGCTCAATGAATTGAAGTCCACTTCCCGTCTCAGACTGCAAAGCGTGACTGAAGTAGTTTGGATCAACCGGAATGCAATGGCCGCCCGCGCCAGCACTCGGAAAAAATTTTGCGAATCCAAACGGCTTAGTTCCCGCTAAGCCAATTACATCAAAAACGTCTATTCCAAGAGCGTTACAGGCGAGCGCGAATTCGTTTATCAGTGCGATATTCACGTGACGGTAGGTATTCTCCAACAGCTTTGCTGCCTCTGCCTCACGGGTGCCTTTTGCAACCTCAAGATTGCTCACAAATGTTTGATAGGTCTGCAACACAGCCTGCACACAGTCGGGAGTTAATCCACCAACAATTTTCGGAGTATTTGAAAGACCATATTCGACATTTCCAGGATCGATTCGTTCCGGTGAATAGGCTAGAAAGAAATCGACCCCCGCCACCAATGAGCTTGATTTCTCAATCGCTGCTCTAAAGGGTCCTTCTGTGGTGCCTGGTGCGACCGTCGACTCTAAGACTATGGTTTGACCGGCGACAAGGTGTTGCCCTACGATTTTCCCAGCTTCAAGCACATAGGCGAGATCTGGAACATGCCCCTCTTTCACGGGCGTTGGTACGCACACAGCTATAAGTCCAGCCCTAGAGAGATGGTCAGGCAATAAAGATAATGCACTTCCTGCTTTGCTGAGAAAAGCCAAGTCGGCCCGAGATACATCGTGCAAAGAACCTTCTCCATTTGAGATTTCCTGAAGATTACTCTTCGAGATATCAAAACCCAAAACCTTTAGGCCTGCTTTGGCAGCCCTAACTAGGAGAGGCAAGCCAACATAACCGAGTCCTACAACGGCAAAGTCATACTCCCAAGCTTGTTCACTTTGTGTGGCGCGTCCAATCAAATTGCCACCCACTTGGACAAGGCTTTTCTAAAGGCGCTGATCTTTGCGTCTTCGTTGATGATTATTTCAATACGAATCCCTGGCGAGAGAATTTCCAGCGCTTCTTGAATTCGAAAAAGATTTTCTCTTAGTGGTCGGAGAAAATTAATTACTTCTATTTGATCTTTTCTTGCTTCAATCTCGTCGATTGTGAACCACCAGCTACGGTCCAGCCACTCGGCCTTGATATCCTGGTCTCTGTTGACTAGATCTAGCTTGTCCCGCATCCCCCTGCTGGCAAACAAAGCCGAGATTAGATACTCGTCAGAAAAATTTAGTGGTCTATTGAACGGGTTCTCACGTTTCGAGAAAACAGCGAATCCTTTAAAGTTTCGGATAAAATCTTGGAAAGTTGTGTTTTCGGTGTTGAATAATTCACCGAACAAGTAGCCTTTACCGCTGAAATTTCCGGCAGGGAAATTTCGCTCATGTTGGGTTCCACGATAGACTTCTGCGCCAAGCCCCCGAAATTTGTCATCTAACCGAGACGCAAATTTCTCCTTCAGGTAATCAGAACGCACGTGGATAGTATCTATATCGTCCACCATCACGTAGTCCTCTGGGTGCTGAGAAGCAACATAAAATCTTGCTAACTTGGCTTGATTCCCTAGTGGAACGCCAGGGACCCCCTCAAAGTAATGAACTTTGCCGAATTTCTCTAATTCCGGACGCACAGACTCAAGCCGCTGAGAGTCGGCTTTTTTGTAAACGAGAGCGAGTTCAGGTTTGATTCCAAAAACATTGAACCAGGCTTGCGACACAATTGGCCAAAAATTCAAAAATTTAGGCCCGAAGTCTGATGCGACGATAACCTTGTCTACATTGAGTTTCGAGCTCATTTGCTTGAGATCGCCGCCTGAAAACCATCATCAGAAAAATCATGAGTGTGATAGTAGTAGAGCTCCGTCATCTCGGAATCAATGGCGTTGTAACCAAGATGCCGCCAACCATCTTCAAACTTGATTAACTTGATGCCCCGTTCTCTGCAAATGTCTTCAGTATCTCTATTCCACTTATTGAAAGGTGGAATGAATGAGTCGGAGTCAGCAAGCGAGCAGGACGTCAAGATGCTCAATTCCTGAGCTCCTCTATCAAGCAACCTGTGATCTACGTGAAGTAAACCGTGGCTGGCTTTTGTGATTCTTGGATTCTGTATTAAATCCCATACGTAATCAGGCACACCCAGCCTTTCAGCTTTGTAAAAAAGTGTGTGGTCTGAATAGGCATTTAGGATTTTAGGGAAGATTCTCTCCTGAGCCAACGGAGCCGCATTGTTCATGGTAAACACGAGCGGAGAAATTCCAAGCAGAATCGTAGATTCAGGAAATTTGGTCAACAAAGTACTGATTTGGTGCCTCAGTCTTGTTTCCGAGGTGTTGACCGAAATGTCGTCAATTCTGAAGACTAAAGACAATGTTTCAACCTATCTAAAATGTGAGGAAATTCGGTAGGGGCCGGCTCGAAAAAATCCACTTCGATTCCCGCATCATGAAACAGGTTCAAATCCAGATAATTTCTACCGCTAGGCCCTGATAAATATTTCACTGCTCCAAACTTAGAACAGATTTCAACCAATCGGGCGGTTCCGGATAACTGTGTTTTAAAATCCTCTTCGATTTGAACCTCAATTCCTAAAATTCCAATCATCTCTCGGATGATTGAAGAATTTGTTGCCCAAAGGTTGTCACCCACAAACTGGTCAAAAACACTAAGCGTCGAACTATGCTTGGGAACCTTTCGCTTGATCGTTTCCCAATCTGTCCTCGCATCGATGTATTCTTTTGTCTTTATTTCGCAAACGCCCTTATTCACCCTGAGGGTTTGCCAATTGCCGTCGTACTGAAATCTGTTCTGAAAGTTATTTTTTTCAAACTGGACATGGCCCAGAAGTACGAACTTATCTGCCTGATTAACTTTTTGAAAGAATGGTTCCCAAGGCATCAAATTGGGTTGGTGGGCAGTCAAAATCACACCCCAACTCTACTTGAGTGTCGTGTAAAGAGGTCGCCGAAACGACATGGACTAAAATGGGGACGTGCCATAGGCGCTACAAATACTTGGAGTGGGAAGATGCCATCGCTGACTGCAACGATTGTCGAAATTTGGCGACTACTAAGTAACGTGGAGAAATTCAAATTTGGATTGTCCCTATGTGCACGATTGGCTCTAGTGGCTCTAGACCTCGTTGGAGTAGCATTAGTCGGTGCGGCCGTGGCGGTGGCGACTGGAACTACAACTTCGGCCTCCTCAGCTACGGGAAGAATATCCTCCTTTGTCATTTCAGCTGGCTTGCCGAACCCTTACGCTGTTTTTGCAATTATGGCAGTGGTTTTCTTTGCGGTTAAGGCAGTTCTATCGATGTGGCTAAATGGCTTTTTAACGTCTTTTGTCTCCGCTGTGGAGAGCGAAAAAGCGAGACAAATTTACATAGGGATGATCACAGGGGATCTCGACGATCTTGGTAGAAAAACCCAGTCCCAAACTCTCTTCAGCGTAATGGGTTCAACGACGGCAGCATTCTCGAGCGCCATAAGTTCGTTTTCAATTATTTTCGGTGAGCTAGTGATGATAGTGGCGATCTCAGTTTATTTGGCTTCAACAAACACACTCCTTTTCATTGCCATGGCCCTATACCTCGCAATCGTGGGGTACTTCATGAATCTGGTTACCGCCAAACGAAATTACAAGCATGCGCGCGTCCTCACCGAGGCAACGATTGATACTCAGAAGTTAATGCAAGATACATATGCCAATTTCAGGCAGATCGCGTTGTCTAGAAATCGAAACCTTTTCTTGACATCATTTTCAGTCTCTCGGGCTCGAATTGCTCACTCACAAGGTGCGATTTCTACTCTTAATGTCCTGCCGCGTTATATTACGGAGATAGCCCTCATGATCGGATTAGCCGCCTTGGTTGGGCAACGTATTTTGATGGACGTTTCTTCGATTTCTGCCACAACTATTGCAATCTTCGTAGCCGGCGCTTTCAGAATTGTCGCGTCACTTCTACCGTTGCAGGGTTCATTGAATTTACTGAGGCAGGTTAGGGAACTTGCGGGGCCAAGCTTAGAAGCGCTAAAGAAATATCGCGTATCGCGAAATGCGCCATGTGAGACACGTTCGTCAAGTATTGGCATGTTCGACATAAGCCTGTCTGACGCAAGCCACAAGTACGAAAACGGATTCACTTTCAAGAACCTCGACCTCGAAATTCCCTTCGGATCCAAAGTTCTCATCAGCGGGAAATCTGGCAGCGGAAAAAGCACATTCCTTGACGTGATTTTGGGTCTCCGGAAACTGGAGAGTGGGGAGGCTCGCATAGCTACAATTCCTCCCTCAGTCTTTCGCGAGATCTATCCAGAACATCTGGGATACGTGTCACAAGGAGCCTTACTGCTAGAGGGCACCCTTCTCGAAAACATAACCTTGGAGTTTGGTTCAAATGTCTACGATGAGACCGCCCTCGCTGCGGTTCTTCACGACGCCGATCTTGAAGAATTTGTTTCGAGGCTTCAAGACGGGCTCCAGACTAAATTGATCCCCGGGTCGCTTTCTGGTGGTCAAACGCAGAGGGTTGCTATCGCAAGGGCCTTATACGGGAACCCCCAGATTCTTGTTTTAGATGAAGCCACGAGTGCCTTAGACCCCGCGACTGCCAAGTCAGTAATTCGAAATGTAATGCATAGAAATTCTCAAAAGACTGTAATAGTGGTGGCACATGGCGCGGTTGAATTCGATGACTGGGATCTAAAACTTCATTTTGGAGATGACGGAATATCCAAGCAAGTTATCTCGACAAATAGCCCTCAATTATGAGGCTAAATTTTTTATTGCGCCCAGTGATCTACCTAGCTGGCAGAGTGCCGCCTGCTAGAAAAGTCTTCATGCATCGCTGGTTTGCCATGCCGCCGCTTCCAGAAGAAGTCGAAGCCTTCCATGATGCGTGCCCGGATGTGAGTGAATTTATAAAGTCTGCTAGTGATGGAAAGGTGACGATAAGCATTATTTCAAACCGACCCTGGCTCGCTAAACGTGTTCGTAAGGGACTTAGTGACGTGCCTGTGGATATTGTCGATGGCCGTGGATTCTCCAGTTTCTCTGCACTTTGCAATTCAGTTCTCAAAGCTAGCCCTGATACCACTCACATCATTATTGGCGATAAATGCTTTCCGAGGGTGCACGATTTGGCGCAGATTAATTTGAAATTAAGCCAAGGCTACGGCCTTGTTGGCGCGTATAGGTTTGGTTGCTTCGCAATTCACCCTTTTACGCTCAACGTTGTAGGGTTTTTTGATGAGCTGTTTCTCGGCGGTGGACATGAAGATTCTGACTTTGTCTACCGTTGTCTAGAAAAAGACGTCGCTGTGTTTACAGCTGAAGCGGTTCGCTACTTTCCTTTGCCGTCCTCATGGATATCTTTGGAGGCACGGAAGTGGTTTGACGCCAAGTGGGATCACGATACGCCCGGCAAGAAAACACGGCTATTGCCAGACCATTTATCCGCGAGTCCTTTGTATCCAACGAGCACTCACTTGATATTGAAAACTGCAGAAGAATCTAGATTTGCCAACGACAAACGGCCTTAATGAAGTTGAGGCGATTGAACCTGAAGAGGACCGCATAACGATTATTAGGCAGGGAATACATGCTTCCGGATGTCCATAAACTCGCCGTCCGGTTTTCTCGATTCAAATTGCCACTTATGCACTTAACCAGCATTGCCATCTTCGATTACAGACATAGAGTTGAAGGCGAATATTCTGAGAGACCTTTTCAGGCGTACGCCTTTTTGGAAGATTCTCGGGCCTGGGCAAAAGAAATTCGTGTCGCAATGGTGTCGTAATTTTTCCTGGCTGCTTGGTCGATAAATTCATCATCCCTCAGCGCAAGGCGAATTCGATCAGCGATGAAAGGTGCTTCAAGTGTTGATGGTGCAAACCCGCTTTGCCCATCAATGATCCAGTCAGAGGTGCATGCGGTGCTTGATTGGATGGGGACTGCGCCATTGGCCATGGCCTCAAGCATTGATGTGCTTATGCCATCGGTCTTTGATAGGCCAAGATAGATCCTCGCCTTAGAAAACAATCGCATCATTTGGTCATGGGTGAGTTCACCTTTTAATGAAAAACTCATTGAGATTCCAGTTGCCAGACTTAATTTCCTAATTCTGCCGGCAAATTTACGGGAGCAGGAATAAAAGTGGACATGGTAGTCATTCAATTCGGATTCAAGCGATATAACAGCCTCAAGCGCTACATCACCCAGCCCGGCCCAACCGGTATAGCCTTTTACAACAATCCACTTTCGATGCGATGTCGGTTCTTGTAGCGAGTCTAAATTACCGGACCTTATGCCGCCAGCATTGGGGAAAACTGGCATCACCTCTCCTGTGAAACCATACTTCTTGGCCAAATCAACATCTCTGTTGCATTCGGCCGAATAGCGGTCAGCGCGCGCGAGAAGCTTCTCAATTTTTGATAAATGCTTTGGAAACTGCTGGAACCAATAGATATCGCTGCCATAGTTTGTGGCAATAAAAGGGGTTTTCAGCGAAGTGTCTTCAAGCGCCCGACTGGTGATGTAACCACCGTGCTGAAGCTCGAGGGCATGAACGAAGTCTGGCCGATCTCGCATAAGTAATCTGCGCAACAGTAAGCCACGAACATAATCAGAGAAGACGAGGTCGATTCCCCATAGCAGGATTGAGAGTTTTCCGCCGAATGGAACTATCTTGATGTTGCCATTCTTGACCGTCATGTCTTTGATCATCGAATGCACGCGGCGATTTGGAGTTGACGGAAAGAGTGTGAACTCAACTTCGCTTGGTTCAAACTGGGCAATCCAACGAGCGACATGGATGCTGTCAACCATGCACACTAAGACGACCCGCTTGCGGCTCATCAATTAACCTAGGCGGCGAATGCCGGCCCATTCGTGGTGACGGCTAGCGGTCGAAAGAATGAATCGAACCACCCGTTCAGCGAAGTTCTGAACTTCATAGCCCTCTGGCAATGTGCAGCCTGGCTTAGGCGGGTTGGCGATTACTTCCTTCAAACCGGTGATGACGTTGTCGCACTTGAGGCCGGTCATCACAACTCCCCCAACCTCAAGAGCCTCTGGGCGTTCCATCGAGTCACGAATCGTGATTGCTGGAATGCCGAGAATCGAAGACTCTTCGCTGATGGTTCCGCTGTCAGAAATTACTGCAAGAGCGTTCAGCTGAAGTTTGTTGTATGCCATGAAGCCGAATGGTTCGTGAAAGATAACTCCTGGAGTCTGGACATAGCCAGGTAGGTTCTCAAGTTGCTTGCGGGTGCGAGGGTGGGTCGAAACCATAACCGGAATCTTCCACTCTTCTTGAATTGCCTTCAGAGTTTCTAGAAGATCCGAAAGGCGTGCCGGATTGTCTACGTTCTCTTGTCGGTGCGCACTAACCAGGAAGTAGCCGCCCTTATTTAGCCCAAGGTCAGTCAAAACATTGCTGGCTTCGATTTCGGCTCGGTAATGCTCGAGAATCTCGCGCATTGGCGAACCAGTCTTGAGCAAGCGACGCGGGTGGATGCCCTCGTTGCGCAAGTTCTCGTATGAATACGAGTTGTACGGAAGATTGAAGTCAGAGACATGGTCAACCATGCGGCGGTTTGACTCTTCTGGCACATTCTCATCGAACGAACGGTTGCCGGCCTCCATGTGATACACGGGAATATGCATTCGCTTTGCGAGCAACGCGGCAACAGCCGAGTTGGTGTCACCGAGGATCGCAACCCCGTCGGGTTTGTGCTTGATGAAGACTTCTTCTATTTTCTTTAACGTGTCACCCATCACGGCGCCGAGGCTTGAGGTGTCGACATCTAGGAAGTAATCGGGCTTGCGAACCTTGAGCTCTTCAAAAAAAATGTCGTTCAAATTTGGGTCATAGTTTTGACCAGTGTGAACGAAAATGTGGTTCACGGTCTCGTCGAGCTTGGCGATAACTCGTGAGAGACGAATGATCTCTGGTCGGGTGCCGACCACGGTAACAATTGTCAGTTTGCTCATAGCTGGGCCTGCACTTCTGGAAGGGTGAGAAGAAGTTTTTTGACACCTTCGACGTCGAGGCGAGTGGTGTTGTGTGAAGTGTAGGCCTCGAGTTCGGCTGGGCGCTGCTCGCCTTCGTCGAAATAAAGCGAATAGTCCAGCGAGCGAGTGTCGAGTGGCACCTGAAAATAGCCTTCGTGATCGATAGCTGTTGCACGCTCTTCAGTGCTCAGCAACGATTCATAAAGCTTTTCA
>JACCDN010230683.1_pt1 | contig 13832 bp, 13 predicted proteins | sample 7441691 | NCBI WGS metagenome assembly JACCDN01 (sample SAMN15323439, study PRJNA562643) | freshwater metagenome | isolation source: river surface water | place: USA:Blue River Watershed | collected 2017-08-16
AAAGGAAGAACAACCGTTGGTATTGAAGTACCAAGACATCCAAGAGAAATTATTTTCTTAGATGAAATGTTAACGAGTAAAGAATTTGCAGCGTCACAAGCAGCACTTCCACTCACAATGGGGAAAGATGCATTTGGTGAGCCAGTAGTTGTCGATCTTGCAACCATGCCTCACATGCTGGTCGCTGGTTCTACCGGAGCAGGTAAATCTGTATTCATCAACTCGGTTCTGGTGTCACTGCTTGTTAAAAAATCACCAAACCAAATGAAGTTGATTCTAATCGACCCAAAACAGCTTGAATTGGCCCTTTATGCGAAACTTCCACATCTTTGTATGCCAGTAATTACTGAAGCTAAAACGGCTTCGATATCGCTTCTTTGGGCCTGTGAAGAAATGGAGCGGCGTTACTCAATCCTAACGGAATTTGGAGTAAGAAATATTGCGGGCTTTAATGAAAAATTAAAGAAAGCAACTCCAGAAATGAAAGCAAAACTTCGTCGCTTTTATGAATATGCAACGGAAGATACTTATGAACTTCCATATCTTGTTGTTATTGTCGATGAGTTTGCAGATCTGATGTTATCGAGTGCCGGAAAAGAAATTGAAAAAAATATTTGTCGTCTAGCCGCAAAAGCAAGAGCTGCAGGAATTCATTTAATTGTAGCAACTCAAAGACCTTCAGTAGACGTTATCACTGGGGTTATTAAGTCGAATTTCCCTGTGCGAGTCTCTTTTCGCGTAACTTCACAAATGGATTCACGAACAATTTTAAATGAAATGGGAGCGGAAAAACTTCTTGGAAAAGGAGATATGCTCTACAAGCATAATGTTGAAACTTCACGTGTGCATTCACCATATGTTGATGAAGATGAAATTGAACAATTGGCGATTAAGCTCTCTGGAATGCCAGCGACTTTTGATCCACATGCAATGGAATTTATCGAAAATGGAGGAAATGATCCTGAACCTTCGGAAGTAAGTTTTGGACAAAGGGACGGTGCCGGCGGTGGGCGCGATGAACGCTACGAAGAAGCAGTGCGTGTTGTTGTTGAGCACAGGCAAGCAAGTGCTTCACTTCTTCAAAGAAGATTAGGTGTTGGTTACAACAGAGCAGCAAATCTTATTGAAGAAATGGAAGCAAATGGTGTTGTAGGTCCAGCACAAGGATCGAAACCAAGAAAAGTTTTACAGGGATCAGATTCAATTAATCCGTAGCACAATAGTGGTTTTGTATTTAAGGGAAACTTTGAATATTCTTGCCGATATGTGACTCGTATGTTATTAAATCCCCTTATTATTAACTCTCATTCACCAGAGTGTTGGTCTGAAGTAATAAGTTATTTTACTTTGGGTGTCTGGTGATTAGAAAAACCAACTGGAGATTTTTATGTCTAATGAATTGCAACTTAAGTCGCTTTTAGAAGCTGGCGCTCACTTCGGCCACCAAACTGAGAAGTGGAATCCAAAAATGAAGAAGTACATCTACGGTGAAAAAAACGGGATCTACATCATTGACCTTGGACAAACAATTCCTCTAGCAAAAAGTGCGTATGAATTTATTAAGAAAACTGCTGGCGAAGGTAAGCCAATCCTTTTCGTAGGAACAAAAAGACAAGCACAAGAAACAATGAAAAAAGCTGCTATTGATTGTGGAGCTCACTTCGTAACTTCAAGATGGTTAGGTGGAATGCTTACAAATCACAAAACAATCGCACTTTCAGTTGATAAGCTTAGAAAAGTTGAAAAAATGAAAGAAACAGGTGACTTCGGACTTTTAACTAAGAAAGAAAGATCAAAGATTGAAAAAGAAGTAGAAAAATTAGAAAAAAACCTTGGTGGGATTAAAGATATGAGAAAGCTTCCCGGGGCTTTATTCATCATCGACCCAAACAATGAAAGAATTGCTATTCAAGAAGCAAACAACTTAGGGATTCCTGTTGTTGCGATTACAGATACAAACTGTGATCCAACTGGTGTTGATTATGTTGTTCCAGGAAACGACGATGCAATTAAATCTGTTCAATTATTCACAGAATACTTCTCTAACTCAGTTACAGAGGGATTAAACATCGCTAAGAAAAATAACAAACTTGGTAAAGATTCTAAAGATGGATCACGTGATCTTGCTCTTGAAAAAGAAATCATCAGCAAATACGAAAACGATATCGATCTAGCTGACGAAGAATAATTTTAAATTTTTTTAAGTAGGGTTTTAATATGTCAAATATTACAGCAAAAATGGTTAATGAGTTAAGAGAGAAAACTGGTGCAGGAATGATGGACTGTAAAAAAGCTCTTGTAGACGTTGGTGGCGATATTGAAAAAGCGATCGACTTCTTAAGAACGAAAGGTCTAGCGGCTGCTCAGAAAAAACAATCAAGAGTTGCAGCAGAAGGCGCAATTGGTTCATACGTTCACAGTGGAAGAATCGGTGTAATGGTTGAAGTTAACTGTGAAACTGACTTCGTTGCTAAATCTGAAGATTTTCAAACTTTCGTAAAAGACGTGGCTATGCATATCGCTGCTGCAGATCCAAAGTTCGTAAGAGCATCTGAAATGGATCAAGCATTCGTTGAAAGAGAAACAGCAATTTATACAGCTCAATTAAGAGATGAAGGTAAACCTGATAACATGATTCCAAAAATCGTTGAAGGAAAAGTAAAAAAACTTTCTAAAGAAGTTTGTTTACTTGAGCAGCCATTTGTTAAGAATCCTGATTTATCAGTTCAAGATCTTATCAATGAACTTACAATCAAGATTGGAGAAAAAATCGACGTTCGTCGTTTTGTAAAATTCAACCTTGGTGAAGGTATTGAGAAGAAAGTTGATGACTTTGCTGCTGAAGTTGCAAAAATGACAGGCGGACAAGCTTAATTAATCTAATTATAAAAAGGGGCTTTTTTAAAGCCCCTTTTTTTTGCCTTATTTTGGAGATGGAATGAAGTACGGAAGAATTTTATTGAAGTTATCGGGAGAAGCCTTATCAGGTGAACAAGGCGCAGGGATTTGTCCAGAAGTCTTAAGTACTATTTCCCAAGAAGTAAAAGAATTAGTGGAATTTGGAGTAGAAGTTGCGATCGTTATTGGTGGAGGAAATATTCACCGTGGAGTTGCTGGAGCTACAATTGGTATGGATCGTACGACTTCAGATCATATGGGGATGCTAGCAACAGTTATTAACTCACTTGCTTTGCAAGATAATTTAGAAAGAAAAGGTGTGAACACTCGTGTTTTAACGGCCATTGATATGCAAGAGATTGCCGAGCCATACATCAGAAGAAGAGCAGTTCGCCATTTAGAGAAAAAAAGAGTGGTGATCTTTGCGGCGGGTACAGGGAACCCATATTTTACGACAGATACAGCAGCAGCATTGCGTGCAAATGAAATTGACGCACACGTAATTATTAAGGCAACGAAGGTTGACGGTATTTACGATAAAGATCCAATGAAGCATAAAGATGCAGTCAAAATAGATAAATTAAAGTATATTGATGTCCTAAATAAAGGCATCAAAGTTATGGATTCAACGGCGATCAGCCTTTGTATGGATAATGAAATTGATATTCTTGTTCTTAATATGTTCGAACACGGGAATATTAAAAAAGCTGTTGATGGCGATAAAATTGGAACGATTGTTACTAATCAGTAAGAAAGTGTTTTAGGAGATTATATGAACGTTAATGATGTAAAAAAATCATTAGAAGATGGAATGAAAAAAAGTATTGAGTCGTTAAAGTTTCAATTAACAAAAATTAGAACAGGAAGAGCTTCGGCAAATATTCTTGATGGTATCTCTGTTGATTATTATGGAAGTGCGACTCCGATCAATCAAGTTGGCCAGATCTCAACTCCAGAAGCAAGATTATTACAAATTCAACCGTTCGATAAAACAATGATCGCAGCGATTGAAAAAGCAATTTTTGGAGCAAACATTGGTGTTACACCAACGAACGATGGAAACTTTGTTCGTCTTCTATTTCCAGCTTTAACTGAAGATAAGAGAAAAGATTTAGTAAAAGAAATTAAAAAAATCGGTGAAGATGCTAAAGTTGGTCTTCGAAACGTTCGTCGTGATAAAAACGATGCTGTTAAAAAAGCTGAAAAAGACAAAGTTATTTCTGAAGATGAATCAAAGAAGATTCAAGCTGAAATTCAAAATATCACTGATAAATATACAAAAGAAATTGATAACGTTATCGCAGCTAAAGAGAAAGAAGTTCTCGCAGTATAAATAGATGTGCCAGTAGGGTTAAGAATGAGCGATCAAAAGCTTAAGCACGTAGCCATCATTATGGATGGCAATGGCCGTTGGGCCAACGAGAGATCTCGTCCGAGGGTTTGGGGACACGTGCGTGGTTCATCAATCGTTGCTGACATTGTGGAAGAAGCTGATGAATGTGGTGTTCGCGCATTAACACTTTACGCTTTTTCAACTGAAAATTGGTCGCGTCCACAAACTGAAGTAAGAGTTCTTTTTACGTTGCTTAAAAAGTTTCTTTTGAAAGAAAAACCTCGATTAATTAAAAACCAAGTTCGTTTTAAAATCATGGGAGATATCACTCATCTTCCAAAAGATACTCAAAAATTAATTCACGATTTAGAAAACACAACAAAAGACTTTAAAGGCTTAAAGCTTACTTTCGCATTTGGATACGGTGGAAGAAGTGAAATTGTTGATTCAATGAATTCTTGGATGGAAAAAAATCCAGGAAAAAAAATTACTGTTGAAGATTTGCAGTCGCAACTTTTGGTTCCCGATCTTGGAGATGTAGACCTTCTTATTCGCACAGGTGGTGATCATCGTGTTTCAAATTTCATGTTATGGCAAATTGCTTACGCTGAATTATTTTTTACACTAACAAAGTGGCCAGATTTTACTCGTAGTGAGTTCAGAAACATTTTAAATTATGTTTCTGGAAGAGAGAGAAGATTTGGATCAGTGAAAGAAGAATCATGCCTAACAGATACAATTCAGAAAGCCTGTCTAAATAGATCAAACATTATCCAAAGTTTAGAGCTTCACTAATGAGCAGTAATACCAGACTTAGGATTTTATCGGCGTTAGTAATGGTTATATTGGTAACCGTAGCTGTAATACTTGGAAAGTTTTGGATGTTGGGATTGTGTTTGCTCGTTGGACTTCTTTGTATCGATGAAGCCTTAAATCAGTTTTCAGGATTACCTAGAAAAAGTGCAAAATACTATTCGATTCTTGGGTCTTTTTTAGTTTTTTTTGTAATGTTTAATTTCTTTGAAAAGTTTTATTTCTCTAGACGTTTCTTTGTTGTTAGTGGGATTTTTCTGCATTTTTTCTTAATTTTTTATCTGTTTAGATTTCCATTAAAAGAAAAATTTATGAAAAATAAGTCCAACCTTTATCCTGGACTTGTCGCTTATTTAATCATGATTCCACTTTTTTCTATCGGGATTTTCTTTGAAGGCGAGGGCTGGAAAGAGAATTTAGCTCTCCTATTAATTGTCACTTTTAGTATGGATACAGGGGCATGGTTTTTCGGGAAAAATTTTGGAAAGCACAAATTATACCCAGAAGTGAGCCCTAAAAAAACTGTTGAGGGTTTTGTTGGGGGATTTTTGGTCTCTGGAGTTATGGGTTCTATCCTCTGGAATTTCTTTTTTCATGATTTTAAATGGTATTATTTCATCATTTTTTCTTTAGCGGGTATTATTTCCCAAATTGGTGATTTAGTTCAGTCAAAAATTAAAAGAGAGTTTGAGATTAAAGATAGCTCAAACCTGATTCCCGGCCATGGTGGCGTCTATGACCGTATAGATAGTCTTATATTCTTATCGCCTTTTTTTGCACTTGTAGTAAAATATCTGGGAAACAGTATCTAAACCTGTATTGAGGTTTCCCATGTTAATCGAAAAGATTTTAACGTTCATTATGTTCTTAGGTCCACTGGTGTTTTTTCACGAGCTGGGACACTTTTTATTTGCACGCCTTTTTGGGGTTCGAGTTGAAGTTTTCTCATTAGGTTTTGGGCCAAAACTTTTTAAATATAAAAAAGGTGACACTGAGTATGCCATTTCGCTGATACCACTTGGTGGTTATGTAAAAATGTATGGTGATGACCCTTTCAATCAAGAAGCAATTCCTGAGGCAGAAAGAAAACATTCGTTCACTCATCAAAGCAAATGGGCACGTTTTTGGATTGTTATGGGCGGCCCTCTGGCCAACTTTATTTTAGCATTCGTTCTTTTTTATGTTTTATTATTTAACGGAGAAAAAATTCCAGAGATTAAACTTGGAGCAATTGAGCACAAGTCGGTCTTATATAAGCAAGGGTTTAAGCCAGGTGACGTCGTTTTAAAAATTAATGACAATGAAGTTTATAACCCAACTGATTTAATGGTTGATGGTAAAGAAACAATCACTACAGTTGAAGTTAAAAGAGGCGAAATTAGAGAAATAATTAATGTAAATTTCGCAGGAGATAGTTTTTTTGAAGAGGTTGTAAAGCATCCTCCTTTTTTAAGAAAGCCATATTTCGTGGATATGAGTGGGAAGAAATTCTTAGTCACAGAAGTAAAGGATAAATTTGATATTAGTCGTTCATTAGAAGAGGTGATGGCGTTTAAAAATTCAAAAGAATTTTTTATTTATGCTCTACCTGAAAAATTTGATACCGCCCTAGATGAAATCAAAGACAGTTTAACTTTTGTAAATTCAATAACCATTAAAGAAAGTGATCTTGATGGCGTTTTTGCAGAGTTTGAAAAAATCAATTTGAAACCATTAGATCTGATGGTGAAGTCAGTAAATATGAGCTCGGCTGCAGATAAAGCAGGAGTCAAAGCTGGAGATATTTTAGTTGGGCTTGAAGGGAAAAAAGTTTTAAGTTTTGAAGATTTTAGAACTCAACTGCAAGGACATGATAAAAAGTTTGTTGAGGTAGAGGTCTGGACGAAGGGAGCCGTTGTTAAAAAACAGATTACTCCTGACATCACGCCAATTGAAGATAAGAAATTAAAATTAATCGGAGTCTTTTCACATGTGGAGATGACGAAGGTTAATTTTGTACAGACAGAATCAAAAGGCTTTATCGGGTCGGCAGTAGTTGGTGTTCAGCGAACAATTGATTCAATTCAAAAAACGATCAGTGGATTTTTTAAATTAATTAGCAATCAGTCATCTTTTAAACAAATTGGTGGACCCCTAACGATTGGAAAAGTTGCACATGATTCTCTAAATACATCACTTAGTTATTTCTTCCAGTTGATGGCGTTAATTTCTGTAAACCTAGGAGTGGTAAACTTATTTCCAATTCCGGTTTTAGATGGTGGACATATTATGTTTATTCTCTTAGAAATTGTTAACAGGGGACCTTTGTCGAGGCGAAAAATGGAAATCGCTCAACAGGTGGGATTATCACTTTTATTGATGTTGATGATTGGAGCTCTCTTTAATGATTTCAGTCGATTCTTTTAATAATGGCATATTTATTTATTGATACAACCTCTATTTTAACCATTGGCGTTTTAGACTCAAAATGCCAATGGTTAGCTTTAAAAAAAATTGAAACTAAAAAGCCGTCTGAAACAATTCATTTCTTAATAGATGAAATGTTGAAAAGTTTAAATTTAGAAATTAAAAATTTATTAAAAGTCATTACCTGTAGTGGACCGGGCTCTTATACCGGAATGCGCTTATCTGAAGGAATAGTACAAATTTTAGAATTAGCAGGAACTTCTGCTTGCACCTTTTATCATTTTGAACTTCCGAGCTTGTCTTCAAAGAATCCGTATTTCTGGATTTCTAATGCTTTTAAAAATGAATTTTTTGTTTATGAATGGAACGAAAGTGAAGGGAGTTCTAAACTTTATTCTAAAGACGAATTTGAAGCGCTAAATTTTGAAGGGAAAACAGTCTATAAATTAAGTGGTGATGAAAAGCTAAAAAAATTTCGCTCTACTGATGAATTGATTGTGAATAACCCCGAAATATATTTTCCAGTTATCTTAAAACGTAATGAGCGAAAAAATGCTTTTTACTACCGATCGATTGAAGAAGAGTTTAAAATATGATGAGCTTTAAATCTTATATTCCTTCGAGATACAATACCTTCTTTTTTATTTTGGCTGTTTTGATTTGGAAACTTTTTGAACTCAAATATTTATTTGTATTTGCTGCTCTATACGCATTTGTTTATTTCACTTTACGGCGCGATCAAAACCATTTTAGAGACGATCCCACAATTACTAAAGGTGTGGTTTACGCTCCAGGAAACGGAGTCGTTGTGCATATCGAAGAAAAAGTGAATCATAGTTTTTATGGCGAAGATGTAATTGAAATACAAATTAAAATTCCTTGGTGGAAAGAGATGGGAGTTTTTTTACCTGTTTCTTCAGAGGTAGCAGATTTTCGCGTATTCAAAGGAAAATCGTTTTTTAGGCTTGGAGTTTATGCCGAGAAAGCAGGGATTGCGAATTACACAGGAATCGGAATGATTTTAGATACCAAAGAATCATTGATAGGGATGTCGGTCATAAAATGTCCTTTAGGACTTTGGCCAGAAATTGGAATTATGCCAGGGGATCGCGGAAGTCGTCGGGCCAATGTCGGTTTTTTACCTTTTGGTGGAACACTACTTCTTTATTTACCGAAAAAATATGAGATACTAGTTAAGAAAAATGACGTGATTCAGGCCGGTGAGTCAATTTTGGCCGTTTTGCCTGAAAAAATATAAAATTAAATTCAAATTAGGATTGGTTTTGATATGTTAAATACACCAAAAAGATGGGCGTTCTTTTTGCCCAACACATTTACAGCGCTCAACATGGCTTGCGGATTTTATTCTGTCATTTTGTCTTGGCGTGGAGATTTTTATAATGCTTCAATGATTTTATTATTAGGTGCAATTTTTGATTCTGTGGATGGGAGAGTGGCCCGCATTACCGGCACGCAGTCAGCATTTGGAGAGCAATTTGATTCGTTGTCAGATGTTGTCTCTTTTGGAGTTGCACCTGCGTTTTTAATTTATAATAAATTCTTTACAGGTCTAGGTCGTATTGGATTAGTTACAGCATTTATTTTTTTACTTTGTGGAGCCCTAAGACTTGCACGCTTTAATGCCAATATCGATAAAGTAAGTTCTGCATTTTTTCAAGGACTTCCAATTCCCAGCGGAGCGCTGGCAATCATAGGAATCACTTTATTTTCGCTAGAATTTCCAATGGTAAATAATTATCTTCCAGTCGTTATTCTTTATACTTTGTTTTTCTCATTTCTCATGATTTCAAATATTCCCTTTAATTCGTTTAAAAAATCTGAATGGGTTAAAAGTCATAAAAAAAGAGTCCTGTTTACTATTTTCATTACCATTGCGCTGACATTTACCTATGAGCATGTGATGATCGGTGGAATTATTGTAACTTATGTTGTGGCATCACTTATTTATTTCTTTAAAAATAAAGGTGCATTAGAAGACATGTTTCAATGGAAAGGCGAAGAGGATTCAGGGGATTCACAGGACGAAATTTAAAACAATTTTGAGGAGTCCAGACATGAAGTTTAGACAAGTTTTAGCTTTAGGTTTTTTGAGTGCTTTCTATGTCTCTTGTGGATCAACTGCAGTTGAAGACCTAGGGCATACCGTTCAAGGTGATCCAATCGAGTCAAGCTTAGAGAAAGTCAGCAGTGCAGAATCAGATCCTCATCTTCCGATGGGTGGATTTGCTCATATCGATCAAGACTCTAAATACCAACAGCAAAAAGAAGTAGCATCTTATCTTGGTGATACGACAAAGGACTATGTAGAACTAGAGAATCTTAAAAAGTCAGAAATTAAAGATGTTAATATTCCGTTGGGCAACACTCTAGAAAATAAATCAGAATATGAAGAAACAGATTATAAAAAATATGTCAAAGAATTTTATAATCTTGGCGAGCAAACAGTTCATATTTCTTATTTTAAAAATTCATACAATTATAAATCCCCAGGTGATGTTTTCAATCGCACTATTGGTAATGGGGTGAGCACAGGAAAACATGGACCGTTACTTATTCATTCTGATCAATATTTATTCAAATCAAGAGGGATGAATGGTTTTTATACAGTAGGTGCAGGTTTTTCTTATCATCGAGGGAAAGGGACTTTTGTAGATGGGACAACAAGCACGACAACATTTCAGCTCTGGGAAATTCCAGTTGATGCTGGGGTAGGAATTGAACTACCTCTGTTGTCTTGGTTTAGGATTTATGGATTAGGTGGAGTATCAGGAGTCACTCTTTATCAATCACGCGATGATTATGCAGATAGAGAAGAAGGTAAAAGAAGATTTCAATTTGGTTATGGGCCATTTGCCCAAGGAAGTGCTAAATTTTTATTTTCTAGTCTATTTCCAGAGACAGCATTTGAATATTTTTCTCAGAGTGAAATAACAAATCTTTCTTTTGATTTTAATCTTCGCTATCAAAATTACAATGGATTTAAAGAAGATATTTCGATTACAGGAACATCGGTCGGTGTAGGATTTGGATTTGAATTTTTATAAACTCACTTTGCAATATCGCGGAAGTCAGTATCATGGTTTTCAAATTCAAGACCAGGACAGAACTATTCAGGGCGAGCTTAATCGTGCCCTAAAAGAGATTTGTAAATCAGAGCAGGTAAAAACAATCGGGTCAGGTAGAACGGATGCAGGCGTGCATGCACGTGCTCAAATTATACGTGCAGAAATTCCACTTAAAATGCCCGGAGAAAAATTAAAATTTGCACTCAATGCATTTTTGCCAAATGATATTAGAGTAACAGAATCGTTTGATTGTGATGAAAATTTTCACCCAATTTATTCCGCAAAATCTAAAGAATATCACTATTATTTTACTGCCGAGGAATTTAACTCTGCTATTGCCTGTGACCACATCGCTAACTTTTCTTTTGATCTCGATATTGCCATTATGCAAAAAGGTGCCAGGCACTTTGTTGGTAAGCATGATTTTATAAACTATCGTTGTGTAGGCACTGATGTGGAATCGACCGTGCGAGAGATCTTTAGTGCAGAACTGGTGGAGATTTCAGCTTCTGCAGCGTTTCCATATGAACAAAAAATTTATTGTTTTAAAGTTGTAGGCAACGGCTTTTTAAAACAAATGGTTCGACTAATGGTTGGAAGTCTTTTGAGCCTTGGGCGTCACAAGATAACGCTTCAAGATCTCGATGAATCATTAAAAGTCGAGCGAAAAGATCGTTACGGAATAGTCGCTCCACCAGAAGGACTTTATCTTTATCAAGTGAATTACTAAGTCTGTTTCATTGACATTTTCCCCCTAAAAGCTTACGTTCTATTGCTTATAACATTGCCAACTATGCAATTCGTCAAAATGAGGATGTCTTATGTCATACACAATTAAAGCCGTTAATGGCTGTACGAAAAAATTTGAATTTAATTTCCCAACTCTTGATTTAACAAATGAAATCAAGGCAGCTGTTGTTAAGAAGCAAGCTTCTTCAAATATTAAAGGTTTCAGGAAAGGCAAGGCACCGATTGCAGTCGTAGAAAAGCTTTATGGGCCACAAATTGAATCAGATGCACTAAACCAGTTTGTTCAATCACAAATTTTCGAAGCAGTTAATAAAGAAAAGATTAGAATGGTGGGATACCCAAATTTTGAAAATGTAAAATACGATGCTGGGAAAAGCGTGAGCTTTGATGCAGTTGTTGAAATGTTTCCAGAAGTAGCAGTAAAAGATTATGCTTCGTACTCGTTCAAAAAAGATGCAGTAGAAGTTTCCGCTGATGATCTAGATAAAATGAAAAAGAACTATTTAAGCTCAAAAGCAGAAATGACAGAAGTCACAGATGCGGCTCACAAACTTGCAAAAGGAAACTTTGTTGTTTTTAATTTCGAAGGTGTAAAGGCCGACGGATCACGTCCAGACAACATGAAAGCAAAAGAATTCCTTCTTGAAATCGGTTCTGGTCAATTTATTCCAGGATTCGAAGATGGAATGATGGGAATGAAGAAAGCTGAAAAGAAAAATATCCCATTAACTTTCCCTGCTGATTACCATGTTCCAGAACTTCAAAATGCAAAAGTTACTTTTGAAGTTGAAATTTTAGAAATCAAAGAAAAAAAATATCCAAGCCTAACTGATGATCTAGCAAAAGAATTTGGATTTGATTCAGCTAAAGATTTTGATGAAAAAAATAAGGCAACTCTTGTTTCTCAAAAAGAAAGACAAGCAAGTGAGAAACTTCATCAGGAAATTCTAGAAAAGCTTGTTGCTGAAAACAAATTTGATGTTCCAGAAACTTTAGTGAAAAACCAAGAAAATTATTTAAAAGAAGACTTAACAAAAACTCTTAAGGCTCAAGGTTTCAATGATGAAATGGTTCAAGAGTACTTTGTTAGATGGCAATCAGATGTAACAACAAAAGCCTCTTTCCAAGTTAGATCTGGATTAATCTTAGATCATCTTGCGAAAGAATTTAAAATTGAAGCAACTGAAGCTGACTTCGATAAGAAGATTGCTGAGAACGCAAAATCAGCAGGTCTAGATGTTGAAATGATCAAAAAATATTATTCTTCAAACCAAAACATCAAAAGCAATATGATGTTTGCGATTAGAGAAGAGAAAACTTTCGAAGAACTAAAAAAGAAAATGAAAATTTCATAATGCTTGAGGCCCTCGCCAAGAAATGTGACGAGGGCTTTTTTATAAGATGTAGTAAATTGCCCCTTTTCGATATCCTGATTTCTTTAATAACTTAAGCTCCAAAAAATCTTCAATAAGCCGCTGAGTAGCACGAATATTTGGAAGATTTAAAATTTCCATTACCTCTTTAGCCTTTAATTTTTGGTCATTAGAATTTTTTTTAAGTGTTTCAAATTTCAAAAAAATATCTAAGTTTTTAGGATCAATAGAATTTGAAAAACGTTCATGGAAATAAATTTTTAAAAAACAGTCTCCGCGAAGGTAATAGCGATTGTTTTCCTCATAAATACTCAGGGGGATTTTATTTTCTTTAAGCCAAATTTTCGTTCGATTGAGTGCCTGGTGAATTTTATTTGGTGAAGATAACGGGTTAAAAAACTCTGAAGGGAACAGAACTTCAAAAAGGGAAAGCAGAGTATGAGGGCGATAAAAATCAACGGTAAGTCCAAAAAGAGTTCGATAAATGAGAGATCCAGGTTTTAAGTCGGGGTAGGTAAGGTAGTCGATCTCTTTTTTCTTAGAAGATCCTTTTGGATTTAAGTCATACCAATAATGGTCATTAATTTTAGATGAATCAATTCTGGCACGGAAATTTTTTGAAGGAGTTCCATAAAAAACTTTATCTAATAAATCTTCTTGAAAATTACTTTGGTAAAAGTCTAAGTCTCGAAGAGTTTCATAGTCATGAATAGCATTTGCTTGGATTCTAACTTGATTAAGATCTTCGATAAATGCCTGGATTTTTTTCGTGCTAGGTGAACTTTTTTTATTTGGCATTTGGGAGAGTGTTTTCCATTTTTTTATATATAAGCTGTCGCGTGAATCTTGATCTTTAAGAATTCTTTTTGCACCTTCAATATTGTTGCCAAGTTTTAAATTGGCCTTAAAAAGAGCTTGGGTTTTTATTTCTAATAAATTGGCATAAAGAACGAGAAATTTTTTATTCTTAGTAATGGTTAAGTAATTTTCAATTTCAGCTATGACATCTTCAGGTTTAAAGTGCACTTCATCTAGTAAACTTACTTTAGAGGCCATGAGATTGACGACACCAATGTAGTGCAAATATTGAAGCGATGAAGGCTTTTTCATTTGCTCAAACTTATTTAAATGGAAGTAGGCATTTTCATAATCCCAGCGGTTCATATTAAGCAT
>JACCDN010517229.1_pt1 | contig 13832 bp, 14 predicted proteins | sample 7441691 | NCBI WGS metagenome assembly JACCDN01 (sample SAMN15323439, study PRJNA562643) | freshwater metagenome | isolation source: river surface water | place: USA:Blue River Watershed | collected 2017-08-16
AAGGTATTCGCACCGCAGATGGTAGTTTCTTTGCCCAGCAAAATGCTTCTGGCCGATATGGCCATGAGCAGCTCGGTGGTGCCGGTTTTGCTGTGGCTGATCTATTGCGTGACAAGCTGGCAGTAAAGGTCCATGTGGCCGTGCCGGATTATCTGCAGCGGGCGGCGCGTCATGTGGCGAGTGCAACTGACATTGCCCAGGCCGAAGCCGTGGCGTTGCATGCGGTCCAGTTGGTGGCACAGGGGCAGAGCGGGGTGATGGTCAACATTGTTCGAGAAAACAACGCACCTTATGCCTGGCATTGTGATGCCATAGCGCTGGCTGACATTGCCAATCGGGAGCGAACTTTTCCGCAGCGTTGGATCAATCAGCAGGCCTACGGTGTCACTGAAGAGGCATTGAATTATCTCAAGCCGCTCATTCAAGGTGAACCGAGTCAGCGCTGGCGCGATGGCCTGCCAGATTATCCCTGGGTCGCATGGCCAACGGTATCAGCCTTATAAGCTAAGAAGATTTAATTCGTTCACAGGGTTGTGTGTTGTGACGCAACATTGCGCCATCAGATAATTTGATGGAGAAACAACATGACGATCTCGCGTAGAGCGCTGCTATCTGCGGTTCTTGGTATAAGCCTGGCGGCTACCAGTTTTAGTGTCAAAGCAGATACCAATCTGCTCAACGTCTCTTACGATCCGACCCGGGAGTTGTACAAGGATTTCAATGCCGTTTTCGCTAATCATTGGAAGAAGGAAACCGGTGAGGTTCTGAATATTCGTGCTTCGCATGGCGGTTCCGGAAAGCAAGCTCGTGCGGTGATTGATGGCTTGGATGCCGATGTCGTTACGCTTGCTCTGGCATATGATGTGGACGCCATTGCTCAAAAGGGACTCATTGCGCCCAACTGGATCAAGCGTCTTCCTGATAACTCGGCACCGTACACGTCGACTATTGTATTTCTGGTGCGCAAGGGTAACCCCAAGAACATCAAGGATTGGAACGATCTGGCCAAGCCGGGTATCGAAGTCGTGACGCCGAATCCCAAAACCTCGGGCGGGGCTCGCTGGAACTTCCTCGCGGCATGGGGTTATGCGCTCAAGCAACCCGGCGGTAATGATCAGAAAGCCCGTGAGTTGGTGACGAATATTTATAAAAACGTCAAAGTACTAGACTCCGGTGCACGCGGTTCGTTGACGACCTTTACCGAGCGAGCTATCGGAGATGTATTGATTTCCTGGGAGAACGAGGCCTATCTCTCAATTAAGGAGCTGGGTCCGGATAAGTTCGACATCGTGACGCCATCACTGTCGATTCTGGCCGAGCCGTCTGTAGCCGTGGTTGACAAGGTCGTTGATAAGAAGGGTACCCGTAAGGTCGCAACTGCGTATCTGGAGTACCTCTATACCCCGATCGGCCAGGAAATCGCGGCGCGTCATTATTACCGTCCGCGCAACAAAGAAATTGCGGCAAAGTACAGCGGTAATTTTGCCAAAGTCAAACTCTTTACCATCGATCAGGTCTTTGGTGGCTGGGAAAAGGCCCAGAAGACCTATTTTGGTGATGGTGGTGTGTTTGATCAGATCATCACCAGGAAATAAACCGGCTGTTCCTGGCACCGGCATGCCCGATCGCTCATGAAATATTGCTTATATCTATTTGTGTATAAGCAAAGATGAAATACGTCTTTTCCTGGCATAAGGCATGCCCTAGACTGCAAGTCCCAACTTTGGAAGTAATCCCATGAAAACATTAAAAATTCGTGCGCTGATCGGTGCGGGCATGTCAGGCCTTCTACTCACGGCAGCATCGACTACGCTAGCTCAAACATCCATTCTCAATGTCTCCTATGACGTTTCACGGGAGCTCTATAAGGACATCAATCCGGCATTTGTAGCGAGCTGGCAGGCAAAGGGCAATCCGACTGTCACGATTAACCAATCTCATGGTGGTTCCAGTAAACAGGTCGGAGCTGTTATTGCGGGTCTCGATGCCGATGTCGTGACCATGAACCAGGTGCCGGACATCCAGAAATTGGTGCAAAGCGGTTTGGTGAAAGCGGACTGGGAGAAGCGCCTACCGAACAATGCGGCACCGTACACAACCACCAGTGTATTTTTGGTGCGAAAAGGTAATCCGAAGAACATCAAGGATTGGCCAGATCTGGTACGCCAGGGCGTTGAAGTGATTGTGCCGAACCCGAAGACCTCGGGTAATGGCCGTTATACCTATCTGGCCGCCTGGGGTTTTGCCATAAAGAACTACAAATCGGAAGAGAGTGCCAAAGAGTTTGTGAAGGCACTGTTCAAAAATGTGCCGGTTTTGGATGGAGGTGGGCGTGGTGCGACCACAACCTTTACCCAGCGCAACGTTGGTGATGTCCTTGTGACCTTTGAGAATGAGGCAATTCTGCTCGACAAGGAAGTCGGCGGTGATCAGTTCGATATCGTCTATCCGAGCTTGTCGATCGATGCGCCAGCACCCGTGACTGTGGTGGATAAGGTGGTCGACAAAAAGGGTACGCGTAAGGTCGCTACGGCATACCTCGAATACCTGTGGACATCTGAAGGACAGGAAATCATTGCCAAGCATTACCTGCGTCCACGTAATGCTGCTGTTCTGAAGAAATACGCCAAAATATTCCCGCCAGTGAATACCTTCAGCGTTGAGAAGCTGCTGGGTGGTTGGGAGAAAGTTCAAAAAGAACAGTTTGCTGACGGCGGTATTTATGACCAGATCGTGGTGAAACGATGAGCAAACCGTTGTTCAAGCAAAGTGTGATTCCGGGGTTCGGTGTAACCCTGGGGTTTACGCTGGCTTATCTCGGGCTGATTGTTCTGATTCCACTTTCAGCAGTGATCTGGAAAACGACCGATCTCACTTGGTTGCAGTTTTGGGGGGTGATCAGCGAACCTCGCGTAGTGGCTTCGCTGAAGCTGAGCTTCGGTGCCTCGTTGATTGCCGCAGCAGTGAATGCTTTCTTTGGCGTGATTCTGGCCTGGTCTCTGGTTCGTTATAGTTTCCCCGGCAAAAAGATCGTCGATACCTTGGTCGATCTGCCGTTTGCCTTACCAACAGCTGTGGCAGGTATCGCCTTGACAGCGATCTATGCCAAAAATGGTTGGTTGGGTCAGTATCTGGAGCCGCTCGGCCTCAAGATAGCCTTCACGCCCATTGGCATCATGATCGCGTTGATTTTCATTGGCTTGCCATTTGTGGTGCGCACCGTGCAACCTGTTCTTGAAGATCTTGACAAGGAAATTGAAGAGGCAGCTGCCAGCCTGGGGGCTAATCGGGCACAAACCATCTTCAAAGTGGTGCTTCCGATCATTTTGCCTGCGCTATTGACGGGCTTTGCATTGGCTTTCGCTCGTGCAGTGGGGGAGTACGGATCCGTGATTTTTATTGCAGGCAATTTGCCGATGGTGTCGGAAATCGCGCCACTGATGATCATTACCAAGCTGGAACAGTATGACTATTCCGGTGCGACTTCCATTGCCGTTGTGATGCTGATCCTTTCTTTTATCCTGTTGCTGGTTGTGAACACCCTTCAGGCTTGGACTGCTAAACGTACAGGAAGGGAAGTGTGATGGCAGGCGGAATTTCTACAGCACTGGGTGCCAAATCGATCCGTGGTGCTCAAAAGTTGAATGATGCGACCCAGGAATCCCTCTGGGTCAGGCGTCTGATTATCGGCACCGGATTGTTTTACTTTGCGCTGTTTCTGTTGTTGCCGCTTGGGTCGGTGTTTGTCGAAGCATTCCGTAAGGGGTGGGATGCTTATCTGGCTGCTTTGGTTGATCCGGATGCCCTGTCTGCGATCAAGCTAACGCTGATTGTGGCATTGGTATCGGTGCCGATGAATCTGGTGTTTGGAGTAGCAGCCGCCTGGGCGATTACCAAGTTTAACTTCCCCGGTAAACGTTTTCTGATCACCCTGATCGATCTGCCATTTTCCGTCTCGCCCGTTATTGCTGGTCTGATATTCGTTCTAGTTTTTGGTGCTCAGGGTTGGTTCGGCTCTTGGTTTCTGGATAACGACATCAAGATCATCTTTGCAGTTCCAGGTATTTTACTGGCCACGATCTTTGTCACATTTCCTTTCGTAGCGCGTGAACTGATTCCCCTCATGGAAGCGCAGGGCAAAGAGGAAGAGGAAGCTGCGATTGTATTGGGCGCACGTGGCTGGCAGGTATTTCGGTTTGTAACGCTGCCCAATATTCTCTGGGGCGTTATTTATGGTGTTGTGCTCTGTAATGCACGGGCCATGGGGGAGTTTGGTGCAGTCTCCGTTGTGTCTGGGCACATTCGTGGTGAGACGAACAGCATGCCGTTACATGTCGAGATTCTCTACAACGAATATAACTTTGCGGCTGCGTTTGCAGTGGCATCACTCTTGGCCATCTTGGCATTGCTGACGCTGCTCATTAAAACCTTTGTTGAATGGAAAGCTGCCAAGATCAATTCCGCATTGAAGGAAGACTAATCGTGAGTATTCAGGTTAATAACATCTACAAAACATTTGGCGACTTTAAGGCGCTCGACAACGTCAGCCTGGAGTTTCCGACGGGTAAGCTGGTTGCATTGTTAGGGCCATCGGGTTGCGGTAAAACGACTTTGCTGCGGATTATTGCCGGGTTAGAGTCTGCTAATTCCGGACAGGTCATCCTAGAGGGTGAAGATGCTTCTGATCGCCACGTTCGTGAGCGTCAGGTCGGATTTGTCTTCCAACATTACGCTCTGTTCAAACATATGACCGTATTCGAGAATGTGGCGTTCGGGTTGCGCGTCAAACCACGGAAAGAGCGCCCAAGCGAAGTCGTTATCAAGAAGAAGGTTCATGATCTTCTGGAATTAGTGCAGCTGGACTGGCTTGCCGACCGTTTTCCATCCCAGCTGTCGGGCGGTCAGCGCCAACGTATTGCTTTAGCGCGTGCGTTGGCAGTAGAACCTAAAGTGTTGCTGCTTGATGAGCCCTTTGGTGCACTAGATGCCAAAGTACGTAAAGAATTGCGTCGATGGTTACGTCGCCTTCATGATGAGATTCATGTTACCTCGATTTTCGTGACGCATGATCAGGAAGAAGCACTGGAAGTCGCTGACGAAGTGGTTCTGATGAATCATGGCAAAGTAGAGCAGGTGGGTACGCCAGATCAGGTATATGACCAGCCTGCCAGCCCCTTTGTTTACAGTTTCCTCGGATCGGTTAACTTGTTCCACGGTCGCGTCGATGGCGATGTCGTTCATGTTGGCCCACACCAGTTGGTACACGGTGGTTCGGATGTGGCTGATGGTACCAATGTGGTTGCCTTTGCCCGTCCGCATGAACTGACAATTTCAAAAGATCCGGCAGCACGTGGTGTTTATGCCGTCGTTGAACGTGTGCTTACTTTTGGCGCAACGTCGCGTGTAGAACTCATCGGCCTTGATATCAACGATGAAAAGACATCACAGAATTATGAGGTTGAACTGACGCGCTTAGAGGTGGCTGGCTTGAATATCAGCGAAGGCGACCATGTTTATCTGGTACCACGAAAGCTTAGTGTCTTCGAACATAAGGATGTTGCTGCATGAATTTCCAGCAATTAAGAATTGTTAGAGAAACTGTTCGCCAAAACTTCAATCTAACAGAAGTTGCTGAGGTGCTTTTTACCTCTCAACCTGGTGTGAGCAAGCACATCAAAGATCTGGAGGATGAGTTGGGCGTCGAGTTGTTTATCCGTAAAGGTAAGCGTTTTATTGGCCTGACCGAACCAGGTAAGGAACTCATCGGTATTGTCGAACGATTATTGCTGGATGCACAGAATATCAAGCAGCTGGCAGATCAGTTTACACAGCGTGATGAAGGCGAACTCGTTATTGCAACGACTCATACGCAGGCCCGCTATGCCTTGCCCAAGGTCGTCAAGGCATTCAAGGAAGCCTTTCCAAAAGTGCACCTGGTGCTGCACCAGGGGAGCCCCGCCGAAATTGCATCGATGCTCAAGAGCGGTGAAGCAGATATCGGTATTGCGACAGAGGCCCTAGAAGGGGCTGAAGATGTGGCGACCTTCGCTTACTACCAGTGGCACCATGCCATCATCGTGCCTGAAGGCCATCCTTTGCAATCTTCGGATAAGCTTACGCTTAAGCAGGTTGCCGAATATCCAATCATTACGTATCACAAAGGTTACACCGGTCGCACCCAGCTGGATAAGACCTTTGCGGATGCAGGTGTATCACCAGATATTGTGATGTCAGCACTGGATGCCGATGTTATTAAATCCTACGTTGAACTTGGCCTGGGAATCGGGATTGTTGCCTCAATGGCATATTTTGCCGAGCGTGATATCGGGTTGCGTATGCCCAAGTCTGAACACCTTTTCCGATTGAATACCACGTTGATAGGTGTACGGAAGGGATCTTTCCTGCGGGGATTTGCCTATCGATTCATTGAACTATGTTCCCCGGATCTGACCGAGAGTCATGTGAAATTGACAGCGTCGTTGGCTGGGTAATGTTATGGCGTTGAAGGATTCGGGTTTCGCTGGTTTAAAGACGCGGATCAAGCGTGTGAGTGCGGATATCAGCGCGACACAAATCAACGCGCTGGACCGGGTTTTAAGGCAGTGGATTCCCGGTTTTTCTAGTCAGTTAACCTGCCTGAGCTACCGGGTGTTATTTCCAGCATTGACACGGGCAGAGCATTTGGCCTCATTAAGGACACGTGTTCCACCGCTTCATGACGATAACTCGCCCTTGCAATCATGTATACAGATTGCCGGTTCGATTAATTTATCTGGAGCGCTGCCGGAATATGGCTTGATCCAGAGAGAGTCTGCCAGTGAACTACTTTCTGATAGGCTGCACCGACGTACCAAACAGATCCGGTTGCGTGTTAGAAATCGTTACCTAGCAGATTCAGCCTGTTTCCTCGACGAAACCCTCGAGTTACATTATCGTCTCAAGCCACAATTGAGTAGATCCAGCCTATTGCAGGGTGAACATACGCCCGATTTATTCGATTACAGGCTGCTCGTTGAGGAGGCTGCTCTGTTTGCCTATATGGCACTATTACCTGCGCCAGAACGTGCCAGCATTGACTATGTTTATGCAACACAGACGCTTGGTTGCCCCGGCCTATTGGTGCCCATGGATCTGGTTGGTTTGTTGTTACTAAACTTGCATCGGCAGCGCAACTCAGAAGGTCTTGTTAAATCTTTCGATTTTCACGTCTATGGGCAGCTATATACCCGGCAGCCCATAAGATTGTGTGCGACTGCTGTTGATGCACATCAGGTGTTGATGTGGGCAGAATCAGATGGTTATCTGCTGTACCGAGGTATCTTGAATCTGTTTTAACCTGAAATTGCTTTGTAATCGTCAGCACTCAAGAGTTGTTCTATTTCCTTTCCTAGGTGCTCAATATCAATTGCTCGAATTCGGACGATCCATGTGTCGTTTGGCTCCTGGTTGAGCAGTTCAGGATTGATTGATAACGATGTGTTGAATTCAATGACCTCGCCAGAAATAGGCGCATATATTTCGTAAGCGGTTTTAACAGACTCAAGCGTCAGTAGTGGGCTGCCCTTTGTGATGGGAGTTGCTATCTCGATAGGCTGAACAAAAACAAGATCACCGAGCATCGCTTCGCCTAAACGAGTAATGCCCAATTCAGCCATCTCTTGAGATACTTCAATCCATTGGTGCTCTTCTGTAAAGTATCGCTGTTTCATCTCAGTATGCCAATCGAGAAAGTTGATTCCATAGTTGGTCTTCTGCCCTGGCGTTAGAAACCAGTTCCCTATACAACGACAACCCATGTGGCCATGGTCCGTAACCAGAAGTTGCATTGACATGGCCTGCATCACCTAGTGAAACAAGTTTAGATCCCCAGGCTTTTGCCCACCAGGCTGTTCGTTTGAATGGCATGCAATAGTCATTAGTGCTAGCGGCTAGAGTTGTGGGATAGCCCGGTTGCGACTTAGGCATCAGGTCATATAGTCCTACTTCCAACTCCAGCGAATCCTGATTGATCCGTTCACCCGCAATCGTAAAACGAGATGGATCGGCAGGAGCAACAAAGAAGGCACCAGCAACCAGATCGGGTGTTCTAGAGGCGGCAACAAGGCTGGCTATCACCCCAAAGCTATGGGCAACAAGAATGATGCGCTTTTCTGAAAATTGGATCGCATTGCTTATATTTTCAGCCCATGCGGTGATATCAGGTACCTCCCAATCTATTTGCTCGACCCGTAGCGAGCCAACTATCTGGCTTTCAAGCCACGTCTGCCAATGATCAGTGCCACTGTTGTGTAGTCCGGGAACGATAAGTGTTGTGTATTCCATGACCGTCAATCTAGAGATGTTGGTCAGAGCAGTGAACGATTTTTTTCTTATTTGGTTATCCATGAAATCATTTATTCAGGAATCGTATAAACAATTCAAACCCTTTCAATATATGTAAAGAAAATCTAATTCGTTCACATGGGCACCATGAGTTTCTAGACTGTGAAGCATCAAGTTTTCACATGAAACAAGGAGACCGTCATGGGAGCAGCCGTTGTTCATCACATTGACTTTAACGCTAACGCCGACAATCTGGCTTCTGTACCGGAAGCGTTGATTCTAAAAATTATTGCTAGTGCGCGTGCCGCTGGCCATGCTTTGAGGTTGCCGTATGCCGGCCGTGTCACGCCTTTGGAAGCGTGGCAGCTTTTTTCTTCCGGTGCAGCCCAAATTGTTGATGTTCGTACCAATGAGGAGCGTAAGTTCGTCGGGCATGTGCCGGGCACACTTCATGTGTCCTGGCAGACCGGGACATCGCTCAACAAGAACCCGCGTTTTGTTCGCGAGACTGAAGCCAAGGTACGCAAGGACGCGGTGGTTCTCCTACTGTGCCGTAGCGGCAAACGTTCACATGACGCTGCAACGGCCTTGTCTGCTGCCGGCTTTGTGGATGTTTACAACATTGCCGAGGGTTTTGAAGGCGATCTGAACGACAAAACGCAACGTGGTGAACTCGGTGGCTGGCGCCACTGGAGCCTGCCCTGGATTCAGGACTAAGCGGAGGCAGCATCATGAATACGAGTTTTATTGATGCACGCCAGTGGGTTCAGCATCAGCACCAGTGGGATCTGGATCGGATTGTGACAGAATTGCAATATGTCCGTGCGGATTACCGCAAGCAACATGGCCGCTCCAGCGAACACGGTATCCGTGAACTGCCATCCCGTTCGGTTCTGCAATGGATCGTGACTTCGCTGAGTAGCATCCTCTTTCCGTTGCGCTTGGGGCCGGCAGATCTGCGCGAAGAGAGCGAAGATTTTTATGTCGGTCATGCCCTGGATGCCGCATTGAACGCGTTGGTGACACAGGTCCGTCTGGAATTGACACATCAGGCACGCCAGTCGGGTTATGCCAGTTCAGATGTCGAAGCCTTGTCCTATGACATCGTGCAAGGCTTTGCTGACGAACTGCCCAGACTGCGTCGGGTACTGGATAGCGACATTATCGCCGCCTACCAGGGTGATCCGGCGGCGCGTAGTGTGGATGAGGTCCTGCTCTGTTATCCCGGCATTGTGGCCATCATTCATCACCGCATTGCCAACCTGCTTTATGCCTTGGGTGCACCCTTGCTGGCACGGGTGATCGCCGAAATTGCCCATTCCGAAACCGGGATTGATATTCATCCGGGGGCGGCTATTGATGAGAGTTTCTTTATTGATCATGGCAGCGGTGTCGTCATTGGCGAAACAGCCGTGATCGGCAAGCGGGTGCGCATTTATCAAAACGTAACGCTGGGCGCGAAACGATTTCCCAAAGGTGACGACGGGCTGCTGGAGAAAGGGCAGCCGCGCCATCCGCTGGTCGAAGACGATGTCGTAATTTACGCCGGCGCAACCATTCTGGGGCGCGTCACCATCGGCAAGGGGTCGGTGATTGGCGGCAACGTTTGGCTGACGCACAGCGTTGCGCCAGGAAGCAATATTGCCCAGGCCCGAATACGCGCCGACTCCGATAAAGAATCAACCAATCTCTAGTTTTTTTACCACAAGGAGCAACAAAGCATGTCTGTGAATCACGAACCGCAACTGGCATTGAATGACGCTGCCGCACGGCAGCTCGCGAATGCCACAAAAACACCGGCGCAATTACCGATCATTTCGCCACGTTGGCTGGTGCATTTTCTACAATGGCTGCCGGTCGAAGCCGGTATCTATCGCCTGAACCAGGTAAAAAATCCCGGCAATGTTAATGTTACCTGCGCCAAGCGCGACGAATCCGAGTTGCCACAGACTTTCGTGGACTATGAAGAAAGCCCGCGTGAGTACTTTCTTAATGCCGTGACCACCGTTCTGGATGTTCATACCCGTGTTTCGGATCTGTACAGCAGCCCGTTTGATCAGATCAAGGAACAGCTTCGTCTGACCATCGAGACGATTAAGGAACGCCAGGAAAGCGAACTGATCAACAATGTGGACTACGGCTTGATTTCCAGCGTGGCTGACGAACAGCGTATTTCCACGTTGACGGGCGCACCAACCCCAGACGATCTGGATGATCTGCTGGCCAAGGTCTGGAAAGAGCCGGCCTTCTTCCTGGCGCATCCGCTGGCCATTGCCGCCTTTGGCCGTGAGTGCACCCGTCGCGGCGTACCGCCGCCGACAGTGAGCCTGTTTGGTTCGCAGTTCCTGACCTGGCGCGGTATCCCGCTGGTGCCATCGGATAAGGTGCCGGTGGAAGACGGCAAGACCAAGATTTTGCTGTTGCGTGTTGGCGACAAGCGTCAGGGTGTCGTCGGCCTATATCAGCCGGGCGTGGCGGGTGAACAGAGTCCGGGCCTGTCCGTCCGTTTCATGGGGATCAGTCGCAACGCAATTGCCTCGTACCTGATTTCGCTGTACTGCTCGCTGGCCGTTCATACCCCGGATGCTTTGGCTGTGTTGGAAGACGTGGAGGTTGATAAGTACCATGAGTACCCAAACACCTACAAGTGATCGGTTTGCGGATTTGGCCTCAGACGTGCGGGGTGTGAGCGGGACCGTGAGTGGTATCAAGGCTGTGGCACCGGGTGCGGCGCCGCAGCTAGACCTGGCTCAGCTGGGCGATCTGGCGAATGCGTTCTTTCGCAGCCTACCCGGCGAGCAGCCTTCGGTGCCGCAGGAACCGGTGATTCGTCTGGCGTCAGATCATTCACCGGTCATTGAACCAGAGGCCGGCATTCCCCTGCCATCCCACCAACCTGTAGGCGGTGATGCACCTGTGACGGAAGTCCCGACACCGCATGCATCGGCATTGCCGCAGGTTGGTCATACCGATCCGCGCAATGCGGTACCGTTTGCCTCTGTGCCCAGCACACCTTATTACTTCTTGGGGCACGCCAGTGAACTCCCGTCTGCACCGGCTGGGGTACAGCCGGTGCCGCTGGAGAACCTGGTGACACCACAGCCCCAGAGCTTTCCGGGGCAGGCGCAGGTTGCCGAGCTACTGAAGGAGATCGCCAATAACGGTCGTTGGTTAGAGCCTCAATTGGGTAACGCACCAGGCCAGAGTTTCTATTTCGTAGGTAGTTCGGCAGCACCTGCCGAGCCTTCAAAATCAGACCGAACTGCCTATCAGGAGATCGCACCCGCAGCGCATCCGAAATTTGACGTCCATGCGATACGGCGCGATTTTCCCATCTTGCAGGAGCGGGTCAATGGCCATCAGCTCGTCTGGTTCGACAACGGCGCCACCACGCAGAAGCCGAATCAGGTGATTGATCGGATCTCGTATTTCTACCAACACGAAAATTCGAATATTCACCGGGCGGCCCATGAACTTGCTGCACGTTCGACGGATGCCTACGAAGGGGCGCGTAACAAAGTCGCCCAGTTCCTGGGAGCGAAGTCGAAGGACGAAATCATTTTTGTCCGAGGGACAACCGAGGGAATCAATCTGATTGCCAATACCTTTGGTCGGCAGTTCATCGGCGAAGGCGATGAAATCGTGGTGTCGCAGCTGGAGCACCATGCCAACATCGTGCCGTGGCAGATGCTGGCGCGTTCAGTAGGCGCTAGGATCCGTGTCATTCCCGTCGACGATACCGGCCAGATCCTACTGGACGAATATCAGAAACTGATCAACGACCGGACCAAGCTGGTTGCTGTGACGCAGGTCTCTAATGCTCTTGGTACGGTGACACCGATTCAAGAAATCATAGAGATCGCACATCGGCGCGGTGCCAAGGTGCTGGTTGATGGTGCGCAGTCGGTCGCACACTTGCGTGCGAATGTGCAGGTAATCGATGCGGATTTCTTCGTCTTCTCGGGTCACAAGGTCTTCGGGCCAACCGGCATTGGCGCGGTGTACGGCAAGCTGGATCTGCTGAATCAGCTGCCGCCGTGGCAGGGTGGGGGCAACATGATCAGCGATGTGACCCTCGAGCGCACGCTGTATCACGATGCACCGACCCGTTTCGAGGCGGGCACCGGCAACATTGCGGATGCCGTCGGTCTGGGTGCGGCGCTGGATTATGTGCAGCGACTAGGTATCGAAAACATCGCCAGATACGAGCATGATCTGTTGGGCTATGCCACGCAGGAACTGCTGCGCGTGCCGGGGCTGAAGCTGATCGGCACGGCCAAGGAAAAGGCGAGTGTTCTATCTCTGACGCTGGCCGGCTACAGTAATCAGGAGGTCGGTGTGGCATTGAACCGTGAGGGGATTGCCGTACGCACAGGGCATCATTGTGCGCAGCCGATTCTGAGGCGGTTCGGTCTGGAAAGCACGGTTCGCCCGACGCTGGCGTTATATAACACCTGCGAAGAAGTTGATCGGCTGGTGGCTGCGCTGAATCGGATTGCCCGTGGTCAATCGGAGATTCGTGGGCGTTCATGATGCCGTAAGTTAAAAGCAGCAACCAAAGGGAGGGAAAGGCCTCCCTTCATCATATGCATTGATGGGGTTTGAACTTTCATTAGTTCATTGAATAGCGTATGGTCATAAGGGGAGGTTAAGATGACCGATGATCAGATACGTGATGCCATACGCAATGGATGTCCTTTCTTTGCGGTGAACTCCAGGCATGAAATGATGGCGCGGTACATGTACTTTGCACCCGTCTTCAAATGGGAAAAGAACCAGATGTTGCCAACGCCGCTGCAGGGAGAGGATCTCATCTGGTGGATGCAGGCTAGGGACGATTCGCAGGATGTGGGCTGATACTCAGATAACTGATTAAGATCGCGCCCATTGTTGGGTATGTGATATATAGACAGTTCAAGATTACGTAAATTGAACTGCCATGTCTGAAAGCAAATCCACGAAACAGGGTTTCTCGACCCGAGCCATTCACCATGCCTATGACCCGTATGCGGGTCACGGGTCGTTGAATCCGCCGGTGTATTTGAGTTCGACCTATACCTTTCCGACAATTGCCGATGGTGCAGCACGCTTTGCCGGTGAACGGGCAGGTTTTGTGTATTCCCGCGTGGGGAATCCGACGACCGCATTGTTAGAAGAGCGGCTGGCCAATCTGGAGGGCGGTGAGGCGGCGCTGGTCACCGCATCAGGGCAGGGGGCGACGACCTCATTGCTCTGGACATTGTTGCAGCCAGGTGATGAAGTCATTGCGGATAAGACGCTGTATGGATGTACCTATGCGTATTTTCACAAGGGTCTGGAAAAGTTTGGGGTCAGAGTCCGTCATGCCGATCTGACTGATATGAGTGCCTTCGAGCAGATGATCTCGCCGGCGACCCGTATGGTCTTCTTCGAGTCGCCGGCGAATCCGAATATGCGTTTGGTGGATATCGAAGCTGTTTCGGCGATTGCGCGGCAGCATCAAGTTTGGACTGTCGTCGATAATACCTACT